>ERZ1047985.1804-NODE-1804-length-14249-cov-7.211709_pt1 | contig 14249 bp, 17 predicted proteins | sample MGYA00383097_ERZ1047985 | MGnify/ENA primary metagenome ERZ1047985 (study PRJEB29581, sample SAMEA5548367) | metagenome | biome: marine; feature: coastal; material: water | depth 50 m | study: Short-term variability in the microbial, nano- and picoplankton...
GCGCGTCGTCACTTGCGGTTTTTGATTTCGGGGGGCGTTGTTCTTGTCGTATCGGCTCAGTTTGTTCCGCATGTGGATGCTACCGCATTGCTGACGATCTTGGGCGTTTTAATCTCTGGTTTCGCTGCGATGCAGCTATTTGGATGGCAACCCAAATTGAACAGTGATTCTCCATCAAGCACATATCTTATGGGCGGCTTGGCGGGCGTGATAGGAGGGGTCTCAGCAGTTTGGGCCCCGCCAACAGTCGCCTATCTGTCGTCGGTTGGAGGGTCAAAGCACGATCACATAAGGGCGCAGGGTGTCATCTATGCCTTGGGCGCCGTGGCATTGACCGTCGCCCATAGTTTTTCAGGCGTATTTAGTACACAGACCGCGCCATTTTCAATTCTTCTTGTCGTGCCAGCACTGCTGGGGTTGATGGTTGGCTTTTCTATTCAGGACAGGATCAACCAAGTTGTATTTAAGCGGGCGACCCTATTAGTGCTGTTGATCGCAGGTCTCAATCTTTTGCGGCGTGGAATTTTTGGGTGAATTTGAAATGCCGATTTTTTGAGGAGGCATTAGATGCCAAAATATGCAGCCTTGCTAAGAGCCGTCAACGTCGGCGGGACTGGCAAATTGCCCATGGCCGATCTGCGCGCTATGTGCGAACGCCTAGGTTTTGAAGCGCCAAAGACTCTTTTGGCGAGTGGGAACGTCGTGTTTCAGTCAACGCAAAAACCAGCTGAGGTTTGCGCCGTGTTGGAAGCAGCTTTAGCGGAACATGCGGCTAAACCAGTTGGGGTTTTCGTTTATGATGAGGCTCAAATGCAGATCATTCATAACCAACATCCATTTCCCGATCACCCTCCGAGCCAATGTGGAATACTCTTCATTGATCAAATGCCTTCAGTAGTCGAAATGGCAGAGCCAAAAGGGCTTAAAGACGAAGAAATCGTCGCGGGGTCGATGGCTATCTATCTAAAGTACCCAAATGGCATGGGACAATCCAAGCTGAAAGCGCCGGGCGCGGACCGAGGGACCATGCGCAATTTCAATACGGTTGTGAAATTGTTGGCCCTCTTAAAGGAATAAAGCCCCGACATTTGTCAGGGCTTTATGCAGGTTTAATTGTATATTGGGACTAGCCTAAAGCTGCTGCTTTTACGTCCTCGTCTATATATGGAACGTACTGCTCAAAATTGTTCGCAAACATCTGAACAAGCTTTTGGGCCTGATTGTCGTAATCCTGTGGGTTTTCCCATGTACGGCGTGGGTCTAGAAGAACCTCAGCAACCCCAGGAACCGATGTCGGCACAGAGAACCCGAAGTTTGGATCTTTGCGGAAGTTCGCCTCGGCCAATTGGCCGCTTAGGGCAGAGTCTAGCAATGCACGCGTCGCGCGGATCGGCATACGTGAACCTGTCCCATATGCGCCACCTGTCCAGCCGGTGTTTACGAGCCAACAAGTTGCACCATGCTTGGCGATCTTTTCGCGCAGCAAGTTGCCGTAGACCTCAGGGCGGCGCGGCATGAACGGCGCACCAAAGCAGGTCGAGAATGTCGGCTGTGGTTCGGTGATGCCACGCTCAGTACCTGCAACCTTGGACGTAAAGCCCGAGAGGAAGTGATACATGGCTTGCGCAGGAGTCAGTCGAGCAATGGGAGGCAAGACGCCAAAGGCATCACACGTCAACATGATGATGTTCTTGGGGTGACCGCCAAGAGAGCTGTCAGAAGCATTTGAGATGTAATCAAGCGGATAAGCGCAACGCATGTTCGCCGTCAGGCTGTCATCTTCGAAATCAAGCTCAAGCGTTTCCTCATCAAAAACCATGTTTTCGATGACCGTGCCAAATTTATGTGTGGTCGCGTAAATCTCAGGTTCAGCCTCTTGCGAGAGGTTGATGGTTTTTGCGTAGCATCCACCCTCAAAGTTGAATGTACCACGGCTTGACCAGCCGTGCTCGTCGTCGCCAATCAGCTCGCGATCAGGTGAAGCCGACAAAGTGGTCTTGCCAGTTCCGGAAAGACCAAAGAACACCGCAGTATCAACAGGGTTGTTGATCGCATGGTTCGCCGAACAGTGCATCGGCATGACGCCTTTGTCCGGTAGCAAATAGTTTAACAGGGTGAACACGGATTTCTTGTTTTCACCAGCGTACTCAGTGCCGCCGATCAAGATCATCTTACGCTCAAAGTTCATCGCAATGACGGTTTCGCTTCGGCAGTTGTGACGCTCTGGGTCAGCCTGAAAACTTGGGCAGTTGATTACAGTGAAGTCCTGTTTGAAATCATCCAACGCTTCGCGCTCTGGGCGGCGTAGCATGTGGCGAATGAACAGACCGTGCCATGCAAGCTCAGTCACCATACGTACGTCGATTGAGTATGCTGGGTCGGAACCACCTACAAGATCCTGAACAAAATAGTCGCGTCCCTTCATGTGGGCTAGCATGTCTTCGTAAAGGTTATCGAAACCTTCAGACGACATAGAGGCATTGTTGTCCCACCAAATAGTATCAGCGACGTCGGCAGTTTTAACGACGTGTTTGTCTAGAGGTGAGCGGCCAGTGAACTTTCCTGTGCTAACAAGAAATGCGCCACCAAGACCTAGTTTACCTTCTTCCCGTTTCAGGGCCTGCTCCATGACTGCAGGCTCAAGAAGGTTATAATAGACATTCCCCAGACCTTCGATCCCGTGATCTTCAAGTCGGTTATTCGGGTTTACCCGTCCAAATGTCATTTTATGTGCGCTCCTAATTGCCGCAGAGAATTCGTGGTTCAGCGAGAAGTTTCCTTTTCGCATCACGGTATTAACACGAGCCTTATAAAGTGTAACCGGTCGCAGGCGCACAGTTAGCGCAAACCTGTGTTAGTTAGCGATAACAATGCGCGGATAGGAAATTTGATTTCAAAAACTTAGCTCAATATTTACGTTGATTTCGTCTGCTCGAACCAAGCAAATTGCCTGATTCGCAGATAGCAGTTGATCAAATGGCTTAAAAAGTACAATATCAGCAAAAAAATAAGGCAGGCAAACACAACAAGAGCAAGGAGCGGTTCCATGTCGAGAATTGCGCTGGTGGATGACGATCGTAACATCCTGACGTCCGTGTCTATGACACTTGAGGCTGAAGGGTTCGATGTCGAAACCTATAATGACGGGCAGTCGGCACTCGATGCCTTTAACAAAAAACTACCGGATATGGCAGTGCTGGACATTAAGATGCCCCGCATGGATGGCATGGATTTGTTGCAACGTCTTCGTCAGAAGACCGCAATGCCAGTTATCTTCCTGACGTCCAAAGACGACGAAATTGACGAAGTTCTCGGCCTTCGAATGGGCGCCGATGATTACGTCAAAAAGCCGTTTTCGCAGCGCCTTCTGGTTGAACGCATTCGCGCTTTATTGCGCCGTCAGGATGCGATTGCTTCTGATGAGGTCGGACAGACCGAAGAAACCAAGATCATTACCCGCGGGCATCTAAATATGGATCCATTGCGGCACTCGGTTTCTTGGAAGGGTAGGGATGTCTCGTTAACTGTGACAGAATTCCTTTTACTTCAATCACTTGCGCAACGTCCCGGTTTTGTAAAAAGCCGTGATCAGTTGATGGATGTTGCCTACGATGATCAGGTCTATGTAGATGACCGAACTATTGATAGCCACATTAAGCGTCTTCGTAAGAAAATGCGTACCGTAGATGACGACTTCTCAGCGATCGAGACGCTCTATGGTATCGGCTACAGATACAACGAAGAGTAAATGACAGCCGTCGACCCGGATCAACGCAACGCAATTGCACGTCCCAGAACCGACGATGTCGTTCTGGGCGACGATTGGATTGGTCCGAGCGACGCTATTGATCGAGAACTACGCGCTGGCAGAAAACGACGAGGGTTCTTGTCGCTGAACAGTTCTCCGCTGGCGCGCAAAATCGTCACTTTCAACCTCATAGCGCTCGCCATTCTTGTGGCGGGCATTTTGTATCTCAATCCGTCGCGTGACAGCCTAATCAGTCAACGTGCGGATGCTTTGGCCACGGTCTCGTCGTTAGTCTCTGACACGATCGAAGCACGGCTTGAAGCGGATCAGAATGATTTGGTAAGCGGCGCACAGACGCTGATATCGGACCTTGCGCTGCGTGGTACGAACCGAATTTTTGTATATGCGCCGGATGGAAATCTATTGGCTGAAGCATCTACAGCTTCGACAACCACTCCTTTCGCGAGCTCTGAACGGTTCCTGATAACGGACACCTTGGACAAGTTGCGCAATTGGGCGCTCGAACTGGCGAACACACCAGCCGTGACCGAAGGCTTGGGTGTTTCACAGGATGTTTTGGCAAAAACCGTTGGCGAAACGGCCCTGAATGGAAGCATTCAAGTCGTAACATCCAAAAGCCTAGACGGTGGATCGTTGTTCGCCGTGGCGTCGCCGATTGTATTGAATGGCGAGATCGTGGGCACCATTGCGATCACCACCAAAGATGCTGCCATGGACCGCATGTTGCAGCGCGAACGTGAACAAGTGCTTAAGATCTTTCTTGTGGCGATATTGGTGTCGATTGGTCTCAGCTTGGTTCTGGCGTCTCTGATCGCTAACCCGCTGTCTGATTTGGCTGACGCTGTTGAGGTCGGCAACGACCGATCAAAGAAGGGTGGCGTCGCCCATAACCGCATTAGAATTCCTGACCTGAAAGCCCGACCAGATGAGATCGGGCGACTGTCCGGTGCGCTGCGTGGAATGGTTGGCGCTTTGTACGAACGTATTGAAAGCAATGAACAATTCGCGGCAGACGTGTCGCATGAAATCAAGAACCCTCTGGCCAGTTTGCGCTCAGCCGTGGGTACTTTGCGTGTTGCAAAACGCGACGATCAGCGAGAGCGTCTGCTGGACGTGATTGATCACGATGTGCGCCGTCTCGACCGTTTGGTAAGCGATATTTCAAACGCCTCTCGTTTGGACGCCGAACTGGTGAAAGAGGAAGAAGAAAGCTTTGACCTTGGGAAGATGCTTCAAAACTTAGCGGATTACCTTGGTCAGGAAGCAGGAAATAAGGGCATCGATTTCATCTCGGATCTGCCAAAAACTCCTGTGATGATGCGCGGCCTTGAGGCACGCTTGGCGCAAGTCTTCGTTAACTTAATCAGCAATGCGACAAGCTTTTGCGAACAGGGCGATGCGATCCGCCTTTGGTGCCGTGTCAACGACAGCCGCGTTCTGGTCGTGGTCGAAGACACTGGTCCCGGTATCCCCGAGCAAGCTTTGACCAAGGTTTTCAAGCGGTTCTACTCTGAGCGTCCAGAAGGCCAGTTTGGCAATAACTCCGGTCTCGGTCTGGCGATCTCAAAGCAGATCATCGAAGCACATGGCGGAGTGATCTGGGCTGAAAACATTCGCCCTACGGCCGCAGACATAACCTCTGAACCGCTTGGCGCACGTTTCGTCGTGGGCATGCCGCTATAAGCTGGTGGCGGATCGTTCCGAAATCTCCAAAAATCAAACTGATCAAATTTGGCATGCATCTTGCGTGGCCGTTGCAGGGCGCGGACTGCTAATTTTCGGTCCTTCAGGCGCAGGCAAATCGTCTCTCGCGCTCGATCTCATGGCTTTGGGCGCGACGCTTGTTGCAGATGATCGCGTGATACTGTCTCAAGCTGTAGACCGTATTAAGGCGAAAGCGCCTGACACTCTAAAGGGATTAATCGAGGCCCGCGGTGTCGGCATCCTCAAATCTGAGTATTTGGAACAAGTTTACGTTGACGTGATCGTAGATATGCAAAAAACTGAACACAACCGGTTGCCAGAGTTTCGGACACTTGAAATTCTCGGGCAACAAGTTCCGTGTTACTATAAAAACGAAAGCCCGTCATTTCCGGCAGCGCTTTTGCAACTTCTCAAGGCAGGTCGCCACGCATGAATGCCATTGGCACAAAAACGCAAAACACCCAAGCAGACCAAATGCCGAAGCTTGTTTTGGTGACCGGCCCATCTGGGGGCGGTCGCACCACGTCGATTAATGCGCTTGAGGACATGGGCTTTGAGACGATTATCAACATGCCTTTGCGCTACATTGCGCGCTTGCTAAAAGACGACCCACCCCACGGTCATACGGCATTGGGCTTGGATATCCGAAATCGGGATTTTAGTATTGATGGTGTGTTGGATATCTTATCCGACCTAAAGCAAACCACCGATCTGAATCCTGAGTTGGTTTTCGTTGAGTGTAACCCAGAGGTTTTACTACGCAGATACTCGGAAACGCGCCGTCGCCACCCGATGGCTGAGGATGACAGCCCAGATGTGGGCATCGCAGCCGAGATCGAAATGCTAAAACCGCTCCGCGCGCGCGCGGACGTTGTAATAGACACGACAGAATACTCTCCTCATGATCTAAAGGCAGTGTTGAACCGTTGGTATGGGGATCAAGCAGGCTTGCCGCTGGCACTATCCGTTCAAAGTTTCTCCTATAAACGTGGGATTCCGCCCGGAATGGATTTGGTCTTTGATTGCCGCTTCTTGCGCAATCCGCATTGGGCACCTGATTTGCGGGAAAGAACTGGGAAAGACCCAAGCGTCGAAGCCTATATTGACGAGGATCCCCTGTTTTCGAATTATTTTCGAAAAATCTACGGCATTCTGCAAATGATGTTGCCTGCCGTTAAAAAAGAAGGCAGAGCGCATATGACAATCGGTGTGGGATGTACGGGCGGTAAACACCGTTCGGTTGCTATGGCGGAAAAACTAGGCCGCACCCTTGAACTGGATGACTTGCAGGTGTCTATTCGACATCGAGAATTGGAGCGCCGCGCAACAGCTGCGGGGCAGATTAAATAAGGTGTTATTGCCTTGATAGGCATTGTGATTGTCGCGCATGGCGGCTTGGCGAAAGAATACCAATCCGCTGTCGAACATGTTGTCGGCAGGCAAGACCGCTTGGTTGCAATCGCCACCGGACCTGAAGACGATCGCGAAGCCAAAAAACTTGAAATTTGTGCGGCTGCAGACTCAGTAGATACTGGCGATGGGGTAGTGATTGTCACCGACATGTTTGGCGGATCGCCTTCAAACCTGTCTCTATTTGCGTGTCGCCCTTCGGACCGAAAAATCCTTTATGGCGCCAATCTTCCCATGTTGGTCAAGCTTGCAAAAAGCCGACATAGAAATGTTGAAGACGCCGTTCAGGCATCCCTCACTGCTGGCCGCAAATATATCGACTGTCATGAGGGCGGCGCGGCCTGAGAGAAATCTCACCCCACTGGAGACAGGACTTGGAACTGAAAATCATCAACGTTAAGGGACTGCACGCACGCGCTTCGGCGAAATTTGTCGAAGTGGTCGAGCAGTTTGACGCGACAGCCGAGGTCTTTAAGGACGGTCTAAATGCATCAGGGGACAGCATTATGGGCCTTTTGATGTTGGCAGCCTCGGTTGGAACAACTATTGAAGTTCGAACTTCAGGACCTGAGGCAGATCAGTTAGCATCAGCTCTAAAGGATCTCGTAGGGGATTGTTTTGGCGAGGGTGGTTAAGCCCCGCACAATTGGTGGCTAAACTACGTGGTAGACGCAGTGAATGATAAATCGACTAATACGCCCGTTCAAAGCGACGGTCCGATTTATGATCGACGCAGCCTGACCTATTCGACCACGTTCACCAATCCGATCAAGCGCCAAATTATCAAAGCTATCGAGTTGGTGACGGGCAAACTGCCGATCATTCGCCGAATCCGAGACTTCGAGCGGTATGAACAGCCCAAAGGACAAGCGTTTTGGGCCGCGACCATGAAAACCATGGGTATCGATCTGCTTACGCCTCAGGACCAAATCGACAACATTCCGGCCGAAGGGCCGGTCGTTTTGGTGGCGAACCACCCGCACGGTTTGGTCGACGGTATGATTTTGGCCGACATCATTGGACGGCGGCGCGAGGATTACAGAATTCTCACACGCTCGATGTTGACGGGCATTGATGAAAGTGCTTCTAAGTATATGATTCCGGTGCCTTTTCCCCATGAAGAAGACGCACAGAAGAAGATGCTTGAGATGCGAAATTCTGCGCGCAAACATTTGTCTGCAGGCGGTCTTATCGCTATTTTTCCATCTGGCACAGTCGCTGCATCCGAAAGCCTATTTGGGCCGGCGATTGAAGCTGAGTGGAATGTATTTACGTCCAAATTGATCAAAACGACCAAAGCATCTGTGGTACCGATGTACTTCCCCGGCTCAAATTCGCGCTATTATCATATGGCCAATCGGATTTCGGCGACGCTTAGGCAATCGTTGCTGTTGCATGAAGTTGCATACGCGTTTGATAAGCCGCAAAAACCGGTAATTGGGCCCGCGGTTCCCCCAGAAGAGGGGCAGGAGCGTTCGAAAAACCCACGCGCATTTATGGAATGGTTGCGTGAGCGTACGTTGGCTTTGAAAGAGACCGACTAGCGCGTCGGAACCGGTGTTTCGCCACGATAGTCGTAAAAACCGCGTTGGGATTTGCGGCCGAGCCACCCTGCTTCCACATATTTTGTCAGCAGAGGGCAGGGGCGGTATTTTGTGTCCGCCAACCCATCGTGCAACACGTTCATAATCGCCAAGCATGTGTCTAAACCAATAAAATCAGCCAATTCAAGCGGCCCCATCGGGTGGTTTGCGCCAAGCTTCAGAGACTCGTCAATCGACTTCACGGAACCAACGCCTTCGTAAAGCGTATAAACGGCTTCATTGATCATCGGCATCAGAATGCGATTGACGATAAATGCTGGAAAGTCCTCGGCAGAGGCAGCTGTTTTGCCCAGTTTTTCAACAACTTTTAGACAGGCAGCGTAGGTTTCCTGATCGGTTGCAATGCCGCGGATTAGTTCGACCAACTGCATAATCGGTACAGGATTCATAAAGTGGAAACCCATAAATTTTTCGGGTCGGTCTGTGCCGCTGGCCAGTCGTGTGATCGAAATAGACGACGTGTTCGACGTCAGGATAGTATGCGGTTGCAGATGTGGAACTAGATCCTCGAAAATGGCGGTTTTGACGGCTTCACGCTCGGTCGCGGCTTCGATCACAAGGTCGGTTTGCCCCAAGTCGGTTAGCGTTCTAGTCGTCGAAATCCGCGCCATAGTTGCGGCCTTTTCATCCTCTGACAGCTTGCCCTTGGTGATCTGTCGATCGAGGTTTTTTCCAATGGTTTTAACTGCCTGATCAATCGCCGGTTGGGAAATGTCGTTCAGCAAGACGTCAAATCCAGCCTGTGCCATGACATGTGCAATCCCGTTGCCCATCTGACCTGCGCCGATAATTCCGATCCGTTGGATGTCCATGACCCTAGTCTCTCACTTTTTGCTGGTACCTGAACATATCCAGTGCCCCAAGGCGGTTGCAAGGGGCAACTATGAATCAAATTGGAAGTTTAAGGAGTTGCTAGGAAATCACGCGGATAGATGACCGTGGGTGAGTATAATGAGTGGAGGTGGTTATGCACCAAACCAATTGGGCTGAATCCGCATTGGACTTTCGTCCGTGCCGATATGGAAATTCACGACTTTTGTTTCGAGGGCCTAAAAAAAGACTACGAGAGCCGTATATTGTATTTCTGGGCGGGAGTGAGACTTACGGTAAATTCGTCATGTCCCCTTTTCCAGATCTGGTGGGGTCAGAAATGGAAATGACACATGTAAACTTAGGGTGCCACAATGCTGGGCTAGATGCCTTCCTAAATGACGAGACTACGCTATCCATCTGTAAACGCGCGAAAATAACGGTCCTACAGGTTTTTGGCGCCTCAGATATCTCGAACCGGTATTACGCCGTTCATCCACGTAGAAATGATCGGTTTCTTCAAGCCTCGCCGATGTTGGAACGTGCTTTCCCAAAGGTTGATTTCATGGAGTTCAACTTTACGCGGCACATGCTTGCGAGGCTTAAAACTGTGTCGCCAGAGGGATACCGCAATGTCGTGCAAGCATTACGTGAGACCTGGGTGGTGCGGACCAATCATTTGCTAAAATGTCTCGGAGGGAATGTCGTTTTGTTGTGGTTCGACGGGAATGCTCAGAAACCTGTCGAGCATCATAGTGGTCCGTTTCTTGTTACGCCCCGGATGATCCAGAGCGTTAAACCCAATTGTGTTGCAAGTGTTGAAGTTACGTTTGGGGCAGAGACGCAGACGCTCGGGACGGAAGGCATGCACTTTTGGGGCACGAATTTGAAGCGGCCAAGCGGCTGCCAAGTCCCATGGCGCATCACGACATCACCAAGGCACAATTGCCTGTGCTTTCAAAATGCCTGACTTAAAACAAAACGGCCCGCTGGAAAGCGGGCCGTTCTAAATGACTTGGGCTATTTGTGCGTCAAAGCGCTAAACAGTTAACCCAGCTTTTCGGTTAGTTCCGGTACAGCATCAAAGAGGTCAGCAACAAGACCGAAGTCCGCGACTTGGAAGATCGGTGCTTCTTCGTCTTTGTTGATCGCAACGATAACCTTCGAGTCTTTCATACCAGCGAGGTGCTGAATAGCGCCCGAGATGCCGACAGCAACGTAAAGGTCCGGAGCAACAACTTTGCCGGTCTGACCAACCTGCCAGTCGTTTGGCGCGTAGCCAGAGTCGACCGCAGCGCGCGACGCGCCAACGGCGGCGCCCAGTTTGTCTGCAAGCTTCTCGATAAGGGCGAAGTCATCTTCCGAGCCAACACCACGTCCGCCAGAAACAACAACACCAGCTGATGTAAGTTCTGGACGATCGTTTGCCGCGACTTTGTCCTCGACCCATGACGACAGGCCAGGATCTGCTGCAGCGGAAACGGTCTCAACCGAAGCAGAACCACCTTCACCAGCCGCGTCGAATGTCGACGTACGGATGGTGACGACTTTTGTGGCGTCCAAAGACTTCACGGTCTGAATGGCGTTACCGGCATAGATAGGACGCTCAAACGTGTCGGCGTCAACAACGCCAGATACGTCTGAGATCACCATAACGTCGAGAAGGGCCGCAACGCGTGGCATCACGTTCTTCGCGTCAGTCGTTGCTGGTGCAACGATGTGCGAATAGTCGCCAGCCAGTGAGACCATCAAAGCAGCCGTTGATTCCGCCATGCGGTGACCAAGAGATGCATCCTCGGCCACAAGGACCTTCGAAACGCCAGCGATTTTCGCTGCCGCTTCGCCTGCTGCAGCGGCAGAACCGCCCGCGCAGAGAACAGTGACGTCGCCCATAGCCTGAGCAGCGTTTACAGCTTTGGCAGTGGCGTCCATCGCCAGTTCGCCATCAGTTACTTCGGCAAGTAGAAGAACAGACATTATACAGCCCCCGCTTCTTTGAGTTTCTCAACCAATTCGTCGACAGAGCCAACGATAACACCTGCAGCTCGTGTTGCAGGCTCTTCAGTTTTTACGATTTCAAGACGTGGTGAGACATCAACGCCGTAGTCGGCGGCTGTCTTTTCGTCCAATGGCTTTTTCTTCGCTTTCATGATGTTTGGAAGCGATGCGTAACGTGGCTCGTTCAAGCGCAGGTCAACGGTGATGATGGTTGGCATCGTCACGTTGATTGTCTGAAGACCGCCATCGACTTCGCGTGTCACAACAGCTTTGTCGCCGTCGATCTCAAGCTCTGACGCAAAAGTACCCTGCGACCAACCCAGAAGGGCAGACAGCATTTGACCGGTTGCGTTCATGTCGTTGTCGATCGCTTGCTTACCAGCCAAAACGATACCCGGCTGCTCTTCCTCAACCACTTTGGCGAGGATTTTTGCAACGGCCAAGGGCTCGATATCTGTGTGGACATCCTCGGAGGCGATCACAAGGATCGCGCGATCCGCGCCCATAGCCAGAGCAGTACGCAGGGTTTCCTGAGACTGCTTAACACCGATGGATACAGCGATGATTTCATCAGCTTGGCCAGCTTCTTTCAGACGGATAGCCTGTTCCACTGCGATTTCGTCGAATGGGTTCATCGACATTTTGACGTTCGCGAGATCAACACCGCTGCCGTCCGCTTTGACACGGACTTTCACGTTGTAGTCAATCACACGCTTGACCGGTACAAGTACCTTCATGGCGGGTATTCTCCATATGTTTCAACAAGCCGCCAGGCGGCCGATTCACGCTCTCAGGCGTTCTGATAGCGGGTTGTGGAAAAATGAAACAGGGAAAAATCGTCACGTTAGCGATCACGGACGTCGCGTTCTTTTCATTTTCTTCTAAAAACGATGCTTACTGAGCAATTTTATCAAAAATAGGTAGTGGAGGATTATCTATTTGCGCCAGGTACCCAAAGGACGTCATTGGTACCATTTTCATTCGCAACGCGGGCAGACACGAAAAACCAATCGCTGAGACGATTTAGGTAGCGAACAACTGCTGGGTTGATGTCGTCTTTGGTGGCGAGGTCCGTGCAGAGCCTTTCAGCACGGCGGGCAACAGTGCGACAGACATGAAGATGTGCGGCCAAAGATGATCCACCTGGCAGGATAAAGCTGCGCAAGGCTGTAAGATTGGCGTTCATCGCATCAATCTCGGATTCTAACCGATCGGTCTGGGCGTCGGTGACACGAAGCGGCGGATATTCGGCTGTGTCATCTTTGTCCATCGCAGGGCGGCATAGGTCTGCACCAAGATCAAACAGGTCGTTTTGGATCAGAGAAAGTTTTTCGTCCAAATCACCATCTGCATGTAAGCGCGCCGTCCCGACAAAGGCATTAAGTTCATCAGTTGTGCCATAGGCATTCACCCGTGCATCATGCTTAGCAACCCGATCACCATTGCCAAGGGCCGTGTCACCTTTGTCACCGGTACGCGTGTATATCTTGTTGAGGACGACCATTAGGTGCCTCCGCGTAGCCAGACGAACAGGATCACGAGGATTACGGCCGCAAACTGTGCGTAAATCCGCCAGCGCATCATTTTGTTGGATTTCTTGGCAGCATCAGCGCCGCCACGGCCAAAGAAGCTGAGGCCACGGATTAGGAAAAAGACCACTGCTGCCATAGCAGCGAGGACGACAAAAAAGAGGGGATCGTTGAACATGTGACGGTCCTTTGTGACGGTTTCTGCGTGTTTAGGGGCAAATTATCCAAAAGCGAAGGGGATTCACCCGCGCGAAAGGATCGCATCTAGCCAACGGGTTGGCAGAATACGTCGCAGGAAGCCGAAGAAGTGCGTCGGTTTGGTAACGTAGTAGCGCGGTTTGGGACGAGGGCTTTCTAACGCTTTAAGCAGTTCTTTAGTGACGGCTGAGGCGGGAAGCTCAAAAAAGTCGGGGTCGCGTTCTTCGTAAAGGCGATGAATAAGTTTTTTGTAAAGGCGGCTAACTGCAGAATTCTTCCAGTCGATATGACGCTCGAAGTGCGGGATTGAGTTTTGCCGGATTTTTGATGTGATCGGTCCGGGTTCAATCAGAATGACATGGATGTCGGTTGGGCGCATTTCTAAGCGCAGCGTATCCGTCAAACCCTCGAGCGCGAATTTTGTGGCGCCATATGCGCCGCGCCATGCATAAGTGACAAGGCCTAGGATCGAAGAGTTGTTGACGATCCGACCGTAGCCTTGCGCGCGCATCACTGGAATGACGCGGGTGGTCAGGTCATGGGTGCCAAAGAGGTTGGTTTCGAATATTTCGCGCAAGGCGTCGCGCGGCAGATCTTCGACCGCACCGGGGATGGCGAACGCGGCGTTGTTAAACAGCGCGTCAAGCGTCCCGCCGGTTTCGTTCAGGATGTGCTCAAGCGCCTTGGCGATGCTGTCTTCATCGGCGAGATCAAGACGGGGGCTTTCTAAGCCCTCAGCAATTAATCGGTCGCAGTCTTCTTGCTTACGACAGGACGCAAAGACCCGCCAGCCAGCGTTTTGCAGCCCGTGGGCCGCGTCATATCCAATGCCGGATGAACAGCCTGTGATCAGGATGGATTTTTCCATAACGCGCCTGTAATCTTTCAAAAATATTTAGGAGAAGCGCATGAAGAACATCGGGCAAGTTGTCAATGTGGGGCCGTTCAAGTCGCGGCAGCGGCTGATCCGGATTTTTCGTTGGTCTGCAATTGTGTGGCCTGTCAGAAAAAGACGGGCACTGCCTTTGGCGGTGGTGCGTTCTTTAAGAAGGCAGACGTACAGATTAGCGGTGACGCGTGGAAATACACGCGCAAAGCCGACACGGGTCGCGATCTGACGAACCATTTTTGCCCGAATTGCGGGACGACCGTTTATTGGACGCTTGAGATGCGACCTGATCATGTAGCCGTCGGGTTGGGAAGCTTTGATACGAAAGCGCCAAGACC
>ERZ1047985.1805-NODE-1805-length-14243-cov-9.907950_pt1 | contig 14243 bp, 20 predicted proteins | sample MGYA00383097_ERZ1047985 | MGnify/ENA primary metagenome ERZ1047985 (study PRJEB29581, sample SAMEA5548367) | metagenome | biome: marine; feature: coastal; material: water | depth 50 m | study: Short-term variability in the microbial, nano- and picoplankton...
ATTGGTTCTGGTGATGGTCGAATTGCATTTTGTGGAAAAATTTTAGAATTAACTTCTCATAGTATTGAAATTGATGATGTATTAGTTGAATTACAAGATACAATATGTACTCAAACAAATCAAAATTTTAATCCAAAATGTGGTGATGCGTTAGATTTTGATTATTCTGAATTAAATTTGAAATGTCCTGTATTTTTTATTGGAGGGCTTCCTCAAATGGGAGGCGATATCTTAGCAACTAGTATAATTCAAAAAATTAATTCTGTAACTGATTTAAAAATTAATACAGGATTGGTGTTTGCTGGAACTAATACTAAGAGACAACTCTCTGGAAATTTATCTAATGGTGGTTGGAGTGCTCTGATTGAAGAGCATCATCTAGATGTAATGGATACTGTTTCATTGCCAACTGTATGGACTTTTGATCAATTAGTTGAAACACCATATATTTTTACGAAATTCAAATAATTTCAAAAAAATAACTTCCATTAGAAATTCCACATCTTGAAATTTTTATTATTTGATCTTTTTTTGGAATTTTTGACATTTTAGCCATTAGTCTAATTGAGTTGTAAAATTCTACCATGCAAAAATAGTCTTCATTTTGTTTAGAAAATTCGATAATTTTACCCTCAAAATCACCTTTTTTTAGAGATGTTGTCTCATTACAGTTATCACAAAATTCTGATGGTGGCCAAACTATTTTTTTACATGCCAAACATTCGGGAATACAAAATTGGCCTTTGGATAACTCTGATTCAAAACTCATTTTTCTAAAACCAATACCGTTGATGATGTGGCAGCAGCTGACATGTTATGAATTAATCCTACTTCTGCATTATCTGTTTGACGTTTTTCTGCACTTTTTTGAAGTTGTTGTACAATCTCTATTGTTTGAGAAATCCCTGTTGCTCCTAGTGGATGTCCAGTTCCTATTAACCCTCCACGAGGATTAATTTTGAAGTTGTTTGTTTCATGTAAATCATTTATTATGCTCATTCCTTTACCGGGATTTACAAATCCTAGAGATTCTAATGCCATGGGTTCACAAACAGAAAATGCATCATGTACTTCTGCAACATCAATATCTGAAATAGTATGATTTGCCATTTTTAATGCAGATTGTCCTGCAATTTTTGTTGATTCCATAGATGATAATGAATTGTTTTTTGTAAATCCTGCAGATGTTGTTTTTTGTCCTATTCCCGTAATCCATACAGGTCTATCTGTATTTTTTCTTACCACTTCTTCAGATGCTAAAAGAATTGATGCACTTCCTGTACATGGTCTTGAACAATCTAACAATCTAAGATCTTCAGTCAATTTTTTAGAATTTACTACATCTTGAATCGTGTATGTTTTTTTTGATAATGCATTTGGATTTTCTTTTGCTTGTTTATGATTTTTTACTGAAACAATTGCTAATTCTTCATCAGAAATTCCAAATTTTTGTTTATATGATTTTGAAAAAATTGATGCCCAAAATATGGGATGTTTAAATTCCCCTCTTGAATTATCCCATTCCAATATCTGCCCTGGACTATCATATCTTTCAGCTCCTGAAATTAGAACCATATCTGCAAGACCTGATGAAATGTATGCAAATGCTGAAACTATAGAATTTGTGCCTGAATTACATAGACTTTCAATGGAATGTGCAATTTTTGGTTGAATTCCAGTCATTTCAGATAAAATGGGTGACAAATATTTTGAATTATTATTTGTAGAAACTAGTACTGCATCAATCTCTTTTTTATCGATATTAGGATTTTTTTGAAAAAGATCATTTGTTGATTTATGTAATATTGATTCTATTTTATGATCTTCTTTTGTAAATGGTGTTGTTCCATATGCTATGATTCCAACCTTTGACATTATTTCTCATCCAAAAATGTTTTTTTTAGCAATGAAAATGATTCAATAGTATCTCCTATTGGGTTAAACTGAATTATTGGTAAATCAATTCCTACATTTCTAAATTTTTCTAATTGTAATTTTGCTTCCTCTGGTGAACCTGCTATACAAAGTGAATTTAACATAGAATCTGTGACAAATTCATGATTTGATTTGAATCCTGATTTTTTAAATTCATCAAAAATATTGTTTGTCTCATTTTCAAATCCATTTCTAGCTAAAAACTCTCGATATATTTTACCTACCGATACATAAAACGCAAGTGTTTTTTTGGCACGTTGAATTGCATCTTCTGAATCATTTGAAACACATGTAATTATTTGACAAGCAACATCAATCTTTTTTTCTGATTGCATCTTTGAAATTGTGTTTTTCATTTCATCTAATGGTCTAAGATAAAAAATCACTCCATCCCCTATTTCCCATGTCAACTCAACCATCTTTTGATTAATTGCTGCTAAGTAAATTGGAATTGATTGTCTTTTTGGTTCTATCAATAATGTAAAATTCTTTAAATTGAAAATTTTTCCTGAATAGTTAATTTGTTTTTTAGTTAATGCTAATCGAATAATTTCTACATATTCTTTCATTCTTTCTACGGGATTTTCAAATTTTTCACCGTGAAAATCTTCAACTATTGGTTCACTACTAGTTCCAAGTCCTAAAACCAATCTTCCATTTGATAAAATATCGACGGTAGATGCTCCCATTGCAATAGTAGATGGGCTTCTTGAATAGATGTTGATTATAGATGAGCCTATTTTTTGAGTCGATGTTTTGTTAGCCACGGCTCCAAGCATCGAAAAATTCTCCATTCCCCATGTTTCAGGCACCCAAATAGATTCGACATTTGTTTTAGATAGTATCTCTGAGCATTTTATTACCTGATTTACTGATAGTAATGAACCTAAACTATATGCAATACGCATGATATCACTATGAACTATGGATATTCTAGTGTATCTGTTTTAGTAATGGGTTAATTTTGATTGAGGCTGCGGATTATCAGATCAAATGATAACTAGAAATATGAATGACCAAATTTTTGTAGAAAAATCTTCTAACGTCAAAAATTTTTGGAATAATGCTACCAAGTACGCTTCTGTAGGAAATGATGAACCATTTGTTGAAGAAGTTGCATACATGATGGTTACACTACACCGAACAGGTGCATAATTTTTAAAATATTATTTTATTATTTTTTTGATTTCTAATGCACAATCTTCCATATCTTTGAAAGAATCAACTGAATACCATTTTGTATTTTTGAATTTTATTGTATTGAGCTTGCCTTTTTTTGCAAAATCTGGAAATAATGTTTTTTCAATATCTCCTTTTACTGGTAATTCTTTGAGAATCTTTTTTTGAAGATGATATATTCCTGCGTTCATCCATGTTTCAGAAATTTCTTTTTTCTCTCTAAAATTAATTATTTTATTATCCTGGGTTTCTAAAATCCCATATTTTGTTTTTAATTCAATTGCAGCAATAGAGTTTGGTAATTTTACAAGTTTTTTTAAATCAATATTAGTAATTATGTCCCCGTTAATTACAATAAAATTATCCTCTTTAATCATTTTACCTGCTTTTTTTATTGCTCCTCCAGTACCCAAAGGAGATTTTTCAATAGAAAATTTAATTTTAATTCCTAGTTCTTTCATAGATAGATAATTTTCTATCATTTTTGTTTTGTATCCTGAACAAATTATTACTTCATCAATTCCAAATTTTTTTAGATATTTAATTTGCCATTCAATTATGGGAATATTATTAATTGGAACAAGGGGTTTTGGAACATAATCTGTAATTGGTTTGAGTCTTTTTCCACGACCACCTGCCAAAATTATTGCTTTCAATAATCTCTGTAATTTTTCAGAGTATATTTTGTTTTTCTAAAATTATTTTCTAGTTATCTTTATGCCTAAATTGTTACAAAATCCCAAACTTTCTCAAATTTTTATCATTAATAATTAGTTAAAAATATGGAATTGTTTTAGAGTTTAAGACATCCGGGACTGGGTATTCTACCTGAAAATCCCCTTTCTAGTAAAATTATTTCAGTTGATTTTCTACCAATAATGATTTTTTGATTTGTTTGGTCCACCGTTTCTTTAATTTCATCATTACATATTTTTAATTGATTTTCTAATTTTTCACTAATTTTTGATTCTCTAACTAGTTGTATTGCAGATGATAGTTCCGTAATGTTTGAAACTGAATCTAATAATTTTTCATAATCTTTTTTGGTATTTTTTGCTAATTTGTATGAATTAATATTTTTAGAAATATCTACAAATATTTTTTTACTTTCTAATCTTTTTAATGTCTCTCTAATTTTTGATTCGTTACTAAACATTACATCATTTACAAATCCAAGATAGTCTTCAGGATTTGAATATTGTAATTTATTGTAATAACTATCTGTACTTGATATTTTGATTTTTTTTATAAATCCTAAACCTTGTAATTTTTTCAATGCATTACTGATATCTTTTCGTTTGTGTCGTTTTCCTTTTTTATCTAAACACGTTTTCCAAATATCATCTTCATAATTATTTTCTTCATTCATATTTCTCAATAATTGTGAAATTAAAATTTCTTTCATGATTTACCTTTTAATGCTGGTTTTTTTATTTCATCTTTTGATACAATTTCTTCCATTTTTTTTGCAAATTCCTTGTAAATTTCTTCAAGATCTTTTAGCGGCATTTCTATTCCCAAAAGCTTCATGGTTTTATTCCAAGATTCAATATACTTTTCATCATCAAAACCAGTTCCAAGTGTCTCGGCTAAAGAATTAATTCCTTCTGTTTTTCCCAGAGCATAAATTGCAATTTCTTTTTTTGTTAACATACCTTTATTCACTTTCTGTTAAATAATAATGCAATTCAGTGTAGCATTCTACACAGTATTCATCAAAATTAGTATGATCACAGTCATAGACCTTATTCACATCATTGCTACATTTTGCACAAACTGGCAATTTATCATCCAGATTTTTTTATTTTAATTATGCCTAGACCAATTTGTATAAGTCCTACTACAAGTAATGGCGCTGTTTCGGAAATCATATTTCTACCTGTTTCTGAAACTTTTTCTGGGTCAGCATTTCCAATTACTACTGCGCCTCCAAGAATAATCAATATGCCTGCAGTAATTATCATCCCTCCCAGGGCTTTTGATGAATCTTTTCTAGATATGATAAATGCAATAATTGGTAAAACTAATGCCGGAATTCCTAATCCCATCCCTCTTGTTTTATGATCAAATGGAATGAATCCTTCTCCAGTCTCTGAACTATACCCTACAATCACATCTATGCCATACACTACTAGTAATACAATTGCAATTCCTGTGATGATTAGCGATACAGCTAAAGCCATACACAAAAGCTAGTTTTACAACTAATAAACTTAATCTGTTTTAGGTTGAATTATTGTTTGTTGTTTAATACTTTCTAATTTTTCAAGCAACATATCGATAGTTTCCCCCTCATTTGCCACCAAATTTACATGGCCTAGTTTTCTTAGTGGTTTTGAAATTTCTTTACCATACATCTTCAAAAATACATTTTTAGCATTTATTGTAAGAGGTTTGTATTTACCTTGAAAGTCTTTAGAACCTAAAATATTGTACATTACTGTATTATGAACTAATTCTGTACTGTTCAACTCAATTCCTAGAATAGCTCTCAAGTGTTGTTCAAATTGTGATGTGTTACTTGATTGTAACGTGTGATGCCCTGAATTGTGTACTCTTGGAGCAATTTCATTAATTGTTATTTCTTCATCTTCTGTCACAAACATTTCTATGCCAAAAATACCTGCCCCTTTTAACACTGACATGGTTTTTTCGGCAATTTTCTCTGCATTTTGTGCAACTTTATCTGAAACTCTTGCCGGGGCAATTGTTTGTCTTAGAATATTTTCTTCATGGATATTTTCAACAAGTGGGTATGTTTTGATTTGACCTTTTGTATTTCTTGACGCAATTACTGAAACTTCCATTTTAAATGGAACATATTTTTCCAATAATAATTTCTGTCCTTTAAAATAATCAAATGCATTTTGAATTTCATCTTCTGAATTAATCTTAAAATTACCACGTCCATCATATGCGTCCCTTCTTGCTTTTAATAATGCAGGATATCCGAATTTTTTTAATCCTTCTTGTACATCATCTAAATTTCTAATTTCTATAAATTCTGGAACTGGTATATTATTTTCTAACAAAAATAATTTTTGTAAAAATTTATCTTGAATTATTCTTAATGTGTCTGGAGAGGGATTAATTTCAGCATCTTTTTCTACAGATTTTAAGACTTGACTATCCCCTGATTCAATTTCATATGTGATAATGTCTGATTTGTTTGCCAAATCAATAATTGCATCTTTATCTTTAAAATCTCCAATAATTTGTTCTGCTCCAACTTGTGCTGCTGGACAATTAGGCGTAGGATCTAGTACTATTATTTTTGAAATGTGTTGGGGCATCTTCTGTGCAGCTTCTGTAATCATCATACCTAATTGACCTCCGCCTATGATTCCAAGAATCTTTGTCATCATACTATCTCTAATAATCGATTAAAAATATCTAATGTTTACCATATTTGAAAAATTCATGTTCTGATAGTTATTGTTATTTACTTAATTGTTTTTGTAAAATTGTGCCTTATTCTAAAAAACCATTAATCGGCATTATTATGGGCTCAAGTTCTGATAGTCGAATTATGCAAGGTGCATCTGAAATTTTAGATGAGTTTAAGGTCAAACATGAAGATCAAATTGTATCGGCACATAGAACTCCTGCTAGATTGGCTGAATATGCGCAACATGCAGAAAAAATGGGGTTTAAATTAATTATTGCAGGAGCTGGTGGTGCTGCACATTTGCCTGGAATGATTGCATCCCATACTACCATTCCCGTAATTGGTGTCCCAATTCTTGTTTATAATGACAAACATCCAAAAAAAATTGATACCTCAAAATTCTCAGCTTTTGGGGGATTGGATTCATTGCTGTCCATTACAGAAATGCCTTCAGGTTCTCCTGTAGTATCTGTAGGAATCAACAAAGCAGGAAATGCTGGAATATATGCAATTAAAATTCTTGCAAATGAATTTCCGCCATTAAAGAAAAAATTAAAACAACATAAATCCAATCAGCATAATTCTGTGATAAAAGAATCCGACCAAATGAAAAAAGAAGGGCTTTCTAAATTTGCAAAAAAGAAATTCAAGTAATTATGTCAATAATGTAAATTTAATTTCTCTCTCTCGTAACTTCTCAATTAATTTATCAGCTTGTTCTTTTCCTTGAGTCTCGAGACTAAGTGTAACTGTCACTGCACCTGCATTTACTTTTGAAGTTAATCTATCATGGAGTACTTCTACAATGTTTACATTGGCCAAAGCAATTTCATCTACAATTTCTTTGAAAATACCTGGTCTGTCGGGTAATTCCATTGAAATTACTAATAATCTACCCATTGCAGCCAATCCTTTGTCTACTATTTGTCCTAGAAGATACATATCCACATTACCTCCTGCTAGCACTGCGACGACTTTTTTCCCAGGTGCCGGTTTCTTTGAAATTAAATATGCTAAACTAACTGCCCCTGCAGGCTCCACTACAAACTTCATTCTTTCCATAAGCAAGAACATTGCTTTTGTAATTTCTGAATCATCTACAAGAACAACTTCATCAATTAATTCATTAATTATTGAAAATGTAATCTGTCCGGGCATTTTTACTGATATTCCATCTGCAATTGTTCGCTCACCCCCACTTTCCGTTAATGAACCATTTTTTATTGAATCATACATTGATGGAAATGATCTGGATTGAACTCCAACAATTTTGATATTAGGATTTTTTTCTTTTATTGCAATTAAAGTACCTGCAGCTAAACCGCCTCCCCCTATTGGAAGGTATACTTCATCTACATCAGGTAATTGTTCTAATATTTCTAAACCTATGACTCCTTGAGCAGCTATGATTTGAGGATCATCAAATGCATGAATGATTGTGGCACCTGTTTGTTTTGCAATTTCTTTAGCTTTGAATGATGATTCATCATAATTTGTTCCTTCAAGTATTACATTTGCACCATACCCTCTAGTTGCAGAAACTTTTGCAGGTGATGCATTTTTTGGCATTACAATTGTACATGGGATTTTTTCTAATGCTGATGCAAAAGCAACTCCTTGAGCATGATTACCTGCAGATGCTGCAACTACCCCTCGTTTTTTTTCTTCATCTGACAATAATTTTATTTTGTAATATGCTCCTCGAATTTTAAATGAACCTGTTCTTTGTCTAAACTCTGCTTTCAGATACAAGTCAGACTCTGTTAGGTTACTAAACGTAGACGAATGAATCAATGGAGTTTTTTTAATTTCATTCCCTCTCATCGAATTAGCTTTTAGTATTTCATCATATGATGGGTTCATTGGAAATGTTGCTAGTAAAACGATGTATTTGACTTCTTCTATACAAAAATTGTATTTTTTGTCAAATTTTATGCGTAACATTCCAGAAATGGCTAAATAGTGTAAAATTTTTGTTCAAAATTATCTGGGTGACCGAATCTCCCCTTTGAGAATCATTCTCATTTTTCGGTTACCTGGTGTTTGTTTATAATTTTATTATTGTTTCAAGTTCTTCTAATCTTTTTGAAATATTTTCTTTAGTCATTTCAGATAATTTTCTTGGATCAAATACTCCTTCTTTATTACCATTTTTTACAAATTCTAAATCAAATGAACAAAGACATCCTTCTTCACCTGCAACTAATCTTGTATCGTCAATTAATACTGGAACAATCTGATATGTTTCAACTAAAAATGTGTCTAATTCATTAAATAATTTAGTTTTTTTATCTGATAATTCTTTAAAATCAACTCCGGCATCATTTTCTATTTCTGCAAAAATCTTTTCACGTAATTCATCATTTTCATAAAATATCTCAAACAATTTTTGATGATCAAAATCTTTGTATCCTAATTCTTTCAATTTGTTTAAAACTAGTTGATCACTATTATCAGAAAGTTCTTTCTCTTTATTTTTTGTTAAATCTATTATTTTTGATAATTCTTTTTGACAATCAATTACACGTTGTTCAGGTTTATAATATAACAATACATGGAATTGGATTGAAATATGTCCTGAAATTAAATAATTACCTTCCACAATTTCAAATTTAGTAAAAATTCTTCTAATGTCTTCATTGTTTGAAATAGATACATCTTGTAATGACCAATCTTTAAGATTTTTACTGATGTTTTGAAAATAATCTGATACAGATTTTGGATCAAATGTTTTTTGTTCAGTTACTGTAGAATCTCCCATCATTACTTTAACTTCAATCATCTTTGTCAAATTCGTCATTTTTTCAACAAATATTTTCTGGATTGATTCATTTTGCATATTCAAAGATTGAATAAATTCATTGGGTGATCTTGTACCTAAACGCACAAAAAATAACAAATTGTTGGTCTCCTTAAACCTTCATTAATATCATAAATTGGGATTTTTGTTACTTTTTAGTGCTAAATTTAATCAGATGAGTTAAAAACAAAATGTAGGTATGAAGTTATTTATTTCATACTCTTAGGAACAATCTTTACAATCAGGATCAATACAAATTGGATTATGTTTTCCATCTCTTGTAGGATGGGCAGTATCCCTTCTCCTTTGTGTTCTTGTCATGATTACTATACCAATTAATGATTAAAAAACAATTTGTAGAATATCATACGAATGAACTTTAATTTCAAAAATGCAATCTCATTCACCTGCTGTGTGGGTTTTTTGGATTGGTATTTTGATTAAAATCTAAATAGATATGAGGGCAATTCTAAATGTGGGTGAATCTATATTGACATGTGATGAGTGTAAGGGGAAAATAACCGAATATTACAATGAACATTATAATGGAAATCGTGGCAAATGCCTTAATTGTGGAATTGATTTTCCATTAGAATAAAGAGATAAACATGACTGAAAATAACGATTCAAAAAAACCATCTGATGACTCTGTAGATACTAAACATTCTGTAGTTGACATGCTTCTAAGTAAACCTGCAGTTCAAACATTGGATTCTGAAAATATGATTTTAGAAACTCAAAAACGAGTATGGGGTGCTCTTAAAAAAGGATATGAGTATTCAGGCGTAGCAAATGAATCTGAAGAATTTTTAAGAAAAAATGTATTCTCAAAATTAAACATGGTTGTTTTGTATGTGGATTTGGTAGGTTCCACTACTATGACTTTAGAAATGCCTGGAGAGAAAATTGCAATTATTATTAGCTCATTTGCTCAAGAAATGGCTGCAGTAATTAGACAACATCATGGTTATGTACTAAAATTTGTGGGTGATGCTGTAATTGGATATTTTGATGCCGATGAAAATGGATTACTTGCATCTGATAATGCTATAGCATCCGCAAAATCTATGATATCTGTTATTCAAAAAGGAATTAATCCTATTCTTAACCAATACGATTATCCTGATTTAATGGTAAAAGTAGGGGTTGATTTTGGACAAAATTTCGTTGTTAGATACGGTGCAGATGTAAAACATTCTCAAGTCGATTTAATGGGTCCTGCAATGAATATTGCATCTAAAATTCAAAGTATGGCAAAACCTAATCAAATTTTAATTGGTGGAGATGTATTTCAAAGACTACATCCATCTCTACAAAAAGAATTCACTCAAATAATTTGGAAAAATGATGAATGGAAATATCGGTCTAGATTAACTGGAGATATTTATGAAGTGTATGAGCTTCATGATTAATTTATCATATTGTCTGACTAAATAATATCAAAAAAATTATGTTTTTTAAACAGTAAATTTCTCAGGACATTCTACATGTTCATAATGATGCTCGGTAAATTTTTCCTGAACAATGTAAATAACAATTTTGTGAAGATCTTTTTCCAAAATATCTTTCTTACATTTCATACAGGTTTTTTTTAATACCATCATGCGTATATGCGATCCAAAAGGGAACTCTATAAGGATCTGCGATCAGCTCAAATTGAGTAAAAATGACTGAGATTTTACAAAGTAGTATATCAAATGCCCAAAGTAAGGCAGAAATATAGTTAATTTTGAATAATCTCATGGATAATGCAGTAAATCAGCATCTACAAGACCTCTATGGATTGAATCCCAATATTCCCCATATGGCGTTTCAATTTCCAAGACTACCTCCTGGTTCAGCACATCCGATGTTCAAAATTTATGAGAATCCATTAAAAGAACAATTCTCACAAGATGCTGCAACTATTAATCAAAAACTTCAGGGTTTCCAACAAATGTATCAACAATATGCTGCAAGTTTATTGTCTATGAATACCGCCATCATTCCACCTGGACATCCATTGTATAATCGACAAAACTCTGTCAATACATTAAAGACTGAAAATGATAAACTACTTAAAGAAAATTTAGAATTAAAGAAAAAATTAGATAAAGAATCAAACTCTAAACATCATTAATTCTTTTTTTAAAAAATAGTGAAAATTTTAACTTATTGTGATAATTATTAGTCTAGTTTAATTCCCTATAACGATTCAATCAAGTTAACATGTGGTAGTATAATTTTTTTATAATGTTTTGATTAACAAAATAAAATTAGCTTATTTTTTTATTGTATCTAGAATTATTTTTTCTTTTTTGTACTGGTTTTTGTAGATGACAAAACAACGCAAGTGTTGTAACATCCTTCTTTAATTTCATGTTCAATTGATTTGACTTTGTACACCCCTGAATTGGATTCATGGATAGTTATTGTCTCACCTGCCAATGGAATTATTGGTATGTCTGTTTTGAATTCTTTTTTTGTTTTTAAAATTTACCATCATTGTAAATTAAATCGGCAGAAATTAGATTAATCATTGTTGATCATAACAAAGTTGTAACGAATTGTCAATATTTTGAAATTATTTATTAACATAAAAAATTTGAATTACAAGGGTTTAAGAGAATAATAAAAATTAAAAAAAAATGAGATACAAACTTAATTGTTCAAAATGTGATTTGGATCATACTCATGAAACTAATTCAATGAAAAATACTGATGTATTTTGGAAAAATTGGAATAACCAATATGGTAAAAATATGAAATGTATTCATAATTATATTTTCAAAGAATTAGAATAATCGTTGGCAAAAATTTTACTTTGATCATGCCATAAAGAGATATGACGTATCGACGTTCTTTATCTCTCAAGACATGCTTTAGTTACTGATCGGTCACATTTATAGATCGCTATCAAATCTTCCAATATCGCACACCACTATCTGTAGGCGTGGCTTTCACTATAGATTATATTGACAAAAAATATCGTTTTTTTATGAATTTATTCAGAAAACAGCCACAAACTACAACAAGTTTAGTTTGTAAAATATGTCAAATGGAATTTTCAGACCCTGAAAGAACAGTCAGACACATGATTAAAGCACATTCAAAACCACAAAAAACTAAAAAATAAAAAATAAGTTAAAAATAATTATTTAATTTGGATATCGTTTGTTTTATACGTCACAATATGAATAACCTGTTGCGTGATTCCAAAAATCGCGATTACCAAATCGGGTAATCAAACGCAATTAAATGAAGAACGGAACTCTCCATTCTTCATGAGATTGGAAGGGCCTCTTCAGTTCTTTCAATCTCGCTTTTTATCATTTCTTTTAAAATAATACCATACCATGTACCTTTAGAATTATTGTCTTCTAAAGGTACAAAAACAATGCCAAGAATCCTTATTAATTTCAAATTGTAAATTTTAACGTGGAAAAAACTCCTGCTGAAAAATGGAAAATCATCATCCATAAATACAAAAAACAATGTCAAAATATTTTAAAAATTTCTAACAATGTTAGATATGCAGGAATCATCAATCATTATGGTCGAACATTAGCAGGAATTGTAAATCCAAAATTGAAACCATTATTAAAATCAGAACAAATAAAAAATGAATTTTTTATTTTGTCTACTTTAATGAGTTTACGAAAAGATTCTGCAAATTCTGTTGGAAAACTTGAACATGTAATTTTACAACATCAAAAAGTAACAATTGTAATATTACAAAAAAATAACATTACCTATTACATATCCGTTGAAAGAAATGCAAAAAATTTGAATAAAATTATTTCTTCAATAAAAAAAATTGTTTAAGCTGGGGTAAATCCATGATATCCACCAGTTTGTTGGTCTTTATCATCAAAAATTGGCTCAAATAAAGAAATCAAATAATCATCAGGGTCTGAAATAATGGCATTTCTTCCAGAATCTTTTTCAATAATATCTCGATAAATTGTGACTCCTTTTTCTTTTAGTTCTTCAATGGCAGATTTCACATCACCGACAAGAAATCCTATGGTGATTCCATTTTCAATGGAACTGCCACTGTGTTGTGCAGTAAGGGAAGCTGGATGTAAACTCAACAAAGCACCACCTGTGCCTAAATCAACCCAACTTCGTCGTTGATTTTTAATTGGTAAACCTATAATTTCATTGTAAAATTGTATGGATTTATCTAAATCTTTAACGGCTAAAATTACATTTCCAACTTTTTTAATATTCATAAAATCAATTCCTAGAAGTTGTTTAAATCCATTTTCATTGAACTTCTACCATTGTCTCTGTTCTGTCAACACCATTAATTTTATGAATTTGGGTGGCTACTTCTTTTATTCCAATAAGTTCCTGGACATCAATTACGGCAATAGCATCAAATTGACCACTTGTTGGAAAAGAATCGATTACAGATTCAATTTTACGTAGTCTTGCAGCAATTAGTTTTTTTGGAGATTTTACTAAAATAATTGCTCTTACCAACCTAAATTTACCTCCACTTCAATCAATGTTTCAGTATCTACGATATCTTTGATTTTTTTAAAATCAATTACCATTTGATTAATTTCATCAATATTCCCTTGTAAAAATACACTAATGTCTGCTCTTCCAGTTACAACCATAATTTTTTTAACAATTTTACGTTTCTTTTTCAATAATTCAACTACAGAATCAACTTTGCCGGGTTTTACTGTAATCAAACATAATGCACGCATAACATCAATAGTCCAATCATTATGATAAAGATTTCTAGTCAGATGCTTCTTGAGACCTAGCTTCTTCTAGATATGCTCTTCTTTCCTCATTGATTTTTTCTTGATCAATAATTATATCGTCATCTACAATTACTATGCCACCATCACCCATTGGCTCATCCTTTACTTTTTTGCCTTTAGTTTTTTTGCCTTTGGCTTTTGTGGTTTTTGCTTTTGTGGTTTTTGCTTTTGTGGTTTTTGC
>ERZ1047985.1824-NODE-1824-length-14126-cov-4.583754_pt1 | contig 14126 bp, 15 predicted proteins | sample MGYA00383097_ERZ1047985 | MGnify/ENA primary metagenome ERZ1047985 (study PRJEB29581, sample SAMEA5548367) | metagenome | biome: marine; feature: coastal; material: water | depth 50 m | study: Short-term variability in the microbial, nano- and picoplankton...
TCTGGAACTTGATTAATCATCCAACCAGGTAAGATCATAAAGTCAAATTCTTCATAAAATATTTTATTTCCTTGTTCAAGAAGATCCTTTAAATATAAAATCTTAGATTTAGGAAAAGTATTATAAATATAATAATTTTGTACAACTGATAATTCAGGAAGATCAAAAATTATGAATCGAGCCTTTGGGTATCTTTTTTTTGCTTTTGAAATAATACCGCCATAACCTGCACCAATTTCTGCTATTACTGGCGAATCTGTTTTAAATATAATATCGGTAGCACGTGATATTTGCCAAAAATAATATATATTTGATAAATCATGAGTATTGCAATAAAAATTTTCTGATTTATAGCTAACTAAATGCTTTTGTGGTGAACCTATTTCATTCTCAAGGTTATTAATAGTGAATTCAGGACCACATATTGAAAAAATCATATTTATTACTTTAATAATATTTTCTTGTTCTTTTGGGTTTGAAATATTTTCTTCAATAAGATTTTCATAATTATGTTCTTTTCTTCTTTTCCAAGGATCAATATTATTATATTTTTTATCTTGATTAAATCGTGCATTATCATATGGAACTAAGGAATCATTAAATCCTAGAGAAAGAGGATTTCTTAAAAATGTTTTCCAAGCATCTACTTGCTCGATTGATTTTTCATAATCATCAGGAAAGATATCCCAATGACCACTTTTTTGATTTTTAGGTAGATTTTTCTTACAAAGATTATAATTCTCAATCATAGAATCAAAGGGCTTGGAAGGTATATTTTTAATTTTATTCATAAGAACTAATATAACATTCTAAATATATAATTTTACCTATTATAATGAATACATCTTTATATTTATAATCAAAAAACATAATTTAAAAAATAATTTTGACTTCAAATCAATTATCAGAAAATATTAAGATCCTCCTATTAAAAGCAAAAGAATATTTAAATTCTAATGAAAAAGAAAAAGCTTTAAATATTTATGATGAGGTTATTAAAATAGAAAACGAAAATTTAGAAGCGCATTTTAATAAAGCTTTAATTCTTACAAAATTACAAAAATATAAAGAAGCTCTAAGAAGTTATGATTTAGTAATTGAAATAAAACCTGATTTTGAAGAAGCATATATTAATCGTGGAGTTATTTTATCAACCCTTATGAGACCAATAGATGCCCTAAAAAATTTTGATCTTGCTATACGCTTCAAACCAGAACACTCAATAGCCTATAACAATAAAGGTAATGTTTTAACTGAGCTAAGTCGTTTTGATGAGGCAATTGAAAATTATGAGAAAGCTGTAGAAATAAATCCTAATTATGCTGAAGCTTTTAATAATATTGCTCTTTTAAAATTATTATTGGGTAAATATGAAGAAGGATGGAAACTTTTTGAGTGGAGATGGAAGGGGCCCCAACAAAAAGAATTCCGAGATTTAAAAAAACCTTTATGGTTAGGGAATGAAGTTATTAAAAATAAAACTATTTTGATAACAGCTGAACAAGGTTTAGGGGACTTCATTCAATTTTATAGATATTGTGATTTAGTAGAAAAGCTTGGAGCTAAAATTATTATCGAGACACCAAAAGAGCTTTTTTCATTAATTCAATATCAAAATAAAAAAAATATTGTTATTCATAAAGGACAACCTCTTCCTATATTTGACTTCTATTGTCCAATAATGAGCCTACCCCTTGCATTTAAGACAAATATTCATAATATTCCGTCATCTTTACCATATATAAAGATAAATGATGAGAAGTTAATATTTTGGAGATCAAAGCTAGGTGAAAAAAAGAGGACGAGGGTAGGTATAGCCTGGTCGGGAGCTCAAAATAAAGAAACTGATTATAATAGAAGCTTGACGCTTAGTCAGATTAGTCAGATCTCACCTTTATTTGATCTACCTCTAGATTTTTATTCACTTCAAAAAGAAGTAAGAGATATAGATAAGGATTTTTTATCCCAATCAAAAAATATTTATGATTATCATAAAGAGATTGTAGATTTTTCAGATACAGCCACATTAATACTTGAAATGGATATAATAATATCTGTAGATACTTCTGTAGCTCATTTAGCAGGGGCGTTAGATAAACCTTTATGGATTTTATTGCCGCATGTAGCAGATTATCGTTGGATGGTGGATAGAATAGATAGTCCATGGTATTCATCGGCAACTTTGTTTAGACAAAAAGAGGTTGATAATTGGGATGGCGTTATTTTTTCGATAGAAAGATCTTTGAGGAGTTACATTGAAAATTAGAAAATATAAAGAGTTTAATTAAAAACTAAGATAGATATTTTGCGAAATTACTAAAATTTAGTTATTCTGAACCTTTTAAATATTAAAAAATTATTATATGAAAAAAAGAACCACTAATACTAGAACATTATTAGAAATAATTAATGAAAAAGATATTAAAGAGCTTTTAACAGTTGACCCGAAACAATCAGTTATTGAGGCGCTTACTATTATGGCTAAATATAAAATAGGTGCATTAATAGTAATGAATAAATCAGAGATGGTTGGCGTTATATCTGAAAGAGATTATGCTCGTGAAATTATTTTAGAAGGCAAGTCTTCTAAAGAGACTAGAGTTGAAGAAATTATGACTAAAAAAGTTTTAACGCTATCAGCAAAAGATAAGTTTGAAAAAGGTCTTGAAATTATGACTGAAAAAAGAATTAGACATATGCCTGTAATGGATGGAAGAAAATTGTTAGGTATGGTTTCACAGGGCGACTTAGTTAAAGAAATGATAAGTTATCAAAAAGAATTAATCAAAGAATTAGAGGCTTTTGTTTATTGGTAATTAGCCGCCAAAGTCATCAAGCATAATATCTTCTCTATCAACACCTAAATCTAATAGCATATTAATAACAGATTCATTCATTATAGGTGGCCCACATAAATAATATTCACAGTCTTCAGGGGCAGCATGATCTTTTAAATATTGATCATATAACACATTATGAATAAAGCCTGTATGACCTTTCCAATTATCTTCTGGAAGTGAGTTTGATAAGGCAACGTACCATGAAAAATTATTATTTTCTTTTTGAAGTTTATTAAAATCTTTTTCATAAAACATTTCTTTTTTTGATCGTGCGCCATACCAAAATGTGACCTTTCTATTAGTTTTAACTCTTTTTAATTGATCAAATACAAGACTTCTCATTGGAGCCATTCCTGCTCCCCCACCTACAAAAATCATTTCTTTTTTAGTATCTCGAGCAAAGAAATCACCAAAAGGCCCTGAAATAGTAACTGTATCACCTTTTTTTAAGTTAAATATATAAGATGACATTTTACCTGCTGGAATTCCCGACGAACCAGGAGGAGGTGTTGCTATTATAACATTAAGCATTACAATTCCTTTTTCAGCTGGATAATTTGCCATAGAGTAAGCCCTTTCAATTGGCTCATTAACTATTGAGTTAACATCCCAGATTTTAAATCTATCCCAATCCTCATGGTATTCTTTTGCAATATCAAATTCTTTATAAGAAAGTGAGTATTTTGGTGATTCGATTTGAATATAGCCACCAGCTCGAAAATTTACATCTTCACCTTCTGGAAGTTCTAAAATTAATTCTTTTATAAATGTGGCAACATTGTCATTACTTAAAACTTTACATTGCCATTTTTTAACGCCAAAAATTTCTTCAGGCACTTCAATTTCCATATCTTGTTTAACTGCAACTTGGCATGATAACCTAGCACCACATGAGGCATCTTTTTTACTAATATGTCCTTCTTCGGTCGGTAAAATAGACCCTCCTCCAGAATGTATTTTTACTTTACACTGAGCACAAGTTCCGCTGCCACCACATGCAGAAGGAACAAATAATTTTTCTGCAGCGAGGGATTGTAGAAGCTTACCTCCGGTTGGAACTTTTATTTTTTTTTCACCATTTATGGTGATATTAACTTCACCTGAAGATACAAATTTACTTCTTGCATAAATAATTATTGTAACTAATGACAAAATTATTAATGTGAAAAGCATAACTCCTAAAATAAAAGTATCCATAATAATTTTACAATTTAACTCCTGAAAAACACATAAAAGCCATTGACATTAAACCTGCAGTAATAAAGGTTATACCAAGCCCTTGGAGACCTTCAGGGATGTCACTATATTTGAGTTTTTCTCTTACACCTGCCATTGCAGTAATTGCTAGCGCCCATCCAAAACCAGAAGATATTCCATATGTTAATGCTTCAGAAAAATTATAGTTTCTTTCAACCATAAATAAAGAACCACCTAAAATTGCACAATTTACAGTTATAAGTGGCAGGAAAATACCCAATGCATTATATAGCGGTGGAAAATATTTATCTAAAATCATTTCCAATATTTGAACTAATGCAGCAATAACAGCAATATATGATATTAGACCCAGAAATGTTAGATCTACATCAGAAAATCCAGCCCAAGATAGCGCACCTGGTTTTAATAAATAAGTGAGAATAAGATTATTAGCTGGAACTGTAATTGATTGAACAATCATTACAGAAATACCTAATCCAATTGCCGTCGCAATTTTTTTTGACACTGCAATAAAGGTACACATACCTAAAAAGAAAGAAAGAGCTAGATTTTCAACAAAGATAGCTTTAACTGCTAAAGAGATTAGTGCTTCCATTAATGATCCTCAACAGTTTGAATTTTAAACTCAGGAGCTTCAACTTGAGATTTTTTCCACGCCCTTAAACCCCAAATTAAAAAACCTATTATAAAAAAGGCAGATGGAGGGAGTAGTAATAATCCATTTGGTATATACCACCCACCATTACTTACAGGATTAAATATTATGATTCCAAATAGTGAGCCCGAACCAAATAACTCTCTAACTACACCAACACACATTAATAATAGACCGTAACCAAGACCATTACCAATGCCGTCAATAAAAGAGTCAATTGGACGATTTATCATAGCAAAAGCTTCTGCTCTTCCCATTACAATACAATTTGTAATAATTAAACCAACAAAAACAGATAAAGTTTTTGATATTTCATAAGCATAGGCTTTAAGTATTTGGTCAACTACAATTACTAGTGATGCAATAATAGTCATTTGAATAATAATTCTTATCGAATTAGGTATATAGTTTCTAATCATTGATATAAATAAAGATGAAAATCCGCAAACAGCAATTACTGCAAGAGACATAACAAAAGCAACTTTAAGAGAAGCTGTTACAGCTAATGCTGAACATATTCCTAATACTTGTAAGGCGATAGGATTATTATCTACAAGAGGATCTACGAGAAGCTTTTTTCTAGTTTGAGACATTAGATACTCCATTTTTTAAATTTATAAGAAATTTTTTAAATCCTAAATCACCCATCCAAAATCTAACTAAATTATTGACGCCATTTGAAGTTAAAGTTGCTCCTGCAATAGCATCTATATGATGTTCATTTGAACCAGGAGTTTTAGAAACTTGTATCATTAAATCCCCATTTTTATTTCTTAATTTTTTACCCTTCCATTGCGCTTTCCATTTAGGATTATCCACTTCACCTCCTAATCCAGGAGTTTCTGCGTGTTGATAAAATTGAAGACCAAAAATATTGTTACCATCTTCTTCTAGAGCAATAAAACCGTACAAAGTGGACCATAAACCATAACCATATATTGGTAAAATTATTTTATCTATACTTTTATCTTTATTTTTTAATATATAAACAGTCGCATAATTAGATCTTCTTCCTATAGATGCTGGGTCATTTATTAGAGCAGTGCTTAATAATGGATCTGATGCAGCTTTAAGATCATCAAAATCCTTAGGATTAAATTTGTCTGTAAATAAACCTTTTTCAATATTAACAATCATTGGTTCAAAAGAAGCAAATGATTCTTCTACATTTATACCTTTAAAATATATACCTGCAACTTGTAGTATATTTATTTGTTTATCACGTATTTTATTTTCTAACTGAATAGATTTAAGCTTTACAGCGGATAAAGAAACCATCATTGAACAAAAAAGACAAACAGTTGTGGCAATAAAAATAGTTTTAGGAATACTATCAATTGATAATTTTTTAAATTTTGAAAAAATATTATCTTTTTTTTCATTAGGCATTGAGCTTTTCCCTCCGCCTATAAATATTTGCTTTTACAACAAAATGATCAATTAAAGGTGCAAATACATTACCAAACAATATTGCAAGCATCATTCCTTCAGGAAATGCTGGATTTATTACTCGTATCATAACAACCATAAAACCTATTAAGGCTCCATAGATATAACGCCCTAAATTTGTATGGCTTGCAGAAACTGGTTCAGTAACCATGAATACTAATCCAAAAGCATAACCGCCCACAACAAAATGCCAATACCATGGCATACTAAACATAGGGTTTGTATCTGAGCCAACCCAATTTAAAAAAGACGAAAATGTTATCATGCCAATCAAACAACCAACTATAAGTCTATAATTTGCTATTTTAGTTACAAGTAAAAAACATAAACCAATTAAGCATGCTAAAGTTGAAGTTTCACCTAGAGAACCTTGTATAGTTCCAAAAAATGCATCTGACCATGTAATTCCATAACCTACAAGAGATTCGTATCCTTCAGAAGCTGATATTCCTAATGAAGTTGCTGATGAAATACCATCAACTGGAGTCCAGACTGAATCACCTGACATATAGGCAGGATATGCAAAATACAAAAATGCTCTACCTGTTAGCGCAGGATTTAGGAAATTTTTACCTGTCCCTCCAAAAACCTCTTTACCTACAACAACTCCAAAAGAGATTCCTAATGCAACCATCCAAAGAGGAGTTGTTGCTGGTAATGTTAAAGCAAATAAAATTGATGATACTAAAAATCCTTCATTTACTTCATGACATCTAGTTGTAGCAAATAACACTTCCCATAATCCACCAGCAATTAATGTCACTATATAAATAGGAAAAAAGTACAGAGCACCATGAGCCATATTTGCAAAAATACTATTAGGATTAAAGGGTATTCCAAATAATTGTAACAACCATATTCTCCATCCTGATAAATCAGATGGGTTTAGGTTTGATAAAGCCAGGTTTGTTTGTAATCCTGTATTATAAAATGCCCATAAAACACATGGTATTGTAGAAATAACAACATAGGTCATTATTCTTTTCATATCTACAAAACTTCGGGCATGAGGCGCTACTTTGGTTACTGTATTACTGGTGTAGAATATTGTTTCAACCATTTCAAAAAGTGGATAAAATTTTTCGTATTTACCACCTTTTTTAAAATGTGGCTCAATAGAATCAAAAAATTTACGAAATGCCATTCTTTAGCCTTCCTTTTCTATTTTTTGTAAACTATCTCTTAAGGCAGATCCATATTCATATTTAGCTGGACAAGCAAATGTAACTAAAGCAAGATCTTCTTCATCCAACTCAAGCACTCCAAGAGATTGGGCAACATCGGTATCCATAACTATTAATGAACGAAGTAATTGGGTTGGTAGAAAATCTTGAGGCATTAAAGTTTCAAAAATACCTGTTGGAACCATAGCTCTTCTACCGCCATTTAGATTTGAAGTTAGATTGAATAATTTTGAAGTTTTAAAAGCTGATATTAAAACAGGCATTACTGAAAATTTATTTGGTTGTGGTTTAATCCAACCAAATAAAATTTTTTCTTTATCTTCTTTTATTAATGTAACTTGGCGAGAATAACGACCAAGAAAGGATAATTGATCTTCAGCAATATTTCCTGATAAAACAGAGCCAGAAATAATTCTACATGGATCATCATTTAAAAATTCATTTTCTAATAAATCATTTAAAGAAGCGCCCATATATGTTTTGATTAATCTTGGAGATTTAGCTAATGGACCACAAATTGATATAATTCTTTCTATATTTAAGAAACCTGTTAGAAATAATTTACCTATAGCTATAATATCTTGATAACCGATAGACCAAACAGTTTTCGTTGAGTTTGGCGAATCTAAAAAATGCATATGTGTCCCTGCTAGACCTGCTGGATGCGGACCATCAAATGAAAACGTCTCAAAGTTTTTTATTTTAATTTGACTATTTTTCTTTTTACAAATAAAGATTTTCCCTTTGGTTAATGAAGAAATCTTCTTAACCCCCTCTTCAAAAGCATCAAAATTATTATTGATTATTAAGTCAGCATCAGGGCATAAAGGTTCAGTATCTATAGCAGTTATAAAGATTGAAGATGGTTCTGAGTTTGGAGGTGGAATTTTAGAATAAGGCCTTGTTAAAAAAGAAGACCAAAGACCACTATCAAGAAGGCATTTTTTAACAAATTCTTTTTCTGACTTAGGTTTATTATGTAATTTAATATAATTGGTTCCATTGTCTGATAAACTTTGAACAGCAATTACAACACTAAGTAGAATGCGTCGTTCACCTCTATTAATACTTTCTACATATCCTTTACAAGGAGAAACAAAAATAATTTCAGGAAAGTCTTTATGGCAAAATAAAGGAGTACCTTTTTCAACTTTATCGCCTTCAGAAATTAACATTTTTGGTTTTAAGCCTTTAAAGTCTGTTCCCATCACTGCTAAAGTTTTTGGTTTGCGGCCATCGTATATTTTTTGTTCCGGGGAGCCTAGTATAGGGATATCTAAACCACGCTTTAAAGAAAAGTTTGTCATAAAAAATATATTCCTAATATATAAGTATGTTCTGGCATAACCTTTGTAACGAATTATATTCTAGTTCGTGCATTTGATGAATTAAAAAAAGCTCTTTTTATACTTTTATAAGCAAAATATTTTTTAAATTCATTATTAATGCACTGATAAGGCACATAAAAAATTTAGAAGTTCCATTTATGATTTACGTAATCAGGTATAATTACTTTTATTAAATGAATAGGTATGAAATAATTTAATTAAAAAATTTATAAAGCTCTATGATAACTTTCATAATAACATTTATTCTTTTTACACTAGTGATTGCCATTATGTCGTTAGGTGTAATATTAATGGGTAAAAATATTAAAGGAAGTTGTGGTGGATTGAATGCAGTATCTGGTTCTGATAAGTGCCTTGTTTGCAATAAAGATATAGATCCTAATAATCCTTTAATTTCTCAGTTAGACTGTAAAAATAAAAATTAAATAAGTGTCCTAGGTTTATAAATCTAAGGGGACAAGAGCTATTATAAAAAAAGAACTAGATGAAATTAACCCATATATCCATGCTTTTAAGACCCATTTATTTTTCTTTTTTTTCCAATTTTCTCTAAATGCTCGGCCAAAAAAGACCATTAATATAATTAATATTAGGCCTGTATATGGTGGTAAGTAGATGTCGGATAACATAGAAAATAAATAGATATTAGAAATTATTAAATAATTTAAAAAGAATTATAATTTAATGCCATTATCAGTATTTTGCCACTGACTTATTTAGCTTACAATATTAAAATGATTTGGTTAATTATAATTTCTTCGTTAATACTAGCTAATCTTCCATGGATAACGAATTCCTTTTTTTTTATTTTTAAACCCATTAAGAAAAGTTTTATCTTAATCTTTAGCGAATTAGTTTTATTTTATTTTTTGATTGGTGGATTTTTTATGTTTATTGAAAAAGAATATATAGGTAACATCCATAAGCAGGAATGGGAATTTTATGTAATAACTTTTTGTCTTTTTATTGTATTTTCATTCCCTGGTTTTATATATAAAGTTATTTGGAAAAAATAATTAAAAAATTATTAATCATTGGATGTGGAAGGCTTGGCCAGACAGTTGGAAAAGTTTTATCCAAATTACCACTAGAGGTAATTGGAATTAAGAGGCAATTATCAAAGCTTAATTCACCATTTAAAATACTTGCTCTAGATATTTTTTCAGATAATTTCTCAGATAATATTAAGCTTATTAATCCAGATTTTCTAATCTATTCTGTTTCATCTGATTTTCAAACCGAAGAAGGCTATCAAAAAAATTATGTTGAAGGTCTAAAAATTACTATAAATGCAGTTGATCAATTAAAAAGTTTTCAACATTTATTTTTTATATCAAGCACTCGTGTTTATGGACAATCTTATACTAACAAGGTAAGTGGTATCTCTGAGGCGATACATAGAAAAGACTTTTTTTCTGAATTAACAACGCCGCAACCAAAAGATTTTGGAGGTAGGATATTATTAGAAGCTGAAAATTGTTTAAATAAATTACCATTTAAAACAACCATTCTCAGACTTTCTGGAATTTATGGAGATGATAGGCGTCATATGTTAGAGGTTGCATCTGATCTTACTAAATGGCCACCAGAAGATCGTTGGACAAATAGAATTCATGAAGAAGACGTCGCTTCTTTCATTAATTTTTTATTTACTCAAATAATTAATAATAAAGAGATTAAGGATTTATATTTATTAACAGATAGCCAATCTGTTTCTTTATATGAAGTTCTAGAATGGATTAGAATTGAACTGGGCCTCTCATTGGATAAATCCCCTGTGCCCAATGCCAATGTAATCAATGGGAAAAAACTTAAATCAGAAATATTACCAAAGCTTAAATTTTCTCTTAAACATTCGAATTATAAAAGTGGGTATCGTCAAATGATATCTAAATTAAATACAACAAATTGATAGTGATATTGATTGATGAGAAATGCTAGGATAAAATAGCGCGTCGGAGAATATAGAGGCGCGTAGCTCAGTTGGTTAGAGCACCACATTGACATTGTGGGGGTCGTTGGTTCGAATCCAATCGCGCCTACCATAATGATAATAAAACCTATCATGATTAGAAAAAACCTTTTAAAATGAATATTTTTATATAAGATTTTTATGCCAAATATTAAGCTTCCAGATGGTTCTGTAAGAAAGTATAAGTCCAATTTAACAGTTGCTGACGTTGCTCTTGATATTGGTGAAGGTTTGTCTCGAGCAGCTATAGCAGGTAAGGTCAATAATCAATTAGTAGATTTAGTATACGAAATTAAAGAAGATGTTGATTTATCCATAATTACTTCAAAAAATTCTGAAGGACTTGAAATTCTTAGAAATTCAACGAATTTTCTTCTTGCAGCAGCAGTTAAAGAAATTTTTCCAGATGCTCAAGTGGCTTCGGGAATGATTATTAATGATGGTTTTTATTGTGATTTTTCTTATAAAAGACCATTTACTCCAGAAGATTTAATTTTAATTGAAAAGAAAATGAATGAATTATCAAAAAAAGATAGCCTTATTTTAAAAAAATCATTGGCTAGAAATCAAGCAATTAAATTATTTAATGCTATTAATGAAAGTTATAAAGTAAAAATTATTGAATCAAATAAAGATTTGAAAGAAATATCTTTATATGGTTTAGATAAGTTTATTGATTTATCAGAAGGACCTTACGTATCATCAGCTGGAAAAATAAAAGTATTTAAATTAATGAAAATAGCTGGTGCTTATTGGGAAGGAGATTCAAAAAATGAAATGTTACAAAGAATTTATGGAACTGTTTGGTTTAGTAAGGAAGAGCTTAAATCATACCTTATTCAATTAGAGGAAGCAGAAAAAAGAGACCATAGAAAATTAGGTAAACAACTTGATTTATTCCATCTTCAAGATGATGCACCTGGAATGGTTTTTTGGCATCCAAAAGGTTGGGCAATTTGGTTAGAAGTAGAAAATTATATTCGTCAAATGTTTCAAAATTTTGGATATCAAGAAATTAAAACTCCAACTGTTTTAGATAAAAATCTTTGGGAAAAATCTGGTCATTGGGAAACTTATCAGGAAAATATGTTTACCACTTCATCAGAAAATAGAGAATATGCTGTTAAACCAATGAATTGTCCAGGCCATGTTCAAATATTTAATAAGAATCTTCATAGTTACAGAGATCTTCCATTTAGATTAGCAGAATTTGGCTCATGTCATAGAAATGAACCATCTGGCGCACTTCATGGCTTAATGCGTGTTAGAGGATTTACTCAAGATGACGCACATATTTTTTGCACTGAAGATCAAATTAAAGATGAAGTTAAAGATTTTAATGGTATGCTTTATAAGTCCTATGAAGATTTTGGATTTAAAGATATTTTAGTCGTTCTATCTACGCGCCCCGAAAAAAGAATTGGTTCAGATAAAATTTGGGATAAAGCTGAAAAATCACTTGAAGATGCCCTTAAGGAAACGGGATTAAAGTATGAGGTTCAAGATGGAGAAGGTGCTTTTTATGGCCCTAAAATTGAATACGTTTTAAAAGATAGTTTAGGTCGTTTATGGCAATGTGGCACAATTCAACTCGATTTTAATTTACCGAAAAGATTAGGTGCAGAATATATTGCAGAGGATAATAATCGTAAAATCCCAGTAATGCTTCATAGAGCTATATTAGGATCTATGGAGAGATTTATAGCTATTTTGGTAGAACATTATGCTGGATTAATGCCACTATGGTTAGCTCCAATTCAGGCAATAATTCTTAATATTACAGATTCACATATTAAGTATTCTCAGGAGATTATTGAAATTCTTAGAAAAAATAATATTAGATGTGAATCAGACTTGAGAAATGAGAAAATTACCTATAAAATACGCGAACACAGCATTCAGCGTATACCATATTTATTAGTAGTTGGTGATCGTGAAGTGCAAAATAAACAGGTTGCTGTGCGAACCCAAAAAGGCGAAGACCTTGGATTAATGTCTTTAGATGATTTAATTAAAAGATTAAAAAAAGATATTGAAAAGAAAGTTTAAATTTAGGTTGTACGGTTTATTTTTTATATTAATAGGGGATTACTATAGCTTTAGATAAAAATGTGCGAATTAATAGCGATATTACAGCTCAAGAGATTCGTTTAGTTGGAGTAAAAGGCGAGCCTTTAGGGATTGTATCTTTAGAGCAAGCTTTTGAAAGCGCAGAAGAGCAAGATACTGACTTAGTTGAAATTGCTCCAAAAGCAGTACCGCCAGTCTGTAGATTGATGGATTTTGGAAAATTTAAATATGCTCAGAGTAAACAAATGCATGCAGCTCGTTTAAAGCAAAAAAATGTTCAAGTTAAAGAGGTAAAATTTAGGCCTGGAACAGATGATGGTGATTATCAGATTGAATTAAAGAATTTAATACGTTTTTTATCAGTAGGCGATAAAACTAAAGTGACGTTAAGGTTTAGGGGTAGAGAAATTGCCCATCAACAGCTTGGTTTGGCCTTATTAAAAAGAGTGGAAGCAGATTTAGAAGATTATGCTATTTGTGAACAATTTCCAAAAATGGAAGGAAGACAAATGATAATGGTTTTGGCCCCTCTAAAAAAAACAAAGTCAAAATCTGGAGAAAAAAAGAAATCTTCTGAATCACAAGAAGAAAAGAAAGCTTCTGAATTACAAGAAGAGAAGCAAGATATAGTAGAATAAAAATAATTAGAGTGATAAGGCTTAATAGGCATGCCGAAGCACTTATAATAAAAGGAGAAAAAAATGCCAAAAATGAAAACAAAAAGTGGCGCAAAAAAGCGTTTTAAATTTCTAGGTGGTGGTGCTATTAAGCGAACAAAGTCTCACCTTCAACATATTCTAACTAAGAAGACAACAAAACAAAAAAGACATCTTCGTGGAACTGAAATTATTTCATCTTCAGACGCAAAGCGCGTTCGTTCGATGATGCCAACGCAATAAGGGGAAAATGTAATGCCTAGAGCAAATAGAAGTGTACCTGCTAGAGCAAGACATAAAAAAGTAATAACTGCTGCTAAAGGGTATCGAGGAAGAAGAAAAAATGTTTATAGAATAGCTAAGCAAGCAGTTATGAAAGCTGGACAATATGCTTATCGCGATCGCAGACAAAAGAAGCGTGTATTTAGAGCATTATGGATAGCTAGAATTAACGCTGGCTCAAGAGAATGCGGTTTAACTTATAGCTGCTTCATGAATGGATTAAAAAAAGCTTCAGTAGATGTTGATAGAAAAGTATTAGCTGATATGGCTATTTTTGATAAGCCTGCATTTAAAAAGTTTGTTGAAATAGCTAAAACTGGCCTTGGAAATTAAAATTAGAAGTTTTTTAAAAAAAGGAGGCATATTTGCCTCCTTTTTTATTAGAATAGAGATATGGATGATCTAAAAAAATTAATTAAAGGAGGATATGTTGGTAAACCTCCTGTTACAT
>ERZ1047985.1825-NODE-1825-length-14116-cov-5.833084_pt1 | contig 14116 bp, 9 predicted proteins | sample MGYA00383097_ERZ1047985 | MGnify/ENA primary metagenome ERZ1047985 (study PRJEB29581, sample SAMEA5548367) | metagenome | biome: marine; feature: coastal; material: water | depth 50 m | study: Short-term variability in the microbial, nano- and picoplankton...
CTGGCCATGGATAGATCACCCGGTTTCGGGTCTACTCCCAGCAACTAAACGCCCTATTAAGACTCGGTTTCCCTTCGCCTACCCTATTACGGTTAAGCTTGCTACAAAAAGTAAGTCGCTGACCCATTATACAAAAGGTACGCAGTCACCCCCGAAAGGGCTCCCACTGCTTGTACGCATACGGTTTCAGGTTCTATTTCACTCCCCTAACAGGGGTTCTTTTCGCCTTTCCTTCACAGTACTAGTTCACTATCGGTCGGCATAGAGTATTTAGCCTTGGAGGATGGTCCCCCCATGTTCAAGCAAGATTTCTCGTGTCCCGCTCTACTCATCGTTATCCACCACACTAAACTTTCACATACAGGGCTATCACCTTCTATGGCCAACCTTTCCAGATTGTTTTATTAGTAGTCGTGTGGATTAAAATAACTGGGCTGTTTCCTTTTCGCTCGCCGCTACTAAGGAAATCTCAATTGATTTCTTTTCCTCTGGGTACTTAGATGTTTCAGTTCTCCAGGTTTGCTTCTACCATCCTATATATTCAGATGGAGATAATCTACTTATGTAGACTGAGTTCACTCATTCGGAAATCCCCGGGTCAAAGTTTGTTTATCAACTCGCCGAAGCTTATCGCAGATTACTACGTCCTTCATCGCCTTATGCCGCCTAGGCATCCACCACATGCGCTTATTCACTTGACCTTATAACTTAAAAAAGCTCAATAAATTGAGTTATTTTTTTAAATTGTTCGTTCATTAAAAACACCAATAAATTGGAGCTTTTAACTTGGTTCTCATCAATAAAGTAACATTTTTACACTACAGCATTTACATAAATACTGCGGTTTGATTCTAGATTCTAAGATCTAAAAAGATACATGTACAATTAATTCCTAAATTTTCTTCAGAGCAAAAAAAAGCGAGCATCGCTTTTAACGCTCACTGAGAGTGATTATATATCATAGATAGGGAATTAGAAGCTTTATTTGCAATGATTTCAATATTTTGTGGAGCTAGTCGGGATCGAACCGACGACCCCCTGCTTGCAAAGCAGGTGCTCTCCCATCTGAGCTATAGCCCCGTATAAAATACGATGTTGGAAGTGTATTATTCTTAAAGAAAATATTCAACAAACATTACTGATTTCTTTAGATTTTACTTGTTGCCAAGATAAGTAAAACTATTTCAAATTAGTTTGGCATGAATCATGCATTGACTATGTTATTAAGGGTAACTCCTCTTATATATAATGGTGGCCAGGTATGATTAATCTCCTTTATGTGCAATCAATCTTCTCCTCGGAAGATCCTGGTTCACCTAATAAAATCTAATTATCCTCATGATATGTTCCGGTTTTCATATATAAAAATTACTTATTTTTATAATAATACTTGTTATAAAGATTAATTATGATAATCATAAAAATATAGACAATTTTTTATTGATTAGGAGAAATTAATGAATAGAATAAAAGTTGCCAATAAAAGCATTGATATTAATGAACAAGGTTATCTAGTAAATCTTAATGACTGGTCAGAAGCATATGTAAAAAAGATGGCCAAACAAGATGACATAAAACTATATAATGATCATTGGGAAATTATTTTCTATTTTCGTGAGTATTATCATCAAAATTTAGTTTCACCTACGATGCATCATATGATCATTGATCTGATGTCTAAGAATATTAAATTTCATGATAAAAAAAAATATGAATCCCATGTATATTCTCTATTTCCATCTGATCCTATTAGAGAAATTTGTAAACTCGCTGGCTTACCAATGCCGCAAGCAGATAGCTAAACTACTTCTTTATAGCTCTTGTCATTAAATAGCTTTGGATTACAGTATTGTTTTGAAAATACTCAGATAATAAATCTTCCATGGCATTTCTAAACTCAGCGAGCTTTTTTGGCTTAGGTTGTAATAATTTTACAGTAGCGCCTATTGGCCCGATATATGCTTCAAGAGCAACCCTCATATGAGATGGACTAAGTGTTGGGTTTCCATATTCTGCTCTATGAAAAGTTATATCTCTGACACTTTCACTGAGACGTTTTTTTATAATATCAACTTCGCCCCACATTACAGGAGGACTTACATTTTTTGGTGCTGGTGGACCATATTTTCCTGTGAGAACAAACAGTCTTCCAGTTAATAATTCCGGAGGCCATGTAGAAAAAGCAATAACTCCCCCAGGTTTTAAAACTCTAAGCATTTCGCTTGTAGCGACTTCAGGGCGTGGTGCAAACATATGACCAAACTGACTAAGAACAAAGTCAAACTCATTATCTTTATATGGTAAATCTTCAACATCAGCAACCTGAAAGTCTATATCTAGATCAGAGATTTGAGCATTTTCTTTGGCCCTAGTTATAAGCTCAGGAGTTAAATCAGATCCGCTAACTTTGGCACCAATATGAGCAGCTGTTAAAGCTACTACCCCTGTGCCACAACCTACATCAAGCAATCTATCGCCACTATGGACACCGGAAAATTTTATGAGTTCAGGTGCCGCTAAAGCTGTAACTGTTTCAAATGCTGAGAAAGTACTCCACATTTTTTTCGCCTTATCCTTGATCAATGAAATATCAGACATAACTACCCTGTTGGCTTTTTTAATAAATATATAGTGACAATAATAAAATGAATTGAAAGATTATATATTTTCTTATCCTTAGTATGACTGATTAATCTATTTAATGAAATAATCCAATCTTATAAAAACAGCTATTTACCTAGGTTTAAGATACATTCGGTATAATGAATAAAGAAATACAATAAGTCCTAAAGATACTAAATTGAAGTTATTATAAAATTGGCCTGCAAGACCTAAGATCATACCTGTAAGAATTAATATCAAATTATAATCGGATACTTTCATATGTTTTTAAATTCAATAATGTTTTATAAATACATTATGACATAAGTTTTTATATAATTTGAAATGATATGAGTATTTTTGCAAGTGAATGTATTATTTAGTGTAGAGCTAAGAAATGTAAGTTAAATCTTAACTCTACGGGCAAAGTATACATTTTTGTTCATATATGTATACACATTTATATTTTTTGTCGCATCACTTTGAATAAAAATCTTGATATTTAATGAGAAATATAACATTCTGACATCAATTAAAACTACAAGTTCAAAAATGAGATCTAATAACCATATAATAACAATGAGATCTATCAGCTATCTATACCTCAGTCAGGTCTACGTAATTCTGTGTGATCAAAATCTTTATTTATCTAGCAGAAGGTTAAGAAGATTAGCTTATTTAGATGTGTACTTGCAAAGTTACAAACAATTCAATTTATATAACGAATATAAAAAACTTGTTAACAAAGATGCATCAAATAACCAAAATCTAGTTCTAACAATTGTCATTGCAATTATATCTTCTCTTCTTATCTTGATATATAAGATAAACTTTTCTTAATCTAGATTATCCTTTAAGAGCTTAAAGAATATAATTAAATATTATGAGATATAGCATACTAGCAAAGGATAAAAATCATAATCCAAGTGAGCATATTGTTGACGGAACAGTTATATTTACACTTATAACTGGTTTAATATTTTTATATTTTGGGATGAGATTTAAAAAAATATGGATACAGTTTTGGGGCACTCTAACAATACTTGCATGCCTAATATATTTTACTTATTCATGAATATATTAAATTAACATACTGATCTGTATACACTGGATATGCCATGCTAATCATGTATACTCTCAAGCTGTAGAGTCATAACACCGTTGCAGTGTTTGGCTCTGCTTCATCAGAGCTTAATATCTAACATAGACAAAAATTAAAAATTCTTATAAAATCTCAATATGGATAAATTAAAAGAGCTGAGCGAGAATGGGTTTTATATTGCAAAGTCAATTACACCTATATCAATGCATAAAGAAATTTTCCTAACTTTTTATGATGTTTTGATTTCTATGATTAGTAGACATAAAATTAGGACAGATTTTCAAATTAAAAATATTGAAGACTTGAATTACCCTGATGATATAAAAGAATTAGATAAACTAGTGTTTGCTGTATCTGATTTTAATCGTGAACTCATGGGTGAATTATATGATACCGTGGCTTATTGTTCTGCCTTTTTTAAACTAATTGGAAATCCAGAAATTGAGAAAACAGCTAGAGAGCTAATGTCTCTAAAGTCATATAGTACAATGTATAGCGTCACTCATAGAATAAGAATGGATGAACCAAAAGATGAAATGAGGAGAGCTGCTTGGCATCAAGAAATCTTTCATTCTTATCCAGACACTCGTTTTTTACAAACATGGGGGCCCGTAATAAGAAATTCAACAGTTTCAAATGGTACGATTGAAGTTTGCAAGAAATCGCATCAACATGGAGTCGTTGATCAAGATTGGGAAGAATTTAAAGGTGGCGGTTATGCTCAAAGAATTATCGTTAAAGATGAAATTGTAAAAAAACATGAAATACTCCAATTAGAAATGAATATTGGAGATGTTATGTTCTTTGACCGTCATTTAATTCATCGTTCAGGCTATAACTCTTCTAATGAAATAAGATATTCACAAGTAGGCTTGTGGAATGATTGTTCATACAAAGGTTTTAGAACTCCTAAACCAGCATTTGAATCGAGGACTTTTAGTCCTAGAGATAATTATGATATGCAAATGAAAAAGATAAGAAGTCAGTGATTCAATAGATTAATCTTTCCCATATGAGAGGAAGTGGCTTAGCTTAGAACGCGGTGTTATAAAATCAACTGCAGCATAATAAAAATCATTATCATCACTCTTGCCAAATCTTTTTTGAAAACTGTCAATTTGAGCTAGTCTATCAGAGTCCATTAAAAAGTTTATGCTTTTTGGTTCTAGCATTTTCAAATCCTGCAATGGTATTTTGAACTTGGTCTTTCTCCACTCGATTATATCGTATGAAAAATTCATTGGCTCTTTATCAGTAACACTCTTCAAATCAATTCTTTCGTTATGAGCAAGGTCTATTAGAGAATTTGCTAATTTAATATCTTGATTCGTTAAGATATCGGCAGATATTTTTTCCAAATGATGCATAAATACATCTTTGACCCAGCTATCTTCCTGGTAGATTAGTCTGGCCCCCATATTAACGTTTATGCGCGAAGGGTCTCCAACATCATTATTGTTTTTATGATATATATTATTTGCCTTTTTGATAACATCGCTAGGCTTATCATGTAGCTCTCCCTCTATTGTGGCTTTCAAGTCATCCAGAAATTTTATATACCCTTCTGGCCAACTTTCACTTCTATCAGGTTTAATAAAGTTTAAGAAGAATTCAGATAATTTCACACCAGACCTTCTAATAAAATGAAAAAACCATCGTTGGAAATTTAATGAGAAAACTGTATAGTACATGAAATTTAAATTTCTAATCTCTAAAAAATCCTCATAACTAAAAGAATTACAAGAAGTAACAACTTCTTCGTATTCTCCTAAAAAAGTATTTTCATGGGAACCATAATTTGTGCCGAGCTGCCTATACTTTGTTTTTATTCCAAATTTATTTCTAGCGTCAGGACGATTTAACTCAATTCCATCCATTAAAAATAAATTATGGCACCAAACTTGATCAAAACCTCTTTCAACTGAGCGGTCTAGGAGATTTACAAAACTATCTTTAGTATCATGTGGCATACCAAAAATAAGCTCAGTAGATGTTGATATATTAAGAGTACTAGCCCATTTGATAGCATCATCAATCTCTTCATCCGTAACATTTCTTCTATTAATTGCTTTTAATGTTTCAGGATTTTCTGTTTGCAAAGAAAGTACCAGACCTCCCTGATTTATGTCACCTAATATTTCAATTACTTTTCTAGATGTTTCCTTAAAACGTTTATCATTGTAAAAAAATACTTTTTTTGGAAAACCATAATCAACATTGCATTTCTTTATAAGATCAGCTATCTCAACATCTCTTTTTAAAATTCCAAAATTTTCATCTGCTATGAACATAGTGTGATGAGGGCGATCCGCATATTTTTTAGAAACATATTTAAGTTCTTCGGCAACTTGTTCTATAGGATAACCCCTAAGCTTACCTCGTAGTTTGCCTGATACACAAAATGCACATGTATAAGGACAGAAACGAGATGTCTGTACTAATGGCTGGTAATCCGAATCCATGAACTCATCCATTAGCCCTGATAAGTAAGGTGAGCCGACTGTTGATAAGTCAATGTTGGTCCCTACTGCTAATCCTTGTATAACTTCTCCATTACTTAAAAAATGAACTCCGTCTATTGGAGCTTTGAACAAGCTCTCTCTACTATCAAATAATTTTTCAATTATATTTTTAAACCCAATCTCTCCTTCATTTATTATTACGGCATCGGCTTGAGGAAATTCTTTAGATAAAAACTTATGCTGCTCATTAATATCATTATCGATACTTGGGCCTCCTAAGACAATTAAAACCTCTTTCCCATACATTTCACGTATACGATTAACCACATACTTATTAAGTGCCATATTCCAATAATAAACTGACAAGCCAATAACGTTCGGAGCTTTTTCTGAAGCAGTCTTTAAAAATTTATCTATATTTTTATAAATAGAGACTTCGACATCTTCTCCAAACTGTTCTTTGGTATATTGAGCGATGATTCCAATTCCAAGAGGAGTATATCTTTCATGCAACGTATGACGATTATAATAACAAAAGTCACCAAACATGATATTTAGATTACGATTACCTATTCCTTTCAGTATAAATTCAGGTTTCATAATGTGATTTTATAACATTAGAATAAAAATAAAAACTCAATAATATGGTAAAAATATGAAATTATTCATAATATTGTCAAACATGTGCTGAATACAACGGATCGAATAAACTTGTATATTAATTTTTTTCTTTAAGCACGGTGTTTTTTAGGTAATATAACTATTTTGTTTTGAACGAGTCAGTCTCTAAAATTATCAAACTGTAATGGAACATCATATTTTTTGTCTTTCATGAGTTGAATAGTTTGTTGTAATTCATCTCTTTTTTTACCAGTTATCCTTACACTGTCACCTTGAATTGCAGCTTGAACTTTGATCTTAGATTGTTTAATAAAAGTTGTGATATTTTTTGCTAACTCCCTATTTATTCCCTCTTGAAGATCAATGGTTTGTCGTGCAGTATTGTTTGCAACCTCGACTTTACCGGGCTTTAGGATTCTTATATCCATTTTTCTTTTAGTAATAGCCTCTTGTAATACAGATGACATTTGCTTGATATGAAAGTCTTCCTTTGCAGTTAGAAGAATTGAATTATCATTCAACTTAAATTCTGCATCAGCATCTTTAAAATCAAATCTATTTTTTAATACTCTATTTGCCTGATCAACAACATTGGTTAATTCATGTTTATCAATTTCAGATTTAATATCAAATGATGGCATAGGTTTATTATACCAATACTATGCTCATATCTAACATTTTTTTTGGGGAATTAAAGTGGTAATTAGTTCAACACAAATAAAAATGCCATGTTACAATGGGACAGAGCTATTAGTTTAATAATTCACTTCCAAACCAATAAAACAAATTAAAGCAAACATCTAACGAATATCTTATTAGGTATTATAATCATCAATGACATTTCTACAGCCACAGCAGACACCTCGACCCATTCCAACACCGAGAGGATATATATAGTTTAGCTTACATACTTTTTTCGGAGTTATAAGTTTGATGTTTTACTACATACTTTATTTTTTGTATTCGTGATAAATTTATTTAAATAAAATAGTAAAAGCTACCCCAAAGAAGAATACTATCGACAAAGAAAGAAGAACAGGCATATTTTTCATTGGACCTAATCTCCAGAAATCCATTTCTTTATGTATAGACAACTTACCTTTTATGTAAGCAATCCTCCATGTTCCCTTCTTTTCGCTCATATTTTTATTATGATAGTTTTATGGTGTAGTTAGTTTATTCATTCAAACATGTATTCTTATGTTCCAACATCATTCTAAAAATATCAAAACACATTATTGAGACTTAGAGTTAAATATTATTTACAAAAAATAATATTACGCTAAAATAAGTTAAAATGAGCAACTGCACACACAAACATGACAAAGCCTTTTCTTGGTTACCAACAACCTTGATACATAATGAGCATAAACATGAGTGTAGCTGTGTTAAATGTTACCTGAGCGAGATTGATTTTGGTGTGAAATTGGGCATGAATAATGATAATGCCATGGGGGGATTCAAAAAACTCTAATCAAGATGTAACTTATGGGGGTTCTCTCAATAAGTTACTCATTTTAGTGTATAAAAAATAGAATTTTTTCCTTCAAATTTATAAAAATTCATGATATTTTTTTTATTAAAAATATATTAGTGAAAATTACTACATGAAGGGATTTGAAGCTTTTAAATTTAATATTAAAAAAACAGCACTAAATAAGAATAAATATCTATTCAAATTCATTAGGAATGTTTTAATAATACTCATACTACCTAATAGCACACCATTATATTCTGCCGATTGTTCTGATGTTGACGCCAGTACTGTAACCATTAGTTCAAATTGCGAGGGTCGATTATCAATAACTGGTGATAGTTCAAATGTAACTATTAATTCAGGAGTTAGAATTTCAGGAGACAGCGATAATGATTATAAATTTGGAATAGATACTACTGATGGTACCAATACTACCATTACAAATAACGGAAATATTGGTCCTACTAATAATTCAGATACTCATGATCTTTATAGATATTCAATTTATCATAACACTGGCACAGGTAGCATTTCAGCAATTAACAATAATGGAGCAATGGGAGCTCATGATAATGGTAACACCAGTGTGAGTTCCGTAATATATAATATGTCCACAATTGGTAATATAAATAATGCTGCTTCTGGAACAATGTGGTCAGACGGAAGAAATAATATTGTCAATGGTAGAACCGGAGTAATAACTAAAATTGATAATGATGGATCGATAACGTCTGATAATAGATGGACCATCAAAAATATTAATGGTGGTCAGATTGGAGAAATAGATAATTCAGGAACTATTGAAGCCGGAATTGCTGTTGGTAATAATACTAATACTAATGCAGGAGACGCGGCAATTAGAAACTATGGTGCCACAATTACAACGATCACTAACAGTGGAACAATAGAAGCTATTGAACAAACCATTCAAAATGAAAAAGGAGGTGTAATTGATACGATCACTAACAGTGGAACAATTACAGCATCGGGGCGAGATCAACAAGCAATTAGAGTAGATGATGCTGGCAGTATAATACGAACTATAATCAATACAGGAACTATATCAGCTACACTAAACAATCAATACGTTGATCGTGGCACAATAAGAGTTATAGGTGGTGGTGAAATTACAACGATCACAAACTCAGGAACTATTTCTGGTCTTGGGGCTAAATCATCAGCTACAATTTATATTGGAGAATTAGGCACTATTGGCACAATAACAAACTCAGGAACTATCTCGTCGAGAAGTAAAGAAGGTTCAATAAATAATCATGGATCAGTCGTTATAATAAATAACTCTGGCACTATTACAAATACTAACGATGATACAGAATCTGCTGCAATTAGAAATACAGACTCAGGAACAATTACAACGATTACAAACACCGGAACGATTACGGGCGAGAACGTAGATATTAGAAACGCAAATAACGGTGGGTACACTGGAATAATAACAACATTAAATAACGATCAAGGAGGCAGTGATGCACTAACATATTCACATGCACTTCCAACAAATTACAACGTAATCATTAATAGCACCTCTGATTATGGTAAAATAATTTTTAGCGATAAATCAGGCACAACAATTTTTGGAGTGCATAGTTCTTCATCATTATCCGATGCATCAATAGGGTCAACTTATAGTGCTGTAATTAATGGGCTAACAGAGAATGACTTAGAATCATGCACTAGTGATACAAGTTGCACAACCGGTGAATATTTTGCAGATGAAAAAAAATATGATTGGAAATTGGATGATACAAATGGGGATGATATTTGGGATTTAATTGTAACTGATATCAATTCTTCAGTACCAAATAATGAAATTTTAAAACAAATACCTATTCTTGATGGATTGAATAGTCTTAAATCAGTAACAGATGCAAACTTCGCACATATGAATACTTATGACTGTGATTTTTTTGCTCATAATAATAAAACATGTTTATCATTAGGGGTCAGGCGTTCTGAAGTTACAAATCCAAGATCAACAATAGATGGTTTAGTGTTAGTAACAGGATCGAAGCTGTCTAATCAACTAAGAATAGGAGGTTTCTATCACAGTAATTTTAAAAGTGATACAGGGAATAATTTAAAACTTTCGGATAATACTCCGCTTTTTGGAGGTTTAATTGTTTGGAACGAAAACGAGTCTGGTTTGGGATACCAGGTGAAATATGCAAATGCGTATCAGCAAAAAGATGCAACGATTACCCGCCCAGCAGGAGAGAATTCTGAAGAAGCCACAGGCTCAACGAAGACATCAGCACTCAGTAACACACTTGAAGTGCGTTATAATATTTCAAAAAATAATAAAATTAATTATTCACCCTATTTTGCTGCCAGACACGCAATTAAAAAACAATATGGTTATACAGAAGAAGGGGTTTCTGCTCCGCTCACTTATAATGAGATTCAAGATAGAGCAATAACTGTATTATTAGGGACAAGGTTTGATTTAAATTTATCGTCAGCACTCAGGTTGCATGGCAGTGTAGGCATAGAACAGGACATATATCACACTATTTCTGCATTAAAGCCTACAGGTATGTCAGGTCTTGCAACAGTTAATTTCAATGAAAGTTTACAAAAAACTCGCCCTATAATATCGTTAGGATCCGATTATTATTTATCTCCAAACATTAAATTATCTAGTATTCTTCAGTATCAAGAATTACCCTACAAAAACATGACACAAACAAACATGTATTTTTATGTTTCAACATCATTTTAAAAATATCAAAACACATTATTGAGACTTAGAGTTAAATATTATTTACAAAAAATAATATTACGCTAAAATAAGTTAAAATGAGCAACTGCACACACAAACATGACAAAGCCTTTTCTTGGTTACCAACAACCTTGATACATAATGAGCATAAACATGAGTGTAGCTGTGTTAAATGTTACCTGAGCGAGATTGATTTTGGTGTGAAATTGGGCATGAATAATGATAATGCCATGGGGGGATTCAAAAAACTCTAATCAAGATGTAACTTATGGGGGTTCTCTCAATAAGTTACTCATTTTAGTGTATAAAAAATAGAATTTTTTCCTTCAAATTTATAAAAATTCATGATATTTTTTTTATTAAAAATATATTAGTGAAAATTACTACATGAAGGGATTTGAAGCTTTTAAATTTAATATTAAAAAAACAGCACTAAATAAGAATAAATATCTATTCAAATTCATTAGGAATGTTTTAATAATACTCATACTACCTAATAGCACACCATTATATTCTGCCGATTGTTCTGATGTTGACGCCAGTACTGTAACCATTAGTTCAAATTGCGAGGGTCGATTATCAATAACTGGTGATAGTTCAAATGTAACTATTAATTCAGGAGTTAGAATTTCAGGAGACAGCGATAATGATTATAAATTTGGAATAGATACTACTGATGGTACCAATACTACCATTACAAATAACGGAAATATTGGTCCTACTAATAATTCAGATACTCATGATCTTTATAGATATTCAATTTATCATAACACTGGCACAGGTAGCATTTCAGCAATTAACAATAATGGAGCAATGGGAGCTCATGATAATGGTAACACCAGTGTGAGTTCCGTAATATATAATATGTCCACAATTGGTAATATAAATAATGCTGCTTCTGGAACAATGTGGTCAGACGGAAGAAATAATATTGTCAATGGTAGAACCGGAGTAATAACTAAAATTGATAATGATGGATCGATAACGTCTGATAATAGATGGACCATCAAAAATATTAATGGTGGTCAGATTGGAGAAATAGATAATTCAGGAACTATTGAAGCCGGAATTGCTGTTGGTAATAATACTAATACTAATGCAGGAGACGCGGCAATTAGAAACTATGGTGCCACAATTACAACGATCACTAACAGTGGAACAATAGAAGCTATTGAACAAACCATTCAAAATGAAAAAGGAGGTGTAATTGATACGATCACTAACAGTGGAACAATTACAGCATCGGGGCGAGATCAACAAGCAATTAGAGTAGATGATGCTGGCAGTATAATACGAACTATAATCAATACAGGAACTATATCAGCTACACTAAACAATCAATACGTTGATCGTGGCACAATAAGAGTTATAGGTGGTGGTGAAATTACAACGATCACAAACTCAGGAACTATTTCTGGTCTTGGGGCTAAATCATCAGCTACAATTTATATTGGAGAATTAGGCACTATTGGCACAATAACAAACTCAGGAACTATCTCGTCGAGAAGTAAAGAAGGTTCAATAAATAATCATGGATCAGTCGTTATAATAAATAACTCTGGCACTATTACAAATACTAACGATGATACAGAATCTGCTGCAATTAGAAATACAGACTCAGGAACAATTACAACGATTACAAACACCGGAACGATTACGGGCGAGAACGTAGATATTAGAAACGCAAATAACGGTGGGTACACTGGAATAATAACAACATTAAATAACGATCAAGGAGGCAGTGATGCACTAACATATTCACATGCACTTCCAACAAATTACAACGTAATCATTAATAGCACCTCTGATTATGGTAAAATAATTTTTAGCGATAAATCAGGCACAACAATTTTTGGAGTGCATAGTTCTTCATCATTATCCGATGCATCAATAGGGTCAACTTATAGTGCTGTAATTAATGGGCTAACAGAGAATGACTTAGAATCATGCACTAGTGATACAAGTTGCACAACCGGTGAATATTTTGCAGATGAAAAAAAATATGATTGGAAATTGGATGATACAAATGGGGATGATATTTGGGATTTAATTGTAACTGATATCAATTCTTCAGTACCAAATAATGAAATTTTAAAACAAATACCTATTCTTGATGGATTGAATAGTCTTAAATCAGTAACAGATGCAAACTTCGCACATATGAATACTTATGACTGTGATTTTTTTGCTCATAATAATAAAACATGTTTATCATTAGGGGTCAGGCGTTCTGAAGTTACAAATCCAAGATCAACAATAGATGGTTTAGTGTTAGTAACAGGATCGAAGCTGTCTAATCAACTAAGAATAGGAGGTTTCTATCACAGTAATTTTAAAAGTGATACAGGGAATAATTTAAAACTTTCGGATAATACTCCGCTTTTTGGAGGTTTAATTGTTTGGAACGAAAACGAGTCTGGTTTGGGATACCAGGTGAAATATGCAAATGCGTATCAGCAAAAAGATGCAACGATTACCCGCCCAGCAGGAGAGAATTCTGAAGAAGCCACAGGCTCAACGAAGACATCAGCACTCAGTAACACACTTGAAGTGCGTTATAATATTTCAAAAAATAATAAAATTAATTATTCACCCTATTTTGCTGCCAGACACGCAATTAAAAAACAATATGGTTATACAGAAGAAGGGGTTTCTGCTCCGCTCACTTATAATGAGATTCAAGATAGAGCAATAACTGTATTATTAGGGACAAGGTTTGATTTAAATTTATCGTCAGCACTCAGGTTGCATGGCAGTGTAGGCATAGAACAGGACATATATCACACTATTTCTGCATTAAAGCCTACAGGTATGTCAGGTCTTGCAACAGTTAATTTCAATGAAAGTTTACAAAAAACTCGCCCTATAATATCGTTAGGATCCGATTATTATTTATCTCCAAACATTAAATTATCTAGTATTCTTCAGTATCAAGAATTACCCTACAAAAACATGACACAAACAAACATGTATTTTTATGTTTCAACATCATTTTAAAAATATCAAAACACATTATTGAGACATGGAATGATTGAGAGTCAAGGATTGTTATGTTTAATGGGTCAGGGTGGACTCGAACCACCGACCTCACCCTTATCAGGGGTGCGCTCTAA
>ERZ1047985.1829-NODE-1829-length-14100-cov-4.257743_pt1 | contig 14100 bp, 16 predicted proteins | sample MGYA00383097_ERZ1047985 | MGnify/ENA primary metagenome ERZ1047985 (study PRJEB29581, sample SAMEA5548367) | metagenome | biome: marine; feature: coastal; material: water | depth 50 m | study: Short-term variability in the microbial, nano- and picoplankton...
TGCTGGTACAAAGTATAAAACAGGTGACTTTACCCCATATTTATACAAAACCACTAACTACGGTAAATCTTGGACAAAAATCACAAATGGTATTAACTCAGAACATTTTACAAGAGCTTTGCGAGAAGACCCGAATAGAAAGGGATTGTTGTATGCTGGTACAGAAACAGGTATGTATATTTCGTTTAATGATGGTAAGGATTGGAAGTCATTTCAGTTGAATTTACCAATTGTACCAATTACTGATTTAACCATAAAAGACAATAATTTAATTGTCGCAACACAAGGACGAAGCGTGTGGATGATAGATGATTTATCTGTAATTCATCAATTGTATGATGCTGACTTAAGCAAGAATATGTTGTTTAAACCTAAAGACACCTACAGAATGCGTGGCGGAAGTAGAAAAGGAAGTAAGACCAATGGGACCAACCATCCAAATGGAGTGATTACGTATTTTAATTTAAAGGATTATAATAAAGATGATAAAGTGTCTTTAACTTATTTTAATACTAAAGGTGACACTATTAAAACGTTTTCAACTAAAGACAAAAAGAATAAATTGACGGTTAAAAAAGGTGGTAATAATTTTGTTTGGAATATGACCTATGATGGTGCAGAACGCTTAGAAGGTATGGTTTTATGGTGGGCTAGTTTAGAGGGCCCAAAAGCAATACCTGGAACTTACAATGTGAGTTTAAATGTAAACGGAGACGAACAATCTCAACCATTTACAATTTTGGCAGACCCAAGAGCAGAAAGTACTTTGGTGGATATGAAAAAGCAATTTGCGTTTATTAAAGACGTGAATAATACAATGGATGAAGCACATAAATCTATTAAAAAAATTAGAAAAATAAACAGTCAGCTAAAAAGTTTTCAGAAGCAATACAACGATGATAAAAATGTTAAGGATTTAGTTGAGAAAGCTAAAGCATTAGTAGAGCAATTATCTAATATTGAAAAAGAACTCTATCAAACCAAGAATAGAAGTGGCCAGGATCCATTAAATTTCCCGATTAAGTTAACAAATAAATTAGGACATTTAAACGCATTGGTAAGTATGGGGGATTTTGCACCAACAGAACAGGACGTTGCAGTGAAGTACGAATTGTCTAAAAAAATAAAGGAACAGTTAGATGCTTTTAATACCATTTTAAATGATCAGGTAAAGGCATTTAATGCTGCGTTTAATATAAAACAGTTAAACTATTTATTTGTTGAAGATTAATCTTAAACCTTCTCGACTATGCTAGATAGCACAGTTTGGTTATGTTGATGAATTTAAAGCTTTCATATCGAGCGTAGTCAAGGGGCAAATTTAAGTTGAAATTTCACTACATTTATCTGCTAAAATGTTCTGATAAATCGGTTGACACGGGTTTAACAAATGTTATTGATAGAAGGTTAAAAGAACAGCGTTTAGGATTGAATAAAGATTGCTGTACATATAATAAATAATATGAATTGTCGAGACACTTACTAACAATGGATTACTATAACTACATAAAATCGCTACACCTCATTTTTATCATTACTTGGTTTGCTGGCTTGTTTTACATACCAAGACTTTTTGTATACCAGATTGAGGCTTTTCATAAACCATCACCAGATAAAGAAATTTTAGGAAAACAACTAAAATTGATGGCAAAGCGCTTATGGTTTATTATTACTTGGCCATCTGCAATTCTTTCAACTATTTTTGCAATTTGGTTGTTAATTATTAATCCTGGTTGGCTTCAACAAGGTTGGATGCTGGTTAAATTGGTATTTGTATTACTTTTATTTATATACCATTACAAATCACATCTCTATTACAAGCAATTGCAAAATGATGAGGTAAAAGTCACATCAAGTTATATGCGAATTTGGAATGAAGGAGCTACTTTTATATTATTTGCGGTTGTATTTTTAGTCATTTTAAAAAGTACAATAAATTGGATTTTTGGAATAGTAGGACTTGTTGTTCTTGGAATCTTAATAATGTTAGGCTTTAAACTTTATAAAAATATTCGTTCTAAAAATCCTGATGCCTAGTTGGCTTGATTATTGTTATATTTAGATCATTATTACCTCTAGATGAAATTAAAGAAACTGTCTTTACGAGCGAGAATATTTGTTGCTATGATACTTTTAGTATTATTAGCATCGGTTTTGATTGCCGCAGTTACTATTTTTCAGTACAATGATGAGGCAAAGGATTATAACAAAGAGCGTTTAGAACGAAAAGAACGCGCTATACGCCGAAGCATTGATTTCGCAATAAAGGAAACCACTTATCCCGTTACTACTGAAAATATTCCTTTAATTTTTAAAGACAAAATATTCGATATAAATACCATTCACGCCCAACATATTAATCTGTACGATTTAGATGGAGAGCTATTAAAAAGTTCAAAAATTACGCAACAAGATACGACAGAGCAATGCTTAAATGCAGAGGTTCTTAATGCACTAGCAAATACTTTAGAGCATCGTTTTGTTGTTAAAAATCAGGTTAACGGAATAACATTTCGAGCGTCTTACACATACATTACAGACGAAAAGTTTAAAAATATAGCAATTTTAAACATGCCTTATATAGAAAATGACGAATTCTTAAACAAAGAATTGCGTCAGTTTTTAGAACGATTAGGTTATGCTTATTTAGCCATGATTTTTGCCGCTATTGTGTTTGCGTATTTCATTTCAAAATATATCACTAAATCACTCAAAACTATTAGTGATAAGATGAATGAGACTCGACTTGAAAAGCGTAATAAGAAAATACAAATTCAATCCTCTAGCGAAGAAATAGAAACACTAGTCAATTCTTATAATAGCATGATTGACGAATTAGAAGATAGTGCGGTAAAATTAGCAACTAGCGAAAGAGAACAAGCTTGGAGAGAGATGGCAAAACAGGTAGCTCACGAGATAAAAAATCCATTAACTCCGATGCGACTGAGCGTACAAAGTTTTCAGCGAAAATTTAATCCAGATGATGAGAATATTCATCAAAAAGTAGATGAATATAGTGATACTCTTATTCAGCAAATAGATACTATGAGTTCTATTGCTTCAGCATTTTCAAACTTTGCAAAAATGCCTGCTCAGAAGAATGAACAATTAAATGTCGTTAATATCGTAAAATTGGCACTCGATATTTTTAATGAGGATTACATTAAATTCTATCCAGATGAAAACGAAATTATTGCCAAATTAGATAGAACGCAGTTGATAAGAGTCGTAACCAATTTGGTTAAAAACGGAATACAAGCCATACCTAAAGATTCAGAAAATCCTAAAATTGAAGTTAGAGTTTTTAGTGAAGGTGATACCGTTAATATTTCAGTAGAGGACAATGGCTCTGGTGTATCAGATGATAATAAATCTAAAATATTTGAACCTAAATTTACAACCAAAACAAGCGGAATGGGATTAGGTTTAGCAATGGTAAAAAACATTGTGGAAACCTATAACGGAAGTATTACCTTTACATCCAAGCAAGGAAAGGGAACAACATTTACAGTAGCATTCCCAAAGAAATAAACTGAATGTCTCAGTTTTGTCATATTTTTATTAAAACTAATTTTAAATGAATTACCAGAATATACTATTATCTACCTCAAATGGAATAACAACCATAACAATCAACAGATCAAAAAAGCTAAATGCCTTAAATAAAGATACCATTCAAGAACTTCATCATGCTTTTGACGATGCTAACAAGAATAATGACACTAAAGTGATTATTATTACAGGTAGTGGAGAAAAAGCGTTTGTTGCAGGTGCAGATATTAGTGAATTTGCTGATTTTAATGTTAATGAAGGTGGGAAATTAGCAGCTCAAGGTCAGGCATTATTGTTCGATTTTGTTGAAAATTTGAATACACCAGTGATTGCAGCAGTTAATGGATTTGCACTAGGTGGAGGATTAGAATTAGCAATGGCCTGTCACTTTAGAGTAGCAAGTAGTAACGCAAAAATGGGATTACCTGAAGTATCCCTTGGAGTAATTCCTGGTTATGGAGGTACGCAACGTTTACCTCAACTAGTCGGAAAAGGCAGAGCTATGGAAATGGTGATGACAGCTGGTATGATTGATGCCAACCAAGCATTGAATTATGGTTTAGTAAATCATGTGGTTGAACAAGATGAATTAATACCGCTTGCAGAAAAAATAGCAACTAAGATTATGCGTAATTCTTCAGTTGCAATTAGTAAAGCAATTAAAGCGATAAACGCTAATTATAAAGATGGTAAAGACGGTTATAAAGTAGAAATTAAACAGTTTGGTAAATGCTTTGGTACAGAAGATTTTATTGAAGGTACAACTGCATTTTTAGAAAAACGTAAGGCTGATTTTCCCGGAAAGTAAATTGCTTACGAAATAGATTTATTATTATTTTACACCTACTTTATTCTGTCGGTTTCAGTAATAATCGGATAAGAAAAAGCCTTAATCATTAGAGTTAAGGCTTTTGTTATTAGAACTGAAATCTCTTTCTTTTTAAAAGAAAAGACCTTCGTTTTTCTGCTTAGTTTATTAGGTTATTTACAAATTTATATAGGTAATAAATAGGCATTAAGCTTACAAAACTAGCCACTAAGAGTGGACTAAATATTATCAACTGTAATCTATAAAATTTTAACATCATTTTTTTTATTATTTAGACTGCAATATTAGAGGTAAAAGTAACTCTTGAAAACAATAATTTTATCATATTTCTATACTAAATTAACTTAAACTATAACTTGTAGCCATCACAAAATCAGATTCTTATTAATTTTGTGGTATGAAACCCAAATCTACTATAAAAGGTCGCGGAGCCCAACAAAATGTCCACAACCGTTTCTTTGAATTGTCTCACGAAGTAAGAGATGATTTTCTTGAATTTTGCACTAAATAGGGGAATTAGTAGACAATAACAAAACGTAAAATCGTAATGTATTTCCTAAAACAATAGTCAATAAAGTAAAGAGTCCAGATGTTGGTATGGATTACTCTATGAATATTTATCAAGGTTGTGAGCATGGTTCTATTTATTGTTGTGCACGTAATACACACGAATTTTGGGGTTTTAGTGCAGGTTTAGATTTTGAAAGACAAATTTTGGTAAAAAAAGATGCACCAAAACTTTTGGAAGCCCAATTAAAGAAGAAAAACTGGAGAGCGAAAACCATTGTAATGTCTGGTAATACGGATTGTTATCAACCAGCAGAACAGAAGTATGAATTAACTAGATAGTGTTTAGAAGTGTTTTTAAAGCTCAGGCATCCTATGTGTATTATAACTAAAAATGCGCTTATTCTGAGAGGTTTAGATATTTTAAAAGCACTTTCAGAGCATAACCTTGTGGCCGTAATAATATCAATTACTACTTTATCCGAAGAGACTAGACGAATATTAGAACCAAGAACAGCAACTATAAAATAAAGGCTTAAGGTAATAAAGACATTAAGTGACATCGGTATTCCGGTAAGTGTCATGTTGGCGCCAATTATACCTTCTATTAATAGTCATGAAATATTGCCGATAGCAAAAACAGTTTCAGAAGCTGCCGCTTTGAATTTTGCACACACAATTGTGAGATTAAATGGAGCTAATGGTGAAATATTCACGGATTGGATTAAAAAGACAATGCCAGAAAGCGCAGATAAAGTATTACGACAAATTGAGGATTGTCATGGGGGAAGTTTAAATGAAAGTAAATTTGGAAAACGAATGCGAGGTGAAGGACAAATCGCAAAACAGATCAATGATTTGGTTAAATTCGCAAGATTAAAATATTTTAAAGAAATACAGTTGCCGACACTAAATACAAAACTTCATGCGCTGTACAAAGATGGACAATTGAAATTATTCTAATCAATATTTTTTTGTAATCAAAAAAGAGCGCCATTTTAAGGCTCTGCTTTTAAAAATTGATTCATTGCCGTTTTTAAAATTTAGATAAACGTTAGTAATAAAAATAAAAGCCCAATAATAAGTGGCAAAGATAAAATCAAAGCCGTAGCGCTTATTATAGCATCATGAACAGTGAGATATTCGTAACTTCTTAAGCCTAATGTTGATGATTCATCTTTTTTTTCATTTGTTGAACTAAAAGAAAGATTCAGGCTAACTTTTTTTAGATTCATTTTTTATAAATTTTTAATTTAAAATACGTTGTAAAAATATATTGTATTCAACACTAAAAGATCAACAATTTTAATAAATATATATTCTATTTTAACCTTATTTCAGTAGTTAAACAGGTATTGAGTTAAAATAGAATATAATATTGGTAATTATGTGTAGATTATTATTTAAATATCACTTAACTTTGTAGTCATAAATCTATAATGAAAACGAGAAAACCTACATTAGAAAAGATAAGCCCAGAGTTCGGTAGTTCTATTTTAGTAAAGAAGCATAAAATAGATGCTTATAAAGGAGAAGTAAAGCCTTTTTGGCATTTTCATCCAGAAATGGAACTGGTTTATGTAAATAAGGGAAGAGGGAAACGTCATATAGGCAATCATCTATCTTATTTTAATAATAGTCAGTTATTGTTAATCGGTTCTAATTTACCTCACTATGGATTTATAGATCGACTTACAATAAACGGATCGGAAACATTAGTGCAATTTAAGCCTGAATTTTTAGGGGATCATTTTTTCGATATTCCTGAGATGGGACCAATTAATAAATTATTTGAACGTTCTAAAAAAGGAATTCTCTTTGGTGTTAAAACGAAAAAAAAGGTTGGAAGAAAAATTGAGAAGCTGAACGAAAATGAAGGTTTTAAAAAAATATTGATTTTACTAGATATTTTACATTGTCTAGCAAAATCTGAAGACTACACCATTTTAAATGCAGACGGGTTTGCATTTGAAGCAGAACCTCAAGACAATGCTAAGATTGACATTATTTTTAAACACGTCAATCAAAACTTTAAAGAACACATCAGTTTAGATGAAATTGCAAGTAAGGTGAGTATGACGGTTCCTGCATTTTGTCGTTACTTCAAGAAAGTAACAGGAAAAACGTTTACCAAGTTGGTAAATGAGTATCGTGTAGTTCATGCAACCAAACTACTTTCCGAAAGTCAAATGAGTATTACAGATGTTAGTTTTGAGTGTGGCTTCAATAATTTTTCGCATTTCAATAAACTATTTAAAGAATTTACAGGTAAAAGTGCCTCTAAATATAGAAGTGAATTAAAGTTAATAGTTCAATAATGATTTTAGATACTTATGAATGATAAAATAAATGTAGCGATTGCCTATTACACCAAGAAAGGTCAAGACATTTTAGAGATTGTAAATAGCAATAGTAATTTAACTGCAGATGAAATTATACATTATGGAGAAGAAATGGCTATTATTGAGTATAAGTTAACAGCTTTGGAAGTTGCTGAAGAGAGTTGAATGTGTTACTTTTCTCCTTCCCATTCAGCATAAAACTGATTCAAAAATCCTTCCATATATTTATGTCTTTTTGAAGCGATACGTTTACCAGTTTTCGTATTCATCTTATCTTTCAATAGCAACAATTTTTCATAAAAATGATTTATTGTAGGAGCCTTCGCCGCTTTATATTCTGCTTTGGTCATGTTTAAGTTTGGTGGAATTTCAGGATTATAAAGCGCTCTGTCTTTAAATCCTCCATAATTAAAACAGCGTGCAATTCCGATTGCACCAATAGCATCTAATCGATCCGCATCTTGTACAACTTCCATTTCTTTCGAGGTGAAAGAAGAATTTGTATCGAACGAATTCTTAAAAGACATGTTTTCAATTATCTGTGTAACATGCCTAATAATCTCACTATCAACGTTATTTTTTAAAAGGAATTCGCGAGCAACTCTCGGACCAATAGTTTCATCACCATTATTAAATTTTGGATCTGCTATATCGTGCAGTAGTGCCGCTAAAGAAACCACTGTTATATCAACGGATTCATGTTTAGCAATTAACAAAGTGTTTTTGTATACACGCTCTATATGAAACCAATCATGGCCTCCTTCTGCGCTTTTTAATTCTGCTTTTACAAAGTCTTTTGTAACAGCAATGATATTAGATTCGGATGCATTCATATTAAAAACCCCTAAGTAGGATCAACCCACTTAAATTGAAACGAGTTTTCAGGAATTTTAATGCGTTCAGATAAACGATACATTCTAGGGGGTAACTTCATTAAATAATCTCTTGCTTTATCCGCTTCGTTATTTAATCCAGTGATATTACCTATGTCCCAACGGTCAATTAATTTTTGTAATATATCTACATAATCCGTTGAAGTATAAACACCAATACGTTGTGCAGTGTTAGAAAATTCCTCGAAAGCCGTTCCTATTTTGTCACCAGATTCTCTTAAGAAATGTGCTGGCATAGCAATTTTTCGTTTCATCATATCATGAAAAGCCATCATCATTTGGCTAGGATCTACATTAAAAATACGTTCAACAAAGTCCGAATAAGCATGATGGTGTCGCATTTCGTCACCAGCTATGATTTTGCACATTTTTGCTAACTTTTTATTGCCTTTTTGTCTCGCAATTTTAGCAACACGATTGTGCGAAATATAAGTAGCTAGTTCCTGAAAGCTAGTGTATACAAAGTTTTTATAAGGGTCTCTATCTGTACCAATATCAAAACCATCATTAATTAAATATTGAGTAGTTTTTTCAATTTCTTTCATGTTTACGCGTCCAGAAAGGTATAAGTATTTATTAAGCACATCACCATGTCGATTTTCTTCACCTGTCCATTGTCTTATCCATTTAGACCAGCCATTACGCTCTACTTGGTCAATGCCCTCAACATCCATTAGCCAAGACTCATAACTCGGTAAAGCTTCTTCGGTAATCATATCACCTACTAATACAACCCAAAAATCATAAGGTAATTCTTTAGAGAGTTCTCTTATTTCTCTAACCTCTTCATAAAAAGATTCCTTTGTGGAGTCTGGTAAAAAATCTGTGGGTTGCCAAATATTTTCAACAGGAATCAAGTATTTTTCAATAAGTGAGTCCACATCTTTTTCTAGATGCTGCATCACTTCTAATCTTATATTCTTTAACGACATTTTTTTAGGGTTTACAATGGTTAGTTCTCAATGGAATCTACAATAGTCTGTTCAACTAGTTGAAGTAATTCACTCTTTTCAGTAAAGTTAGCAATTTCTAAGGGCTTATGTACCGTAAATTTAATATGATTCCCAATACCCATCGGAAATTTACCATAGCGTAACATTTTCCAGGAATTATTAACGGTAATTGGAACCATTATTGCAGAAGGTACTTTTTTTATTAAAATGTCTAGACCTTTAGTTTTAAAAGGCCTTGGATTACCGTCTTTGCTGCGTGTGCCTTCTGGGAAAATCACTGCTGCTCGCTTCGTAGACTCAATATATTCTCCAAATTTCATCATGGCTGGTAAAGCCTGACGGGGATTTTTACGATCTATTAAAACTGAACCACCATAGCGCAAATTATAGGATATACTCGGAATGCCTTTACCAAGTTCTTTCTTAGAAACAAATTTCACATGATGCTTACGCATATACCACATTAATGGTGATATGTCGTACATACTTTGATGGTTAGATACTATAATTAAAGGTTTGTCTGTAGAAATATTATGAGGATTATTAAACGTAAATCTTGTTCCTAATACATTAAGGCAACGCATTAAAAAAAACTGTAGTAAATCAACTGTTTTTTTAAGAGCAGTGTATCCAAATACATTGAAACTAAACCATTGTATAGGGTGAAAAATAACTAAGGTTAACCCAAAGCATATAAAGTACAAAATGGTTAAAGGATAAGCTATTATTTTTTGCATGGTATAAAAATAAAAAACCACGATGAAAATCGTGGTTTAATTTTAAAATTATGTAATCATGGTACTGATTTTTTAATCAGCAGTGACAATATGTTTAATTTGAGAGATTACCAAATCATTAGTCGACGACTCGATCAGATTGACATTATTTTTGTTCTAGCAATACTCGTTGTAAGCATCCATTAGGTTTTCCGAAATTAATGCTGCAGGACGACCTTCTATATGATGACGCTCTAACACGTGCACCAATTCTCCATCTTTAAATAATGCCATACATGGTGAACTTGGAGGAAATGGAATCATAAATTCTCTCGCTTTATCTGTAGCTTCTCTATCTACACCTGCAAAAACGGTTACTAAATTTGTTGGACGTTTTGCATTTTGTAAACTCATACGAGCTCCAGGTCTCGCATTTGTTGCTGCACAACCACAAACCGAATTCACAACCACTAAGGTTGTTCCTTGTTTCGCCATAGCCGTTTCTACTGCTTCTGTTGTATGTAATTCTTCAAAACCTACGTTAGTTAAATCTTCACGCATTGGTTTTACTAATTCTGCTGGGTACATATTCTGTTTTTTAATTAATCTTTTTTTGAGTTGCAAAGATAAGGAAAAATTGACCTTCTATATGTTGTAAGCAGTAACCAGTTTAAATGGTACTATTTTAGTTCTCAATAGTAACAAAAATTGAATTTTATCTACTAACATATAGTATATTTGAAGGAATTAAAATAAAGTAAATACATGAGTTTTGCAAAATGGATAGGTGGAGCAATTGGTTGGTCTTTCGGTGGACCAATTGGCGCTATTATTGGGCTAGCTATTGGCAGTTTTGTCGATAATTTAGCTGGTGAAGGCACTCCGTTGTTAGGTGAACGCCAGACGGGAAGACGACAACGCGATCCATATCGACAACGACCAAGACAAACAAAACGGCAGCAACCACAAACACAATCTGGAGATTTTGAAGTGAGTTTATTAATTCTTGCCTCAATTATTATAAAAGCGGATGGTAAACAAGACCAGCGTGAACTCAATTTTGTGCGTCAACAGTTTACTAACATGTACGGCAAACAGAGAGCGAATCATGCTTTTGATTTGTTTAAAAACATTTCTAAACAGAATATCTCTATGAGACAAGTCTGTTTGCAAATTAAGCGCATGATGGATCATGCGTCGCGATTGCAATTACTGCACTTTTTGTTTGGCATTGCAAAAGCAGATGGCATAGTTACCGAAGACGAATTACGGCAGATCTACACTATGTCTGGATATTTAGGTATTAGTAATAAAGATTTTGAAAGTATTAAAGCCATGTTTTATGACACTACAAACAATGCCTATAAAATACTAGAAATCACAAAAGCAGCACCAGATAGTGAAGTAAAAAAGGCCTATAGACGTATGGCTAAGAAGTACCATCCAGATCGCGTTGGGCACTTAGGTAAAGAGCATCAAGAAGGCGCTGAAGCTAAGTTTAGACAAGTGCAAGAAGCTTATGAACATATTCAAAATGAGCGCGGGTTTAAGTAGATTACTTAAAGCGATTTAATTCGCAATCCTAAAAAGAACGTTCTTGGCATTCCAGGACCATAGACATAATTACTATCTCTATTTTTACCTGAATCAAAATCATCTTGATACGCGTTGAAAATGTTTTTAATACCACCATATACTTCTAATCCCGTGTTAAGTTTATTTAACGCAAATAAATAACTACTACGCCAGCTAAATTCATGAAATTCTGGGGTCGTTTTGTATTCGTTTATTAGTTGTTCTGGTGCACCTGCAAAATGTGCTAATAACATGTCTCCTGTGAAAACATAATTAAAATTAGTATTGAATTTACTATTAGGCATAATGCTTAACGTTGCAAAACCATAGGTATTTGGTGTTCTAAGAAATTCACGTCGAGAACTTAAACCTTCAATGGTTTCTACAGGTGTTTCAAATTCGCTTGTCTGAATTGTAAAACCAGCTTCTAATTGTATTTTCTTTTTGTAATTTGCTCTAGTTTCAAGTGTTATACCCTTTACAACTGCTGCATCACCATTTTGTTTTTCAAATAGTTGTCCAAATTCATCTTCACCAATTGGATTTAGGTAAAAAACATCCTTGAGCTTAGTGTAAAACCCTTCAAAAGTAAAACCAGCAATGAAATTTTCGGATGATTTATCATAATTGATAGAGGCACTAAAACTATTGGATCGTTCTTCAGTTAAGTCATTATCTAGAGCTATTCGAGATACTCCACCTCCTGCAAATGCAATATGCAAATCAGTATCAAAAGCTTGAGGTGCTCTAAAACCTGTACTCCAAGTAGCTCTTAGTTGAATATTAGACTCAGATTTGTATAAAAGCGAAAAACGAGGACTTATAATTGCATGATCAACCAAGTTGTTATGATCTAATCTAAAGCCAGATAATAGATTTAATCTAGATGTTATATCCCAATCACTTTGAAAGAAAGTTCCAAAATTCTTTGTGGTTTGATCAATTTTGTAATTGTAAGAATCAATGGCATCTAGCACATCATCAACCAAATATTCAGAGCCAAATGTTAGTACATTAATACCTTTAAAGAAGTCATTTAATCTATGATTAAATTGAAAACCTCCTTGTAATGTGACAGTCTTCGATGTGCCATATGGAGGATTAGAAATATGGTTCTCAATATCAACGGCTTCATCAGGAAAAATCCCAGTATAATGGTCTCTATCGGTTTGTTGACCAGCAAAGTATGTAATGATTGAGCTATTATCATTATTGAAATTTAATTGATAATCCAGACTTCCCAAAAACACATCGTGAGTACGTTCTTCGGATTGTTGTGTTAAATAAGCTGGTCCATCAACCATTTCTCCACCAAAACGATATTCATTAAGCTTACTAAAATTAATTTCAAGCTTTTGATTTTCTGATGGAAGCACGAAGAAATTGGCTCCAAAAGCGTTGTTTTTTAATGTTGTTAATTCTGAATAATTATCTCCATTATGATCGTAAAACTCACGATTACGATTATTAATAAAAAGGGACACTCCTGCTTTTTTGGACTTGGAAACAACGGTTGTATTTCCGGATATATTATGGTCGTCAGCTCCACCATTGATGTTTTGATATGTGTAATTGATATCAAAATTATTAGTCTTAGGAACTTTGGTAATTACATTAACAACTCCACCAATAGCACTGGATCCGTAAAGTGAAGAGCCACCACCACGAATTGTTTCTATACGCTCAATCATATTTACAGGAATTTGTTCTAAGCCATAAAGACCTGTTAAAGGACTGAAAATAGGACGACCGTTGATTAGTATTTGTGAATAACCTCCTCCAAGACCGTTAATACGTAGTTGTGTATAATTACAGGTTTGGCAATCGGTTTCTACACGAAGTCCAGGTTGAAATTTTAAGCCTTCGGATAAATTACATGCCTGAAGCGTATTTAAACTTTCACTATTCAATATGTTTACTATTACAGCAGTATTGGTTTTGCGTTTAAAAGTACGTGTGCCAGTAATTACTACTTCATCTAATAAATCAGTCTTGAGGTCAAAATTTAGTACTGTATCTCCTTTTACTGTTATTTCTTTTCGCTGAGTTATATAACCTGGCATGGAAACCACAATGGTATATGTGTTAATCGCAACATTCTTAATCTCGTAATTTCCTTTTGAATTGCTAATTATTCCTAATGACGTTGTTTCAAGATAAATATTAGAATATGCAACAGCTTCGCCTTCTGCGGTTATTTTACCCGAAATGGAATAGGTTTGCTGAGCATTTAAAATTTGAATACTAACGAATAGTGTAAGAATGAATCTATAAATCATGAACAATGTTTTATGCAAATATAAAATAAAATTTAGACATGTCTAAAAAAATATTTTTATAACTAAAATAAAGTTATATTTGCATAAATTTTTAAGACATATGAATACGCTTTCAGAAGAAAATTATTTAAAAGCTATTTTTCATTTAGAACGTCATTTAGGCGACTCGGTAAGTACCAACGCTATTGCCAAAAAAATGGAAACTAAAGCGTCTTCTGTTACAGATATGATTAAAAAACTGGCGGATAAAGGTCTGGTTAGTTACAAAAAATATCAAGGTGTTAATTTAACTAAACAGGGATCGCTTAGTGCCACTTCCATTATTAGAAAGCATCGTCTTTGGGAAGTCTTTTTGGTAAATGAACTTAATTTTAGTTGGGATGAAGTCCATGATGTTGCGGAACAGCTTGAACATATTAAATCTCCAAAACTCATTAACGAATTAGATGCTTTT
>ERZ1047985.1842-NODE-1842-length-14039-cov-8.050129_pt1 | contig 14039 bp, 11 predicted proteins | sample MGYA00383097_ERZ1047985 | MGnify/ENA primary metagenome ERZ1047985 (study PRJEB29581, sample SAMEA5548367) | metagenome | biome: marine; feature: coastal; material: water | depth 50 m | study: Short-term variability in the microbial, nano- and picoplankton...
CGCTTTGATTTTTAGCAGGCGGAACTTTGGCGGGTGGTAAAGCAGGTACATCGCCATTTTCGCATCTCCGCTGGTTGAAAGGGGACCGTCCTCAAGATCGACTGTCTGCAGCCGCCCGTCAGCGAGTTCTGCCGAAACCGCCCAGTTGGGAAGAAGTGCAAACCCTCGTCCTTCGACGACGCTCTCCAAAAGTGATGGTCCATGGTTGCTGACAAATCTCGGCGCGAGGTCGATGGCCTTCCATGTTTCGCCCTTTTGCGCTTGCCAATTCAATACGCCGCGTTGGGTGCGATACATAAATACCGGATGGTCACCAAGATCGCCTGCCCGCTGCGGTGCTCCGTTTTCGGATATATAGTCGGGTGACGCCACCAGAACGAAACTGTGATCCCCCAAACGCCGCGCGACAACCTGATCTGGCAGATCTGCCGCCGCACGGATCGCGATATCGGCATCATTGCTGGACAAGCTGAGCACCTGATCCGTGATGTTCAGATCAAATGTTATTTCTGGGTAAAGACGTCGCAATCGCTGCTAAGCGGGAAGGACGTAAAACTCGGCATATCCAGGCATCGCGGTAATGCGGACGTTTCCCATTGGCGCGGCAGATTGCGCCTTGACCATCTCATCGGCCAAATCAATTGACTGCAGTGCTGTTGTGACTTCGCCCAGATAGAGCTTTCCCAGATCGGTGAGACTGACCGACCGCGTTGTGCGCACAAACAGGGCCGCGCCGAGATCAGCCTCCAAATCCTTGATGCGCCGGGAAACCGAAGAAGACGGCACGCCAAAATGGGCGGCCGTTTCACTGAAGTTCAATGTCTGCGCCAGCATTGCGAAATAGCGGAGCGCACGAAGCCTATCCATAACGGGACCTCTTGATTGTTGCCTTTTAGACATCAGTTATAGCCGTAATTGGGCAATTATCACTGATATCAAGCGAGTTTATATGATTTTAAGCAATTATTGAAAGTAGGAAAAAACCATGAAAGCAGCAGTTTTTCACGAATATGAGGGTCCGGTTGAAATCGCCGAGGTCGCCAGGCCCGAACTGCAGGACGAAAGCGTCCTGATAGAGGTGCATGCCGCTAGCCTGAATCCGATCGACAACATTTTACGCGCTGGTTATTTGCGTCAAATGATGGAGCTCTCGTTTCCGCATGTGAAGGGTTACGACGTTTCGGGCACGGTTGTTGAGGTTGGCAAGGACGTCAAAAGCACCAAAGTTGGCGATGAGGTTTTTGCCCGCCCGAACCAAATGGATGCGGGTGCCCTTGCAGAATTTGCGCGCATTCAGGAAGACGAACTGGCGATCAAGCCTGTCAACATGACCCATGAACAGGCGGCCTCTGTCCCGCTGGCGGGTCTGACCGCGTGGCAGGCGCTGGTCACCAAGGGTCATATCAAAGATGGCGACAAAGTCCTGATCCACGCCGGTTCCGGCGGTGTTGGCACCTTTGCCATCCAGATCGCCAAGCATTTCGGTGCCTTCGTCGCTACGACCACCAGTGGCAAAAACGCTGATCTGGTCAAAGAGCTGGGCGCGGATCTGGTCATCGACTATACGACCCGAAAATTCGAAGACGAGGTGTCTGATTACGATCTGGTCATCGACACCATCGGCGGTGAAACTCTGGCACGATCTTTCAAGGTTCTGAAGCGGGGCGGCACGATGGTTTCGGTCAAAAACCAGGACAATGAAGGCCTCGCGAAAAAATACGGCGTTCAGTTTGAATGGTTCTTCATGTCGCCGGACGGAGAAATGCTGACCGAGCTGGCCAAATTGATCAGTGACGGCACCGTCAAGACAGTTATCGACAGCACTTTCCCGATGGATCAGGCCGCGGACGCCTTTGACAAGCTGGCTACCGGCCGCGCCGTTGGCAAGATCGTTGTAACCGTCAAGTAATCGCAATTCTGGCATTCACTTAACAAAGTGGATGCCAACCTGTGCAAACGAAACACCACAAAACAGAATGAAACCATCATGTTGAAGAAACTTCTGGGCATCGCGCCCACCCCGACAGAAGACGGCGCCTTCATGCCGTCACGCGTCGCCTTAAAACTGGCGACCTCCGCCAAGACGGATTACGACGGCGGTGCATATCCCAATCCCTACACCGGTGGAAAGGCGCGTGTGCTGGTCATCCTGACCGAAGATCGCAATATGACCATGGCGAACGGCAAGAGGTTCTCGACAGGCAACCATCCTGTCGAAATGGCCTTGCCCATGCTGCACCTGCAGGCCGCCGGGTTCGAACTTGATATCGTCACCCCGACAGGAGCACCCGCTGCCATCGAAATGTGGGCCATGCCGAAAGACGACGCCGCGGTCACAAAACTGTTCAACGACTATGCCGATGCAATCAAAAAACCGGGTAGCCTTGCGGATTTCGCGGCCTACTCTCTGCGCGACGACACGCCATACGTCGGCGTTTTCATCCCCGGTGGCCACGGCGCGATGTTGGGCCTTCCTGAAAACAAAGACCTCGGCAAAGTGCTGCGTTGGGCACACGGAAAAGACATCCCCACGATTACCCTGTGTCACGGTCCAGGTACGCTGTTGTCTGCTCGGGACGGTGAAAACTTCATCTTTGATGGCTACAAAATAGCCTTGTTCCCAGACTCGGTCGACAAACAGACACCGATGGTGGGCTATCTGCCGGGCCATATGCCGTATGAGTTGGGCGAGAAATTAAAAAAGCTGGGACTATCCATCGTTAACAAAAAGGCCGACAATACTTGCCACGCAGATCGAAACCTCATCACGGGCGCCAGCCCGATGGCTTCGAACAACCTTGGAAGATTAGCTGCTGAAACGCTGTTGAAGACCGTCCTCTAAATCTAGCAGAGATCGTATGGCTCATTCCAGCCGTTCGATCGTTGTGCAGCATTCGATTATTTGGGCTCTTTGCTGCCTGATGCACCGGCAGAGTTAATGCCTGCCAGTGCCTTCCTGCAACAGCCAATCGATGCGGTGCTAAGCTCTCTTTGTCGCCGCTGTGCTGATGTCTGTGCAGTGGCGTCAATCCTTGCCAAAATTCAATAGCTTTTGGGCCAGTTCAACAAATCCTTCGCCGCCCTTTTCCGCGGTTATCCACGTGGGTTCGCAAGTGATCTGGTCAACAAAATCGGCAACATTTGCGACGCCGCAGGAATTGGGGAAATAGCTGAACATAGGCGCGTCATTCGGGCTGTCGCCGCAAAACACAACCCGGGACTTTTCCGCCTCAAGGTCAAATCCCAGCACCTCGTCCGCAAACCGGCGCGACATCGACAGCTTATCATAGTCGCCATACCAACCGTTCACATGGATCGAGGAAATCTTGGCCACAGCGCCCTCCTCTTCGAATATCTCCTGTATTCGGGTTACCGCTGCGGCGTCCAGCGGGGCCACGTCTTCGCTGAAATCCACCGCAAGATCGGCCTCGCGGTAGGGTTGGTCGGCGGAGATCGCACACCCCGGAACCTCGGCCAAAACCCGGGCCTGAATATGGGCAAGACGGATAGAATTTTTTGCCCGCTCTGTCGCATCGGCAAAATACTCTCGGCGCATTTTTCGTGTTTTGGCATCATAGGTGAAATAGAACGCGCCGTTTTCACCGACCACGCCGTGGACTGGCCAAAGCCGTGCGATCAGATCACACCAGCCCGCCGGGCGTCCGGTGATCGGGGCCACGTGAAACCCCGCGTTGAATAGATCTTCCAGCGCACGATAGGCCACAGCAGGTAAGCGCCCGTCGGTGGTCAACGTGTCGTCGATGTCGGCAAAGACCGTGGTAATTCCAGCGGCTGTGTCGGCGGAAAAGTCAGAAATGGGGCGCATCAGGGTATTTCTCGTTTCTGTTAGGGCTGGCTGGTTAGGTGGTTACGCCTCTGCCTTGGCAAGGAGCAAACGCCAACAAAGTTTCAACGTCGGTCCTGACCGTTTGAGTGGCAACACTACAAAAACGAGCTCGAGTTTTTGGGAAGACCCAGATTTCGATTGTGCTGCGTGTTTGCTGTTCCGGCTTTGAGAGTAAACCACTTCTAGGTCACATCATAGACCAAGAGATCCGACAGTAAAGCCACAAAAGACCAAAAATCTCAGTCATATTTAGTGGAAAAATCTTAAATTCCATCAAAATACCACTATAATTGTTGATATTGGCGTTCTTAACGCCGAAAAGATCATAAAAATGTTGCTTTGTAGTTTTCTCGAGTTTAGCGTCGCGGAGTAGATTCGGCTCAGGGGGCGCTATGTCGTTGAAGAAACAAAAAAGGCGGGAAGCAATATCTGCTCTTGTGTTTGAGCAGGGGGCTGCGACCGTCGGTTCGCTTGCTGAGCAACTCAATGTTTCCATGCAGACGATCCGCCGCGATGTTGATGTATTGTGCGAAGACGACATGTTGCACCGTGTTCATGGTCGGATTGAGCTGAGCAAAGAATCCATGAACACACCCTTTGACCAGCGCGCCGACACCAATCTGTTGGGGAAGCGGGCGATTGGCGAAGCTGCGGCACGGCTAATCCCCGACGGTTCGACCCTATTTATGTCTATTGGCTCTACTCCTCTGAGTGTCGCTCAAGCCCTGCGTAATCGAAAAAACCTGACCGTGATTACCAATAACCTGAATGTGGCGATGGCGCTGAGTCACGAACCTTCAAACCGTATCATTATTCCCGAGGGAGAGTTGCGTCTGCCGGACCGCGATATTCTTGGCAACGATGTTCTGGAGTTTTTTGGGCGCTACAGAGCAGAGTTTGCCGTATTCGGTGTGGCTGGCATCGAATTGGATGGCAGTCTTTTGGATTTCCACACTGCCGAAGTCCAAGTGCGACAAAAAATCAGGGACAACGCGCAGAAATCAATCTTGGTTGTCGATCAGTCAAAGCTTGGGCGCCAAGCCCCAGCTTTGGGGGACAACGTTGCAGACATCGACACGATAATAATGGACCGACGCCCAGGACCTTCGTTTTCCCCTTTGCTTGAGCAAATTGAAAACAGGCTGGTGATTGCCGAAGGAGAATTGAAATGACAACCCCGCCCATCGTCATGCTCAAAGATATTGCCAAACGCTGGAATGGCCAGCTTGGGGTCGAAGGAATTTCGCTGGATATTCCCGAGGGTAGCTTCACGGCACTTCTTGGCCCGTCAGGCTGCGGCAAATCCACGACGTTGCGCCTGTTGGCTGGCCTGGAACTGCCCAACGAGGGAAAGATCCTGATCGACGGCAAGGACGTGACAACCAGTGCCGCGTCCGACCGCAACCTTTCGATGGTTTTTCAATCCTACGCGTTGTTTCCGCATCTTTCGGTGGCGGAAAACGTCGTATTCGGTCTGAAAGTTCGGCGGGTTCCAAAAAAGGAACGCCAAGAAAAACTGCACCGCGCTTTGGAAATCACAGGTTTGCTCGGTTATGAGGGCCGAAAGCCAGGTGAATTGTCGGGCGGACAGCGCCAGCGCGTCGCCTTGGCCCGTGCTATCGTTGCAGGTCAGCGTCTTTGCCTGATGGACGAACCTCTGTCGAACCTCGATGCGAAACTGCGCAATTCCGTGCGTAAGGACATCAAGAAACTGCAACGTGATCTAGGCATTACGGTGATCTACGTCACCCACGACCAGACCGAAGCGATGAGCATGGCCGACACTGTTGTCTTGATGAAGGACGGTCACATCCAGCAGGTTGGCACACCTGATGATCTATATAGCCGCCCCACCAACACCTTCGTGGCGGAATTTGTTGGCGCGCCGCCGATGGCATTGCTCAAGTCGTCTATTTTGAACGGTTTTGGCGATGACAAGACCATCGGGATCAGAGCAGAGAACATCCAGATTGTGCCAAAGGGCGAAGGCCGGATGCGTTGTACTGTCAATGAAAGCGAATTTTTGGGAGCCGAGACTTTGATCGGACTGGATCACGAGGGTGCCACCGGACTGTGCGTACTCAAACCCGGCCTGTCGATCGTGGCTGAAGGCAACGAGATCGACATCAGTTTTCAAAATGAGAATTTGCACGTCTTTGACGCTGCAGGTCAACGGCTGACGGGTTGAAACCCGCAGTAACAATAAAACAACGACCAAACCAAGGGAGAAAGACATGAAACTATTTTCAACAACAGGACTGGGGCTGGCCACGGCCATGGCCGCCGGTTTCGCCGCGCCGGCGATGGCTGAAACGGAATTGACAATGTACTACCCGATTGCCGTGGGTGGTGCATTGACCGAAGTGGTCGACGGTATCGTCGCGGATTTCGAAGCAGCCAACCCCGATATCAACGTTAACGCAATCTACTCGGGCAACTATGATGACACCCGCGTGCGGGCGTTGTCAGCACTTGCTTCGGGTGAACCTGCGCAGCTTGCTGTAATGTTCTCGATCGATGCCTACGATCTGATCGAGCAGGAACTGATCCTGCCGTTCGAAGAAGTTGCAACCTCGGATACCGACAAAGAATGGCTGGGCAGCTTCTATCCTGCCTTGATGGCGAATGGTCAGATCGAAGGTCAGACATGGGGCATTCCGTTCCAGCGTTCGACCATTGTGGCCTATTACAACAAAGACATGTTCCGCGCGGCCGGTCTCGACCCGGAAGCACCGCCAACCACCTGGGACGAAATGATCTCGATGGGCAAAGCTTTGACCCAGGGCGACACCTATGGCTTGATGATTCCATCCACGGGCTATCCTTATTGGATGTTCCAGGCTCTGGCGATCCAGAACGGCAAAGAGGTGATGTCAAACGACGGCCTGACCACTTATTTCGACGACGAGACCGTTGTTGACACACTAGAGTTCTGGCAGTCTCTGTCCGGAGAGCACGGTATCATGCCAACAGGCACAGTCGAATGGGGAACATTGCGTCAGGCGTTCCTTGAAGGCCAGACCGCGATGATGTGGCATTCCACTGGTAACCTGACGACTGTGAAAAACAACGCCAGCTTTGACTTCGGTGTTGCTGAGCTTCCGGGTAATGTGCGCCTTGGTTCGCCCACCGGTGGTGGCAACTTCTACATGTTCAAAGATACAACAGATGAGGAACGCGAAGCAGCGCTTAAGCTGATGCAGTTCATGACATCGCCAGAGCAAGCCGCCGCATGGTCCATCGGTACAGGCTATATGGGTGTTTCCCCTGCTGCCTACGAAACCGAAGCTCTTCAGGCATATGTTGCTGAATTTCCGCCGGCTCTTGTCGCGCGCAATCAGCTTGAGAACGCTGTAGCTGAGTTTTCGACCTTCGAGACTGCACGCGTGCGTGACGGTCTAAACAACGCCATCCAATCGGCGCTGACAGGATCGAAATCGGCTGAAGAGGCATTGGGCGAAGCCCAGGCTGCAGCCGAACGCCTGCTGGGCGACTATCAGTAACTTTTCGGAAGGGCCGGTGCAGACCGCATCGGCCCAACCAATTTTGAACAGGCCAACCCTGAATCTCGGAGACGCGCTATGTCCGCTCACGTCAATCTCGAACGTCGTAGACAAGCCATCTATGGCTGGTTGCTTCTGTCGCCAGCAGCGGTGTTGCTGACAGTCTTTGCGTTCTACCCCTCGATTGCGACCCTCTGGTCGTCCTTGTTTTCGCGTAATACCCGTCGCAGACCGTCCGAATTCGTTGGCACTGAAAATTATGCCGATCTTTTTGCGGACCCGACGTTTTGGCTGGTGGTGAAAAACAACCTGTTCTACGCGGGCATCACGATCCCTGTGTCGATTTTCATCGCGCTTTCAATGGCACTTTGGGCCAACTCAAAGATCTCGGCCCGTGGCTTTGTGCGCACCGCCTATTTCACACCGACCGTCTTGCCAATGATTGCCGCGGCCAACCTCTGGCTTTTCTTTTATACACCGGGCCTTGGTGTTTTGGACCAGATAGGCAGCCTGTTTGGCCTTCCGTCTGTCAACTGGCTGGGGCAACCTGAAACCGCGCTGTGGGCGATCATTATCGTGACGATCTGGAAAGAGGCCGGGTTTTTCATGATTTTCTACCTCGCGGCGTTGCAAACAATTCCTGAGGATCTCAAAGAAGCCGCCGACATCGAAGGCACCAGCCGCTGGACCTATACGCGCCGCATCGTGTTGCCTCTGCTGATGCCGACCACTCTGTTTATTGCGGTCAACGCGATGATCAACTCTGTCAAGCTGATCGACCACCTGTTCATCCTGACCAAGGGCGGGCCGTCGGACGCCAGTAAGCTGATCCTCTACTACATCTGGGAAATGGCATTCGCATTCTTTGACGCCCCCCATGCGGCGGCGATTACTGTCCTCGTAATAGCAGTGCTGGGGATCGTGGCGGCGGTGCAGTTTTTGTACCTCGACAGAAGGACACACTACCAATGAAGAGCCTCACCAAATTCATGGACAGCTTTGGAGCGATCCTTCTGGCGATCGTCTGGATCGCGCCGCTCCTGTTTGCCTTTTGGGCTGCAACCCATTCGACTTCTGATGCGGTGAACCTCAACCTTCTTTCGCCCTGGACGCTGGAAAACTTCCGCGTCGCCTGGAGCGGTGCTCCGTGGGTGAAGTACTTTTTCAACACCTTTATGCTGGTGACGGTGATCCTGATTGGCCAGTTTTTCCTGACCACGCTGGCGGGATTTGCCTTTGCGCAACTGCGGTTTCCGGGCAAGGACTTTGTCTTCATTCTGGTCCTGATGCAGCTGTTCATCTTGCCAGAAGTCCTGATCGTGGAAAACTATGCGATGGTTTCCCGGCTTGGGTTGTTTGACAGCATTCTTGGCGTGGGCATGCCTTATATGGCATCGGCCTTCGGTATCTTTTTGATGCGGCAGGCGTTCAAAGGCGTCCCGATTGAGTTGCACGAAGCTGCGCGCATCGAAGGCTGCGGGTTGCTTGGTATCCTGTGGCGAGTTTACGTGCCGCTGGCAAAGCCAACCTATCTTGCCTATGCGCTGGTGTCCGTTTCAACCCACTGGAACAACTTCCTATGGCCGCTGATTGTTACCAATACACCGGACACACGGCCCCTGACAGTTGGCTTGTCGATCTTTGGCGCACCTGAAAACGGTGTGGATATCAGCATCATTTCGGCGGCCACGCTCATGTCCGTTGCGCCGCTTCTGATCGCGTTCCTGATCTTCCAACGCCAGTTTGTGCAATCCTTTCTGCGGGCCGGAATCAAATGACCACTATCCTTCAGATCACTGACACCCATATTGTCGGTGAAGGAAAACATGTTTCAGGCCAGTTAGAAACTGCCGGGGCACTGGCTCGGATGGTCGACCGGATTATGTCGATCAAGCATCAGATCGGGCCTGTTGATGCGCTCATCGTCAGCGGCGACTTGAGTGATGACGGCAGCGAAGAAAGCTACACGAGGCTAAAGACGCTGCTCGCACGGCTTGATCTGCCCACTTATGTAATCCCGGGCAATCACGACGCTCGCGATCCTTTGCGCGGTGCGTTTGCGGACCATCTTCCTGTTGCGGGGCCGCTGAATTGGGCCCGCAAAGTGGGAGATGTCTACCTGATCGGCCTTGATACTTTGGTTGAGGGGCACGGGCATGGCACTCTGAGCGATGAGACACTGGCGTTCCTCGGGGATGCGCTTGCATGTACGGACGGGTCAGCCGTATTGTTGGCGCTGCACCACCCGCCCTTTTCCAGTGGCATCAGTTTTATGGACGCAATAGGTCTAACCAATGCGCAGGATTTGCGTAATGCAGTGATCGGTTACCAAGGTGAATTGCGGATCGTCTGCGGACACATCCACAGCATGATGGTGACCAATGTTGGCGGGCATACTGCAATCTCTGCGCCGTCGCCCTGCAGCACGTTTGCTTACGACATCCGTTCAGACGCGCCTGTCGGATATTTGAGCCAAGACGACGGCTGTTTGTTGCACAGATGGGACGCAGGGTTCCAATCAATCCGCATCGCACCAAAAGCCGGACCTGGCCCTTTTCCCTTCTGACCGTCTGAACTGACCGAAAGTAAAACCAGTGCACGAACCACACGTACTTCAGATTCTGATACACATAGCAGGTGCCGCAGCCCTGCTGATCTGGGCTGTGCGATTGGTACGCACCGGGGTCGAGCGTGGTTTTGCTGCTCCCATGCGCATCTGGCTACGCCATTCATCCAAGAACCGGCTGCTTGCGGTGGGGACCGGAATTGGCGCTGCAGTCTTGTTGCAAAGCGCCACTGCGGTTGCGGTTTTGGTATCCAACTTTGTTTCCAAGGGGGGGGTGGCGACGGCGACCGGGCTGGCGATCTTGCTGGGTGCTGACGTCGGGTCCGCCTTGGTGACGCAGCTTTTGATGGCGCGGCTCCCAATCCTGATCCCGATGTTGCTTCTTGTTGGGGTCGTGGTTTTTCTACGGGGTGAAGGCAGCAATACGCGCCAGATTGGGCGCATCCTGATCGGACTTGCGCTGATTTTTGTGTCGCTGGATATGATCCGCTTAGCGACTGAACCGATGATATCAAACCCAGGCACGCAGGCCATTATGGCCTATCTCGGTCGAGATCTTCTGACTGCCTTCATCATTGGCGCTGTGTTCGCATGGGGGGTTCACTCCAGCGTCGCGGCAGTGTTGCTGTTTGCCACGCTGGCCGGTCTGTCTATATTGCCGCCCCCGGCCGCCGCCGCAATGATCCTAGGGGCCAACCTGGGCGGTGGGTTCATCGCATTTTTTCTGACCTATTCCGCGCCGCTTGCTTCGCGTCGGATGGTCATGGCGAATTTGCTATTGCGTGGTGGCGGTGCTGCGCTGACGGTCCTCGTGATTGCAGCAATGCCGGAGCTGTTGAACCAGCTTGGTGCGACGCCCGCCCGGCAATCCATCAATCTGCATCTCGCCTTCAACGTGGCTTTGGCGATCGTGGCGCTTCCGTTTGTTGGGCCTATCACGACCGTTCTTTCCTATTTCGTGGTCGAAAAACCTGACCCGAGCGGTGCTCTGGAAGTGACCAGCGCGCTTGATTCCGCCCTTCTGGATCGCCCACAACGTGCCATTGACTGTGCTGCGCGTGAATTGCTCGGGATGGGCCAAAAGGTCGAACAGATGTTGATTGCGGTCGACCCCCTTTATGATCAGTGGAATGCTACCACCGCCAGTATGATCGCGGATCAGGACAAGGCCATCAAACAGGTCCATTTGGATGTCAAACTTTATCTTGCGCGCCTTGGTCAAAAGGGCATGAACGAGGATCTGAGCCGCCGTTCAATGGAGCTTGCCTCGGTTTCGTCCAGCCTTGATTCCGCGTCCGATGCGATCACACGGATCATGCTGGAACTCGCCGAGCGACTGGATGCACAAAAGCTCCAGTTTTCGCAGCAGGGGCGGGATGAAATCAGAAATTTTTCTGACCGGGTCCAAAGCAATGCGCAGTTGGCATTAAATGTCATGATGAACCAAAACCCGGCCGAAGCACGCGAACTGGTCGCCGCAAAGGACAAGGTACGCAAGGTCGAACAGAAGCTGCAACGCAGCCACATTGGCAGATTGCGCGAAGGAATGGTTGAAAGCATTGAAACCAGTAACATTCATCAAGAAACGCTTCGGGCACTAAAGCAAGTCAACAATGCATTTTCGATGGTCGGATATCCGATACTACACAAATCTGGGGATTTGCTGAAAAGCCGCCTGGCATAGACCCGATCGCGCATCGGTTTTCGATCCCGTTAATTGTCAGCCAAACTCAGCTGCAATTCAGATCAAATGGGCAAAGGATTGGTTCGCTCTTGAACCAATAAGATTATGAAGCCAACGCTTTCAAGGGCGCATCGGCTCAGAACAACGGATGGCAAGGAGGCCATTATGTCGCCAAAAGAACAAATGTCAGAGGTCGATCTTTTTGTAATAGGTGGGGGCATCAACGGCTGCGGTATTGCTCGTGACGCGGCGGGTCGTGGGCTGTCCGTGGCGCTCGCTGAAATGAACGACCTGGCATCTGCAACATCTTCGGCCTCGACCAAGCTGTTTCATGGCGGGCTTCGCTATCTGGAATTTTTCGAAGTCCGCCTGGTGCGCGAAGCTTTGAAAGAGCGGGAAACGCTGCTGCGCGCTATGCCCCATATCAGTTGGCCGATGCGTTTTGTATTGCCCTATCACAAGGATATGAGATTCGAAGGCAACACGCCGACATCGAGGATTCTGAGCCTTGTCATGCCCTGGATGCGCGGGCGCAGACCGGCCTGGCTGATCCGCATTGGCCTGTTCCTTTATGACAATCTGGGGGGGCGCAAAATCCTGCCCGGCACAACGACCGTGGACCTGACCGCTGATCCGGTAGGGCAGCCGCTGCAGGACCGTTTTACCAAGGCCTATGAATATTCTGACTGCTGGGTCGAGGATTCCCGTCTGGTGGTTTTGAACGCACGTGACGCCCAGGCGCGTGGCGCGCGCATCATGACACGTACCAAGGTTGTGTCAGCAGAGCGGGTCGATGATGTCTGGCATATCACCACTGAAGATCAGAGCACGCAAGAAACTCGGGTGACCGTCGCCAGAATGCTGGTAAACGCCGGCGGACCTTGGGTCGAAGACATCATTCGCAACACCGTACGGATCAATTTGTCTGAAGGCGTGCGTCTGGTGCGTGGCAGCCATATCGTGACGCGTAAACTGTTTGATCACGACAAATGCTATTTCTTTCAGGGCGAAGATGGCCGCATCATTTTTGCTATTCCGTATGAGACAGATTTCACCTTGATCGGTACGACAGATTCTGATCATGAAGACGCATCAATAAAACCAGAATGCAGCGAGGCTGAAGTCGATTATTTGCGGACCTTCGCATCGAGTTACTTCAAGAAACCAATCACCAAGGACGATGTGGTTTGGACCTACTCCGGCGTGCGACCACTTTATGATGATGGCGCCAGTTCGGCGACTGCGGCGACGCGGGATTATGTTCTGAAGGTAAATCAGGCTGACGGTTCCGCGCCTTTGTTGAACATATTTGGCGGTAAGATCACCACCTACCGCAAACTCGCCGAATCCGCCCTCGCCAAGATCACCCCGTTTTTCCCCAAGGCAGGTCCGGAATGGACCGCTGGAGTAAGCCTGCCGGGGGGTGATTTTCCAGTGGATGGTGTTGCACCTCTGATCCAAGAGTTACGCAAAAACTATCCGTTTCTGGATAATTTCTGGGCACGGCGTCTGGTCAGTGCCTATGGCACCGATGCCCGGTTGATCCTTGGCGGTGCCAAGTCGACTGAGGATATGGGCAAGGGATTTGCCGCAACCCTGACTGAGCATGAGATCGCCTGGTTGATGAAAAAGGAATACGCCCGCACCGCCGAAGATGTGGTTTGGCGGCGTTCGCGATTAGGGCTTCGGATGAGCAAGACCGAAATCGCCGAGCTTGATGCCTGGATGAAAGGCACGCACAAAAACGCTGGGCCGATGGTCAACAATGAAGCCCAGCGTATGGCGGCCCAGCTATGACGCCGGAAATGGCTTTGTGTCTGGTGCGAAAGTTAGCCGGAAAGAAATGAACGAGCTTTTCGAGACCCAAAACATTCTGTCACACCTATTACTGTGAGAGAGATTTCGACAGGAATCCAGATGTCATAATCAGGTCAGCTGTAGCCGGGTTACACCCCATGGGAATGTCTTAAACTGTCGCCAGGCGGGTAAGAGCCTTCACATCGACGTCATGCGGAACGGATGTTATCGAGTCGGTAAAGAAGATGAGAAGCGAAACTTCGTCCTACGCAATCATCGAGCCAACCTGTCGATCACCTCCAAGCGGACCGCTTTTGAGCAACCTCAGGTCCTGAAAATCCGCGATGTTACGAATACTGGTGCTCGTCGGTTCTGTTGATACCAGCGCTTGAGGCTTTAGCAATGCTTCGTGTTTTTGGACCCATCTGACCGGCAGAGGTTACACCACGGAGTTTTCGGTAATGTGATGCGAAAATAATTTTGAAATTCGGCGCATGCATGCGGCGTGATGGCTAAAGTCCGCTCCTATCCTTCTGTGAGTTCGAGTAGCTCCCAACTTTGCGCATGCAGCGAATGGCGGCAATGCGGGCTGCGAACGCGGCATTGCGATACCTTCGTGGACGGCAGCTCTGGGCCGTTCGC
>ERZ1047985.1853-NODE-1853-length-13993-cov-10.822715_pt1 | contig 13993 bp, 9 predicted proteins | sample MGYA00383097_ERZ1047985 | MGnify/ENA primary metagenome ERZ1047985 (study PRJEB29581, sample SAMEA5548367) | metagenome | biome: marine; feature: coastal; material: water | depth 50 m | study: Short-term variability in the microbial, nano- and picoplankton...
TTGTTAGAGTTGGTTGAAATGGAAGTAAGAGAATTGCTTTCTTTCTACGACTATGATGGAGACAATGGACCGGTAATTGCTGGATCTGCTTTGGGTGGATTGAACGGTGAGCCAGCTTGGTCTGAAAAAATTATGGAATTGATGGAAGCTTGTGATACATGGATCGAAGAGCCATTGAGAGAAGTAGACAAAGATTTCTTGATGCCTATCGAGGATGTATTCTCAATTACAGGTCGTGGAACAGTAGCAACAGGACGTATCGAAACAGGAATCGCCAACACAGGAGATACTGTTGATATCATTGGAATGGGTGCTGAGAAATTAGCTTCTACCATTACAGGTATTGAAATGTTCCGTCAAATCTTGGACAGAGGTGAAGCTGGAGACAACGCTGGAATCCTTTTGAGAGGTATTGCCAAAGAAGAAATCAAAAGAGGGATGGTAATCTGTAAGCCAGGTTCTGTAACTCCACACGATAAATTCAAAGCAGAAGTATATGTTTTGAAAAAAGAAGAAGGAGGTCGTCATACACCATTCCACAACAACTACCGTCCACAGTTTTACGTTCGTACAACGGATGTAACTGGAACAATCAACTTGCCTGACGGAGTTGAAATGGTAATGCCAGGAGACAACTTGACAATTACTGTAGATTTACACCAACCCATTGCGATGAATGTTGGTTTGCGTTTTGCGATCCGTGAAGGAGGTAGAACCGTAGGTGCAGGTCAGGTAACTGAAATCTTGTAGTACATAATATACGTATCATACGAGGTGTCCATTTTTGTGGACACCTCGTTTTTACGGGCGTAGCTCAGTTGGTAGAGCACTGGTCTCCAAAACCAGGTGTCGTGAGTTCGAGTCTCTCCGCCCGTGCACAAAAAAAACAAGAAAGAAATGAGTGTTGTAAAATATATCAAAGAATCGTTTGAAGAGTTGAATAATAACATGACTTGGCTGCCAAAAGCGGAAGCTCAAAAATCAACTGTTGTAGTCGCCATTTTTACGGTGTTATTTGCATTGGCAGTATTTGCTGTAGATTCCCTTTTTCAAGGAGCTTTGGATTCATTTTTCAACATTTTTAATTAAAATATATGACGGATTCTGTTAAGAAATGGTACGTCGTTAGAGCAATCGGCGGACAAGAAAATAAAGTCAAGTCTTATATAGAAACTGAGATTTCTAGATTGGGCTTGTCGGATTTTGTCGAGCAAGTATTGGTTCCAACAGAAAAAGTAATTCAGATTCGCAATGGAAAAAAGGTAAACAAAGAACGCGTTTACTTTCCGGGATACATCATGGTAGAAGCCAACCTCTCAGGAGAAGTGCCTCACGTGATCAAATCGGTTACGGGTGTGATTGGATTCTTAGGAGAAACCAAAGGCGGTGAACCCATTCCAATGCGGAAAAGTGAAATCAACCGAATGCTCGGAAAAGTCGATGAGTTGGCTGTTCAAAATGAAAACATCCCAATTCCTTTCTCTATAGGAGAAACGGTCAAGGTAGTAGACGGTCCGTTCAACGGTTTTGACGGAGTCATTGAAAAAGTAAACGAAGACAAACGAAAATTGGAGGTCATGGTAAAGATTTTTGGACGCAAGACCCCTTTAGAGTTGAGTTACATGCAGGTAGATAAAATCTCCTAAACAAATAAAAAAACGAACTGTTACAGATGGCTTCCACTATATGTAAAGTAAAATAGGTTTTAAAATGGCAAAAGAAGTAAGCAAAGTAGTAAAATTACAAGTACGTGGAGGAGCGGCAAACCCTTCCCCACCAGTAGGTCCTGCTTTAGGTGCTGCCGGAGTAAACATCATGGAGTTCTGTAAGCAATTCAACGCGAGAACTCAGGACAAACAAGGAAAAGTCTTGCCTGTAGCAATTACGGTATACAAAGACAAATCTTTTGACTTTGTCATCAAGACTCCACCAGCAGCTGTTCAAATTCTTGAAGCAGCAAAAATTAAAAAAGGATCAGGTGAACCCAATCGTAACAAAGTAGCAAGCATCACTTGGGAACAAGCTGCCGCTATTGCAGAAGACAAAATGCAAGATTTAAATGCATTTACCATCAAATCTGCAACAAACATGATTGCAGGAACTGCACGTTCTATGGGGATTTTAATGAAAGGAAACGCTCCAAAATAAACTGAAGAAATGGCAAGATTAACTAAAAATCAAAAAGAAGCACAAACAAAAGTGGATGCTTCAAAATTGTATTCCTTATCTGAGGCATCCGCTTTGGTAAAAGAAATTACAAACGTAAAATTTGATGCGACTGTAGATTTAGCAATTCGTTTGGGTGTAGATCCTAGAAAAGCAAATCAAATGGTAAGAGGCGTCGTAACCTTACCTCACGGAACCGGAAAAGATGTCAAAGTATTGGCATTGGTCACACCAGACAAAGAAGCAGAAGCTACCGAAGCAGGCGCTGATTTTGTAGGATTGGACGAGTACCTCCAAAAAATCAAAGGAGGATGGACAGACGTTGATGTGATCATCACGATGCCAAGTGTTATGGGTAAATTAGGACCTTTAGGACGTGTGTTAGGACCGAGAGGTTTGATGCCCAATCCTAAGACAGGAACGGTTACTATGGACGTAGCCAAAGCCGTCAAAGAGGTGAAAGCCGGTAAGATTGATTTCAAAGTAGACAAAACAGGAATCGTACATGCAGCCATTGGGAAAGTATCTTTTGATGCAAAACAAATTGCTGAAAACGCGAACGAATTGATCCAAACTTTGATCAAGATGAAACCAACAGCATCCAAAGGAACCTATATCAAAAGTAGCTACATGTCGAGTACGATGAGTACAGGATTGGCACTAGATATCAAATCAAACTAATTAGGAAGTTAAAACTCGTAAATTATGACAAGAGAAGAAAAATCGAAAGTAATAGCTGATTTAACTGCCCAATTAACTGATTCCAGTATCATCTATGTAGCAGACATCTCTGGCTTAAACGCTGAAGCGACTTCCAACTTGAGAAGAGCTTGTTTTAAATCAGACGTACAATTGGCTGTTGTGAAAAACACCTTGCTTACCAAAGCAATGGAAAACTCAACCAAAGAATTTGGGGAATTACCTTCTATCTTAAAAGGAAATTCATCCATCTTATTGTCCGAAACAGGAAATGCTCCTGCGAAGATTATCAAAGAATTTCGTAAAAAATCTGACAAACCTCTTTTAAAAGGAGCTTACATTGAAGAAGCTGTTTATTTAGGAGATGATCAGTTAGACAACCTTGTGAACATCAAATCCAAAGAAGAACTTCTTGGAGAGATCATCGGATTGTTGCAATCTCCTGCAAAAAATGTTATTTCAGCATTGCAATCAGGAGGACAAACACTTTCAGGTATTGTTAAGACCTTGTCTGAAAGATAAATCAAGCGCACAAATAAATTATTATATTACAATTTAAAAATTAACAAAATGGCAGAATTAAAAGATTTCGCAGAACAATTGGTAAACTTGACTGTAAAAGAAGTAAACGAATTGGCGACAATATTAAAAGACGAGTATGGGATTGAGCCAGCTGCAGCAGCAGTGGCAGTAGCAGGACCTGCAGCAGCTGGAGGAGACTCAGCTGAAGAGCAAACTGAATTTGACGTAATCTTGAAAGCAGCAGGAGCTTCTAAATTAGCAGTTGTGAAATTGGTGAAGGAATTGACTGGTTTGGGCTTGAAAGAAGCAAAAGGAATCGTTGATAGTGCACCAGCACCAATCAAAGAAGGAGTATCTAAAGATGAGGCTGAAGGTCTTGTAAAATCTTTGGAAGAAGCAGGAGCTGAGGTAGAGCTTAAATAAGCATTTGCCCAACATTCAAATAAAGGTTTAGGTCTTAAGGAGTAGCTCCTTTCGACCTAGACCCTTTTTTGCATTTATATTTATTCTTTATTAAAAACAGAATTTTAACTAAAATTTTTTCTCCTTTGGCAACGAAAAATAGTACTGAAAGAATAAACTTTGCATCGGCTGTATTGACAACTGACTATCCAGATTTTCTGGACATACAGATCAAATCTTTTCAAGATTTTTTCCAGTTAAAAACCAAGGCTGATGAGCGAAGTGATGAAGGTTTGTACAAAACTTTCATGGACAATTTCCCAATTACCGATACCCGAAACAACTTTGTTTTGGAATTTCTTGACTACTTTGTAGACCCACCTAGGTACTCCATTCAAGAATGTATTGAAAGAGGTTTGACACACAGCGTCCCTCTAAAAGCTCGTTTGAAACTATACTGTACCGATCCCGAACACGAGGATTTTGAAACCATTGTACAAGACGTCTATCTGGGAACCATACCGTACATGACCAATTCAGGTACTTTTGTAATCAACGGAGCAGAACGAGTTGTTGTCTCTCAATTGCACCGTTCTCCTGGTGTCTTTTTTGGACAATCTTTCCATGCAAATGGAACCAAATTGTACTCTGCAAGAGTCATTCCTTTCAAAGGATCTTGGATTGAATTTGCAACAGACATCAATCAAGTGATGTACGCATATATCGACCGTAAGAAAAAATTACCCGTCACGACTTTGTTCCGAGCCATCGGTTTTGAAAGAGACAAAGATATTTTAGAAATTTTTGACCTTGCCGAAGAGATCAAAGTCTCTAAAAGTGGATTGAAAAAAGTTTTAGGACGCAAATTAGCTGCTCGTGTTTTGAAGACATGGCACGAAGATTTTGTGGATGAAGATACGGGAGAAGTAGTCTCCATCGAAAGAAACGAGATCGTTTTTGACCGAGACACTGTTCTCGAAAAAGAGCACATTGAAGAAATCATCGATTCAGGTGCCAAAACAATTTTATTGCACAAGATTGACAATGAAATGGCTGATTATGCCATCATTCACAATACCTTGCAAAAAGATCCAACAAATTCTGAAAAAGAAGCTGTTGAACACATTTACAGACAACTCCGAAATGCGGAACCGCCAGATGAGGAAACAGCACGTGGCATCATTGACAAATTATTCTTCTCAGAACAACGCTACAACTTGGGCGAGGTTGGTCGTTATAGAATGAATAAAAAATTGCAACTCGACGAGTCTTTGGACGCCAAAGTATTGACTAAAAATGACATCATTACCATCGTCAAATACTTGATCGAATTGATCAATTCAAAAGCAGAAGTAGATGACATCGATCACTTGTCTAACCGTCGTGTTCGTACCGTTGGAGAACAATTGGCCAGCCAATTTGGTGTAGGACTTTCTAGAATGGCGCGTACCATCCGTGAACGAATGAACGTACGTGACAACGAAGTCTTTACACCCATTGATTTGATCAACGCGAAGACCTTATCTTCCGTGATCAATTCCTTCTTTGGAACCAACCAGTTGTCACAGTTTATGGATCAAACAAATCCATTGGCTGAAATCACCCACAAACGAAGATTGTCAGCACTAGGACCTGGAGGTCTTTCGAGAGAAAGAGCCGGATTTGAGGTGCGGGATGTTCACTACACTCACTATGGACGTTTGTGTCCTATTGAAACACCTGAGGGACCGAACATTGGACTGATTTCATCATTGGCCGTTTATGCCAAAGTAAACCACCTTGGATTTATCGAAACCGCTTACAGAAAAGTAGAAGACGGAAAAGTCAATAAGACCGAAGAACCCATTTACTTGAGTGCGGAAGAAGAAGAAGGTCATAAATTTGCACAATCCAATTTGCCTTTGGACGCCAAAGGAAATTTTGTTGGAGAAAAAATCATTGTAAGAGAAGAAGCGGATTACCCAGTAGTCTCGCCACAGGCTGTGAGTTATATGGACGTATCTCCAAACCAGATTGCCTCCATCTCAGCATCTTTGATTCCTTTCTTGGAACACGATGATGCCAACCGTGCTTTGATGGGGTCCAACATGATGCGTCAGGCTGTACCTTTGTTGCGACCAGAAGCTCCTATTGTTGGAACAGGATTGGAACGAAGAGTTGCCAAAGACTCTCGTATCTTGATCAACGCAGAAGGAAGCGGTGTCGTACAATATGTAGACGCGAACAAGATCACTATCAAATACGACAGAACTGACGAGGAAAGATTGGTTAGTTTTGATGTGGACGAGAAATCTTACGACTTGATCAAATTTAGAAAAACCAACCAAGGAACGAACATCAACTTGAAACCGATCGTCAAAAAAGGAGACCGCGTTCAAGAAGGTCAAGTTCTTTGTGAAGGATATGCAACTCAAAAAGGAGAGTTGGCACTTGGTAGAAATATGAAAGTAGCCTTTATGCCTTGGAAAGGGTACAATTTTGAGGATGCAATTGTTATTTCTGAAAAAGTAGTGCGAGAAGATATTTTCACTTCCATTCATATTGACGAGTATTCCTTAGACGTTAGAGATACCAAATTAGGAAACGAAGAGTTGACCAATGACATCCCGAACGTAAGTGAAGAAGCGACGAAAGACTTGGATGAGAATGGAATGATTCGAATTGGTGCCGAGGTGAAGCCCGGAGACATCTTGATTGGAAAAATCACGCCAAAAGGAGAATCTGATCCGACACCTGAAGAAAAATTGTTACGTGCCATCTTTGGTGACAAAGCCGGTGATGTGAAAGACGCTTCATTAAAAGCATCTCCATCATTGAGAGGAGTCGTCATCGACAAAAAATTGTTCCAAAGAGCAGTCAAAGACAAATCCAAAAGAACACGAGACAAAGAAGAAATCGCGACATTGGAAAACGATTTTGCAGTCAATTTTGAAAAACTAAAAGATCAATTTGTTGAAAAACTATTCAATTTGATCTCTGGAAAAACCTCTCAAGGTGTTCAAAATGATTTGGGTGAAGACGTCTTCCCGAAAGGAAAGAAATACACCCTTAAAATGCTAAACTCGGTCAGCGATTATACGCACTTGACAAAAGGTTCTTGGACCACAGACGTTACTTTGAATGCCTTGATTGGTGAATTGATTCACAATTACAAGATCAAAGTAAGTGACTTGCAAGGATCTTTGCGCCGCAGCAAATTTACCGTTACAATTGGAGATGAATTGCCAGCAGGAATTTTAAAGCTAGCAAAAATTTACGTCGCCAAGAAACGAAAATTGAAAGTAGGTGATAAAATGGCAGGACGTCATGGAAACAAAGGTATCGTAGCTCGTATTGTAAGAGCTGAAGACATGCCTTTCCTCGAAGACGGAACTCCTGTTGACATCGTGTTGAACCCACTAGGGGTGCCATCGCGTATGAACATTGGTCAAATTTATGAAACCGTATTGGGATGGGCCGGTCAAAAGCTTGGTCAAACCTATGCAACTCCTATCTTTGATGGAGCCTCATTGGATCAAATCAATACCTACACGGACGAAGCAGGAGTGCCAAGATTTGGACACACCTATTTGTACGATGGAGGTACGGGAATGCGTTTTGATCAACCTGCAACTGTTGGAATCATTTACATGATCAAATTGGGTCATATGATTGAAGACAAAATGCACGCACGTTCGATCGGACCTTACTCATTGATCACGCAACAACCTCTTGGAGGAAAAGCGCAATTTGGAGGGCAACGTTTTGGAGAGATGGAAGTATGGGCATTAGAAGCCTATGGAGCCTCAAGTATTTTGAGAGAAATCTTGACCGTAAAATCAGATGATGTTATGGGTAGAGCCAAAACATACGAGGCAATCGTAAAAGGAGAGCAAATGCCAGAACCTGGTTTGCCAGAATCATTCAATGTTTTGATGCACGAACTGAAAGGTTTGGGCTTAGACGTTCGATTAGAAGACTAAAACAGGAGTCGGGAGGTGCTTTTTGTACTTCCCGATTTTACAAGTCTGCTTAAAATAAGCAGCTACAAAAAAAACATTTTAAATTCGAATCCATACATACCATGGCAAGAAAAGAAGATAAATACACTGTAAAAAAATTCAGTAAAATATCAATTGGTTTGGCCTCTCCTGAATCCATTTTGGATGTTTCCAGAGGAGAAGTTCTCAAACCAGAAACCATCAACTACCGTACACACAAACCCGAAAGAGACGGGTTGTTTTGCGAGCGTATTTTTGGTCCCATCAAGGACTTTGAATGTGCCTGTGGAAAATACAAAAGAATCCGTTACAAAGGAATCGTTTGTGACCGTTGTGGGGTTGAAGTAACTGAGAAAAAAGTTCGTAGAGACCGCGTCGGACATATCAATTTGGTCGTGCCGATTGCTCACATTTGGTATTTTAGATCCCTACCCAATAAAATGGGCTACCTTTTGGGACTTCCTTCCAAAAAGTTGGACATGATCATCTATTACGAAAGATACGTTGTCATTCAACCGGGTGTTGCCACTCAATTGGACGGAGCTCCCTTGCAAAAGATGGACTTCCTGACAGAGGAAGAATATTTGGACATTATGGAAACAGTTCCTCAAGAAAACAGGTATCTTGAAGACTCTGATCCAAACAAATTCATCGCCAAAATGGGTGCGGAGTGTTTGATTGATTTGTTAGATCGCATCGATTTGGAAGCACTTTCTTACGAATTGAGACACAAAGCAAACACAGAAACTTCCAAACAACGAAAAACGGAAGCTTTGAAGCGTTTGAATGTTGTTGAAGCCTTCAGAGATTCAACAAAAAACAGAGAAAACAATCCTGCTTGGATGATCATGAAAGCCATTCCGGTCATTCCACCAGAATTGCGTCCCTTGGTACCTCTAGACGGAGGTCGTTTTGCCACGTCTGATTTGAACGATTTGTACCGAAGAGTCATCATCCGAAACAACCGTTTGAAGCGCTTGATGGAAATTCAAGCACCAGAGGTTATTTTGCGTAATGAAAAGAGAATGTTGCAAGAATCTGTAGATTCATTGTTCGACAACACACGCAAAGCATCTGCTGTTAAAACCGAATCCAACAGACCTTTGAAATCCCTGTCGGATTCCTTAAAAGGAAAACAAGGACGTTTCCGTCAAAATTTATTGGGGAAACGTGTGGATTACTCTGCGCGTTCTGTCATTGTCGTTGGACCTGAAATGAAACTTTCTGAATGTGGCTTGCCAAAAGACATGGCTGCAGAATTGTACAAGCCTTTTGTCATCCGAAAATTGATCGAGAGAGGAATTGTAAAAACAGTAAAATCTGCAAAGAAAATAATAGACAAAAAAGAGCCTGTTGTATGGGACATCCTTGAAAATGTATTGAAAGGACACCCTGTATTGCTTAACCGTGCGCCTACTTTGCACCGTTTGGGAATCCAAGCTTTTCAGCCCAAATTGATCGAGGGAAAAGCCATTCAATTGCACCCATTGGTATGTACGGCCTTTAACGCCGATTTTGATGGGGATCAGATGGCCGTTCACTTGCCATTGGGACCAGAAGCCATTTTGGAAGCTCAAATGCTGTTGTTGGCATCGCACAATATTTTGAATCCAGCAAATGGAGCCCCTGTTACCGTTCCTTCACAGGATATGGTACTCGGATTGTACTACATGACCAAGGAACGTATTTCTACCCCTGAAGTCAAAGTCAAAGGAGAAGGCCTGACCTTCTATTCTCCAGAAGAATTGATCATTGCTTACAACGAACAAGCAGTAGATTTGAATGCGGGAATCAAAGTACGAACACAGGACATTGATGCGGAAGGAAACCCAGTCACAAGAATCATCAAAACGACCGTGGGTAGAGTCTTGATCAACGAGGTTGTTCCAGCCAAAGCTGGATACATCAACGAAGTATTGACCAAGAAAAACTTGCGTGGAATTATCGGTGCGATTTTAAAAGCGACCGACATTCCAACAACTGGAAAATTCTTAGACGACATCAAAACCATGGGATTCAAATTTGCATTCCAAGGTGGCTTGTCATTCAGTTTGGGAGACATCATCATCCCTGCTGAAAAAACCACCATGATTGAAGATGCAAACTCAGAAGTAGACGTCATTATGGCCAACTACAACATGGGGATGCTGACCAACAAAGAACGGTACAACCAAGTGATTGATATCTGGGGGTCCACCAACAACCGCTTGACAGAACTTTCTATGAAACGTTTGCGTGAAGACCAACAAGGATTCAACTCCGTATACATGATGTTGGATTCTGGAGCAAGGGGATCTAAAGAACAAATTCGACAGTTGACTGGAATGCGTGGATTGATGGCAAAGCCTAAAAAATCGACTGCCAGTGGAGGAGAAATTATTGAAAATCCAATTCTTTCCAACTTTAAGGAAGGACTTTCAATTTTGGAATACTTTATCTCTACCCACGGTGCTCGTAAGGGACTTGCGGATACCGCTTTGAAAACAGCAGATGCTGGATACCTGACACGTCGATTGGTAGATGTCTCTCAAGACGTCATCGTCAACGAGGTAGATTGTGGAACTTTGAGAGGACTGGAAGTCACACCTTTGAAGAAAAACGACGAAATCGTCGAATCTTTGCAAGAGCGAATTGTTGGACGTTTTACCTTACACGATGTCTACCACCCAGTCTCCAAAGAAGTCATCTTAGGAGCGACGCAATTGATCACTGATGAATTGGCACAACAAATACAAGAAGCAGGAGTCGATATGGTAGAAGTACGTTCTCCATTGACCTGTGAGGCCACTACTGGAATCTGTGCGAGTTGTTATGGACAAAGTTTGTCCACACGCTCCATGGTTCAAAGAGGAGAGTCTGTGGGTGTCATTGCAGCACAATCCATTGGGGAACCTGGAACACAGTTGACATTGAGAACTTTCCACGTTGGTGGGGTTGCAGGGAACATTTCTGAAGACAACAAATTGATTGCCAAATTCAATGGTAAAATTGAAATCGAGGACTTGAATACGGTTGCAGGTTTGGATCCGCAAGGAAACAAAGTGGACATCGTTATTTCCAGAACTTCTGAAATCAAAATCATCGACGAGGTAACCGGATTGGTGTTGAGTTCAAACAACATCCCTTACGGCTCTCACGTTTTTGTAAAAGGAAACAAAAAGATCAAAAAAGGAGATGTCGTTTGTCAATGGGATGCCTTTAACGGGGTCATCGTTTCTGAATTTGGAGGAAAAATCGTCTTTGACAATGTTGAAAAAGGAGTCAACTTCCAAGTAGAAATCGACGAACAAACAGGATTCCAAGAAAAAGTAATTACCGAATCTAAAAATAAAAAAATCATACCTGCCTTGATCATTCAAGACGAAAATGGCGAAGCTTTGCGTTCGTACAGCTTGCCGTTGGGTTCTCATCTGATGATTGACGATGGCGAAACCATCGAATCGGGGAAAGTTTTGGTAAAAATCCCGCGTAAGTCTGGAAAAGCAGGGGATATTACAGGAGGTCTGCCACGTGTGACAGAATTGTTTGAAGCCCGTAACCCTTCCAATCCTGCCGTAGTTGCAGAAACAGACGGGGTGGTCTCTTTAGGGAAAATCAAACGTGGAAACCGTGAAATCATCGTAGAGTCTAAATTCGGAGATATCAAAAAGTACTTGGTAAAACTTTCCAACCAAATTTTGGTACAGGAAAATGACTTTATCAAAGCTGGGATGCCTTTGTCTGACGGTGCGATTACGCCAAACGATATTTTGAAAATTCAGGGACCCTCAAAAGTACAAGAGTACTTGGTCAACGAAATTCAAGAAGTATACCGTTTGCAAGGCGTAAAAATCAATGACAAACACTTTGAAGTTGTCGTCCGCCAAATGATGCGAAAAGTACGTATCATCGATTCAGGAGATACCTTATTCTTAGAAAATGCATTGGTTCATAAAAATGATTTCATCAAACAAAACGATGCCATTTACGGAATGAAAGTTGTCGATGAAGCAGGAGATTCCGAAAACTTAAAAGCAGGTCAAATAATCACTTCTCGAAAATTGAGAGATGAAAACTCTCTTTTGAAAAGAGAAGACAAAGCATTGGTCGTCGCAAGAGATGCGAAGCCAGCGACTGCAGAACAAGTATTGCAAGGGATCACCAGAGCTTCCCTACAGACCAAATCCTTTATCTCTGCGGCATCCTTCCAGGAAACAACCAAAGTCTTAAACGAAGCGGCTGTAAGCGGTAAAGTTGACACACTAGAAGGATTGAAAGAAAATGTAATCGTTGGAAAGCGAATCCCTGCAGGAACAGGAATGCGTTCGTACAACAAGGTCATTGTCGGTCCAAAAGACGAAATGGAAGAAAACATGTAATTCCTTTCGGAACACAACATGCATTGGAATACAAATCTGGGTTTTACACATGTAAAACCCAGATTTTTTTTAACTTAAATAAACACACAATGAGCGAAGAAAAACAAAAAGAAGGCCAATTGAACATTGAATTGGACGAGAGCATTGCTGAAGGGATTTATTCCAATTTGGCAATTATCAACCACTCTGCTTCAGAATTTATTGTCGACTTTATCAATGTCATGCCAGGAGTCCCCAAAGCCAAAGTGAAGTCGAGAATCATCTTGACACCAGAGCACGCCAAGAGACTGGCAAAAGCATTGGCAGAGAATGTCAAGAGGTTTGAAAAAGCCAACGGCCCGATCAACGAACCGGAGCACCCTCCGATTCCACTGAATTTTGGACCGACAGGACAAGCTTAAAATAAATCAGAGAGGATGTTGAAAGACAGCCTCTTTTTTTTGGAGGAATCCAAAAACCATTCCTGTTATCTCATCCAATTTTACGATATTTGTCTTCCTATTATTGGGAAACCCTTTTTATAAGAATCCTTAACAATCCGCATATGTCAGACGATAAAAAAGTTATTTTTTCCATGTCAGGTTTGAGTAAAACCTACCAAAGTACTGGGAAACAAGTTTTGAAAAACATCCATTTGAGTTTTTTTTACGGAGCCAAAATAGGCATTTTGGGATTGAATGGATCTGGAAAATCCTCCCTGTTAAAAATCATTGCAGGTGTCGACAAGAATTACCAAGGAGACATCAATTTCCTTCCGGGTTATTCCGTTGGTTTTTTAGAGCAAGAGCCTGTATTAGACGACACAAAAACAGTCTTGGACATCGTCAAAGAAGGTGTTGCTGAAACAGTAGCGGTCTTGGATGAATACAATCAAATCAACGAACAGTTTGGTTTGGAAGAAGTGTATTCAGATGCCGACAAAATGGAGCAGTTGATGAACCGTCAAGCGGAGTTGCAAGATCAAATTGACGCTTCCGATGCCTGGGAATTGGACACCAAATTGGAAATTGCAATGGACGCCTTGCGGACACCAGAACCCGACACGTTGATCTCGGTGCTCTCTGGAGGAGAACGCCGCAGAGTGGCACTTTGCCGCTTGTTGTTGCAACAACCCGACATTCTCTTGTTGGACGAACCGACCAACCACTTGGATGCAGAATCTGTCCATTGGTTGGAACACCATCTGGCACAGTACAAAGGAACCGTCATCGCTGTTACACACGACCGTTATTTCTTGGACAACATCGCAGGGTGGATTTTAGAGTTGGACCGTGGAGAAGGGATTCCTTGGAAAGGGAATTACTCCTCTTGGCTGGATCAAAAATCCCAACGCATGGCCCGTGAGGACAAGACAGCTTCCAAAAGGCAAAAGACTTTGGAACGTGAATTGGAATGGGTACGCCAAGGAGCCAAAGGACGTCAGTCCAAGTCCAAAGCCCGTTTGGCTAGTTATGACAAACTGATGAGTCAAGACCAAAAGGAAAAAGAAGAAAAATTAGAAATTTACATTCCCAACGGTCCTCGTTTGGGAACCAATGTAATCGAAGCCCAAGGCGTTTCAAAAGCTTTTGGTGACAAATTGCTCTACGACAATTTGGAGTTCAAACTTCCTCCCAATGGCATCGTGGGGATCATCGGTCCCAACGGTGCCGGAAAGACAACGATTTTCCGAATGATTATGGGAGAGGAAACTCCAGACAAAGGAGATTTCAAAGTAGGGGATACCGCTAAGATTTCTTATGTAGACCAATCCCATTCAGACATCGATTCAGACCGTTCGATCTGGGCCAATTTTGCCGACGAACAAGACCTGATCATGATGGGAGGTAAAATGGTCAACTCCCGTGCTTATCTGAGCCGTTTTAA
>ERZ1047985.1872-NODE-1872-length-13892-cov-5.269567_pt1 | contig 13892 bp, 9 predicted proteins | sample MGYA00383097_ERZ1047985 | MGnify/ENA primary metagenome ERZ1047985 (study PRJEB29581, sample SAMEA5548367) | metagenome | biome: marine; feature: coastal; material: water | depth 50 m | study: Short-term variability in the microbial, nano- and picoplankton...
CTCGACGACTGAGCGGGGCGGCGCTTTTTGGCAGCTGATAAAAGGTTCGCGAACCGAAATCCGCAAGGTTGTCTGGCCGACCCGTCAAGAGACGACCCAGACCACACTGATTGTGGTGGTGTTTGTTTTTATCATGGCTCTAATTCTCTGGGGCATTGATAGCGTGCTGGGTTGGTTAGTCGGCATGGTAATAGGTTGAGTTAGGGAGAGGCTTTGATGGCAATGCGTTGGTATGTGGTTCACGCCTTTTCCCAGTATGAAAAAAAGGTGGCGGTAGCGCTCAAGGAGCGTATCGAACGCAATAGCATGCAGGATTACTTTGGCGAGATTATCGTCCCCACAGAAGAAGTTGTGGAGATGAAGGGCGGCCAAAAAAGAAAGAGTGAGCGGAAGTTTTTCCCCGGATACGTACTCGTGCAAATGGAGTTAAATGACGATTCCTGGCACTTGGTTAAGGAAACACCCCGGGTGCTGGGTTTTATCGGTGGCAAGGCGGATAAGCCTGCGCCAATCACTGAGGCTGAGGCCAGCGCGATACTACAGCGGGTTGAAGCTGGCGTTGATCAGCCGCGTCCCAAGACGGTATTTGAGCCAGGTGAAATGGTTCGCGTTATCGACGGGCCTTTCAACGACTTTAATGGTGTCGTTGAAGATGTGAATTATGAAAAAAGCCGCCTCAATGTGGCGGTATTGATCTTCGGGCGCTCTACGCCCGTAGAGCTAGAATTCGGCCAGGTAGAAAAATCCTGACCAAAAAGGGGTGGGCCTTGTTAAAGGCGCACCAAAACGATTCGACCCTGACGCAATCTGGGTCGTAATGGGGAGCCCAGAAGCTGATATTCAGCGCTAAGGGCGTTTGCACCCAAGGAGAAAAACATGGCGAAGAAGATAGACGGCTATATCAAGCTGCAAATCCCGGCAGGGCAGGCTAATCCTAGTCCCCCTGTGGGCCCCGCGTTGGGCCAAAAGGGCGTGAACATTATGGAATTCTGTAAGGCTTTCAATGCGGACACGCAAAGTTTGGAGCCTGGCTTGCCAATTCCCGTTGTGATCACGGTCTACAGCGATAAGTCATTTACTTTTATCAAGAAAACCCCGCCAGCCTCAATTTTATTGAAGAAGGCGTTGGGTATTAAGAGTGGGTCAGGGCGACCCAACACCGAAAAAGTCGGCAAAGTAACCCGGGCACAGCTTGAGGATATTGCGACACAAAAGTGGCCAGATCTCACTGCAGCCGATATGGACGCCGCCGTGCGCACCATTGCAGGCAGTGCACGCTCTGCTGGAATCGATGTGGTGGAGGGCTGATCATGGCTAAATTATCAAAAAGAGTTCGCGCTTTCCGAGAGAAAGTGGACGCTACCCAAGCCTATTCTCTCGATGAGGCTATTGCGCTGCTGAAGGAATTCGCAACCGTGAAATTTAATGAGACGGTTGAGGTTGCAGTCAACTTGGGCGTTGATGCTCGCAAATCAGATCAAGGTGCGCGTGGCGCTACCACGTTGCCCCACGGTACCGGTTCAGTAGTCCGAGTTGCTGTGTTTACTCAGGGCGAAAACGCTGAGAAAGCTAAGGCAGCCGGAGCAGACTTTGTCGGCATGGATGAGCTCGCTGAGCAAGTCAAAGGCGGCATGATGGATTTTGATGTTGTGGTCGCTTCTCCTGATGCAATGCGCGTTGTCGGTCAGTTGGGTCAAATACTAGGCCCGCGCGGTCTCATGCCGAACCCCAAAACAGGCACAGTAACCCCTGATGTCGAGGGCGCGGTCAACAATGCCAAGGCTGGACAGATGCGTTTCCGCACGGACAAGAACGGCATTATTCAGGGCGGTATTGGCAAGGTAGCTTTCGAGGCCGATCAGCTGCGTGGCAACCTGATGGCTGTCATGGCGGATTTAAAAAAGGCTAAGCCAGCTTCTTCAAAGGGTGTGTATTTCCGCAAGGTCACCCTGTCAACAACCATGGGCCCCGGCGTCACTGTTGATCACGCAGAATTAGATTTGTAGAAAAAACGTCGCACCTTTGGGTGCGATGGGTTGCGAGTTTCGTGCTCGCGGCCGGGTGCCGAAAAGTCTATTGATGGATCGGTGCCACTTTGGAGTCTTAGGGAAAGTGTGGCTTTGCCCCGCTGAACAAAAGGCTGTCAAAGACCGTAGGTGGGGCGTTGTTCCCTTAAGTTCGTGAGGAGCCTACGCAGATGGTGACAATGTTCACCGAGGGCGGTCTGCACAGTTAATTTGTGCTGACCATAATTGTTAATCCAGGAGTAGACCAATGGCTATTGGACTCGACGAGAAGAAGGCGATTGTTGCCGAAGTCAACGAGACCGCTGCCAGTGCACTTTCGCTTGTGGTTGCCGACGCACGTGGCGTGGCCTCAAACGATATGACTGCTCTGCGGGCAACAGCACGTGAAAGCCAAGTAGATTTGCGCGTAGTGCGCAATACGCTGGCGAAGCGGGCTTTTGAGGGAACGGAATACGAGTGTGTTAGTGACACACTTGCAGGTCCATCTCTGTTCGGCTTTTCATTAGAAGATCCGGGCGCTGCAGCAAGGTTGTTTAAAGACTTCGCCAAAACAAACGATCGTTTTGAAGTGAAGGCACTGTCATTTAGCGGAAAGCTGATGGGAGCTGACCAACTGGATGTACTAGCGAAGATGCCAACGCGAGATCAGGCATTGTCAATGTTGATGAGCGTCATGAAAGCGCCAGCAACAAAGCTTGTACAGACCATGAACGAAGTTCCCGGCAAGCTAGTTCGTACACTAGCGGCTATTCGCGATCAAAAAGAGCAAGCGAGCTGATAAATCAGCAAGCTTTCTACAATTTTCAGGAGACATTGAAATGGCACTTTCAAAAGAAGATATTCTCGACGCAATCGCAGCAATGAGCGTCATGGACGTCGTTGAGCTAATCGAAGCGATGGAAGAGAAGTTTGGCGTAACGGCAGCAGCAGCTGTAGCAGCAGCACCAGCGGCAGCGGGTGGCGGTGAAGGCGGAGCTGCAGAAGCAGAGCAGACCGAATTTGACGTGATCCTAACGTCAGCTGGTGAGAAGAAAGTCAACGTGATCAAGGTTGTTCGCGCTGTCACAGGTCTCGGCCTGAAAGAAGCTAAGGCAGTCGTTGATGGAGCCCCTGGCCCCGTCAAAGAAGGCGCTAGCAAAGACGAAGCTGAAGACATTAAGAAGCAGCTTGAAGAAGCCGGCGGTGCCGCTGAGCTTAAGTAAGACCATGATGGCCCGCTAAGGTGGGCTTAGTGGGTCGGGGTGCGTTGTGCACTTCGGCCCATTCTTGGTTTTCATAACCGGTTACCGGTTGGAATGATTCGACAGTACATCGCTGGGGAGTTTTGATGGCTTACTCATACACTGAGAAGAAACGCATCCGTAAAGATTTCGGGTCGCTAGCAAAGGTAATGGATATACCCTACCTGCTGGCTATCCAGTTGGATTCCTATCGAAAGTTTACTCAAGATGGGGTTGAGGACGATGCGCGTGGCGAACACGGCCTGCATGCGGCCTTTAAGTCGGTGTTCCCGATCGCCAGCTACAGTGGCAATGCTGCCCTAGAGTACGTCGGTTATAAATTGGGTAAGCCCGTATTTGACGTAGATGAATGCGTCCTGCGTGGCACCACTTACGCCTGTGCACTGCGTGTCAAAGTGCGACTGATTATTTACGATAAGGAGTCTTCCTCCAAATCGATCAAAGACATCAAAGAGCAAGATGTCTACATGGGCGAAATACCGCTCATGACCGAAAACGGCACCTTTGTGATTAACGGTACTGAGCGCGTTATTGTTTCGCAGCTACACCGTTCCCCCGGTGTCTTTTTTGACCACGATAAAGGCAAGACGCACTCGTCAGGGAAGTTGCTGTATTCCGCGAGGGTCATTCCTTACCGTGGTTCATGGTTAGATTTTGAATTTGATCCTAAGGATCAGGTTTTTGCGCGCATCGATCGCCGCCGCAAGCTGCCCGCTACCGTGCTATTACGCGCGCTTGGCTATGACAGCGAAGAAATTTTGGCGATGTTTTACGAGACGACGTCATTCCAGTTGGGCGAAGAAAACTCTAGCACTATGACGTTGGTTCCCAAGCGTCTGCAGGGTGAAATGGCCGCCTTCGATATAATGGCAGACGATAAGCTGCTTGTTGAACGTGGACGTCGCATTACGGCTCGTCACATTAAGCAGCTTGATGCCGCTGGTATCGATTTTCTGACGGTACCCGATGAGTATTTGTTGGGTCGACGCCTGGCTAAGAATGTCGTGGACACTTCCACCGGTGAAGTGCTGGTTGAGTGTAACGTCGAGATTACCGAAGAGCTCATGGCGACGTTGCGTGAGAAAGAAATCGATACGATTGAGACGCTGTATACCAATGAAATCGATTGCGGTCCTTTCATTTCCGATACGCTAGCAGGCGATGCCTCGCGCAATGCTCTTGAAGCGTTGGTAGAGATTTATCGCATGATGCGTCCTGGCGAACCACCCACGAAAGAGTCGGCCGAGAACCTGTTCCAAAACCTGTTCTTCTCTGCTGATCGCTACGATCTTTCGGGCGTTGGTCGTATGAAATTCAACCGTCGTCTGGGACGGGATTCCTCTGAAGGAATCGGTACGTTAGACCGTGAAGACATTGTTGATGTCCTTAAGGCGTTGGTGGGTATCCGTAACGGTAAGGGTGTTGTTGATGACATCGACCATTTGGGTAACCGCCGTATTCGTTCGGTCGGTGAGATGGCAGAGAACCAGTTCCGCGTCGGTCTTGTCCGAGTCGAGCGTGCTGTTAAAGAGCGGCTGTCAATGGCAGAAAGCGAAGGCCTGATGCCTCAGGACCTGATCAATGCCAAGCCGGTATCTGCAGCGGTTAAAGAATTCTTTGGTTCAAGTCAGCTCTCGCAGTTCATGGATCAAAACAACCCGCTGTCTGAAGTGACTCACAAGCGTCGTGTGTCGGCCTTGGGCCCAGGCGGTTTGACACGTGAGCGTGCTGGTTTCGAGGTTCGTGACGTACACCCCACACACTACGGTCGTGTTTGTCCTATTGAGACGCCAGAAGGTCCAAACAGTGGCCTGATTAACTCTTTGGCGACCTATGCGCGAACTAATGAATACGGTTTCCTAGAAGCTCCTTACCGTAAGGTCGTTAATGGCGTCGTCACTGACGACATTGAGTACCTTTCGGCGATTAACGAAGCCGAGCACGTTATTGCTCAGGCTTCGGCGCAGATGGACGAAAAAAATCGGTTCGTGGACGATCTTATTAACGTTCGACACATGAACGAATTTACGATCAAGCCTGCGGCCGAAGTCGACTTTATGGACGTCTCTGCTAAGCAGGTGGTGTCTATTGCTGCTGCGTTGATTCCTTTCCTCGAGCACGACGATGCTAACCGGGCCCTTATGGGGTCAAACATGCAGCGTCAAGCCGTACCGACTTTGGTGGCAGATAAGCCGCTGGTGGGCACCGGTATGGAGCGCTACGTTGCTGGTGACTCTGGAGTTTGTGAGGTCGCGCGGCGTGCAGGAACGATCGACTCGGTTGATGCAAGCAGAATCGTAGTTCGTGTTGACGCCGACAATGTGGCGAAGGGCGAGTCTCCCGTCGACATTTACAACCTGACTAAGTACAAGCGGTCTAACCAGAATACCTGCATCAATCAGCGCCCGATCGTTAAGGTCGGAGATCAGATTGATCGCGGAGATATTTTGGCCGACGGTCCTTCGGTGGATATGGGTGAGCTGGCGCTGGGTCAAAATATGCGCATCGCCTTTATGCCTTGGAATGGCTATAACTTCGAGGATTCGATTCTCGTTTCAGAGCGGGTCGTGAAGGAAGATCGTTTCACAACGATCCACATTCAGGAGCTAACTTGTATTGCTCGAGACACCAAGCTGGGATCTGAAGAGATCACTGCAGACATTCCGAACGTTGGTGAGGGTGCGCTGGGTAAGCTCGACGAGTCTGGCATTGTTTACATTGGTGCTGAGGTTGACGCCGGCGATATTTTGGTCGGTAAGGTCACTCCTAAAGGCGAGACCCAGCTAACCCCTGAAGAGAAGCTGCTGCGTGCCATTTTCGGTGAGAAAGCTTCAGACGTAAAAGACACGTCTTTGCGTGTGCCTTCGAGCTATAAGGGTACCGTTATCGATGTGCAGGTGTTCACTCGAGATGGCCTCGAGAAAGATCCACGTGCCAAGCAAATCGAAAACGCTCAGCTGGCCGATTACCGCAAGGATCTACGTGAAGAACTGCGTATTTACGAAGAAGCGACTTATGCCCGACTCGCAGCATTGCTGAAGGGGCAGACCACATTGAGTGGCGGTGGCCTAGCCAAAGGCACTAAGTTGACCGATGCAGTACTGGCCGATTTAGAGCGTGAGCAGTGGTTCAAGTTGAAGTTGGGTGATGCTGAGCTCAACGATCAGTTAACCGCGGCTCAAGAACTGTTAGAAGAGCAGAATCGACAGCTGGAAGAGCGCTACGAAAGCAAGAAAGACAAGCTTTCCAGTGGCGACGATCTAGCTCCAGGCGTTCTCAAGATCGTTAAGGTGTATCTGGCGGTTAAGCGTCGGATTCAGCCAGGCGATAAAATGGCGGGACGACACGGCAACAAGGGTGTGATCTCGGTCATTATGCCGGTAGAGGATATGCCCTATGACGAGCGGGGCGAGCCGATTGATATCGTTCTCAACCCTCTGGGCGTGCCTTCTCGTATGAACGTGGGCCAGATTCTTGAGACCCACCTGGGAATGGCTGCCCATGGCTTGGGACTCAAGATCAATACCATGCTCGAACAGCAGGCTAAGGTTAGCCAGCTGCGCGATTTCCTCAAGAAAATCTATGCTCACTCGTCTGATAAGCGCCGTGATGCTGACATCGACAGCTTGACCGACAACGAGCTGTTCGAGTTGGCAGGCAACCTTCGCAAAGGTGTGCCAATGGCAACGCCTGTGTTCGATGGCGCTGCTGAGGAAGAAGTGAAATCATTGCTGCGACTTGCAGACATTCCCGATAGCGGTCAGTTGACGCTTTACGATGGGCGTTCAGGTGACACCTTCATGCGTCCCGTCACTGTGGGATACATGTACATGCTGAAGTTGAATCACCTGGTGGACGACAAGATGCATGCTCGCTCCACAGGGTCCTACAGCCTCGTTACGCAGCAACCTCTGGGTGGTAAGGCCCAGTTTGGTGGCCAGCGGTTCGGCGAAATGGAAGTATGGGCGCTAGAGGCTTACGGCGCCGCTTACACGCTGCAGGAAATGCTAACGGTTAAGTCAGACGATGTGGCAGGACGAACCAAGATGTACAAGAACATTGTTGATGGTGATCACAAGATGGAGCCGGGAATGCCCGAGTCCTTTAATGTATTAATCAAAGAAATTCGCTCGCTCGGTATCGACATCGATCTCGAGTCCGAGTCTGAAGGCTTCTGAGGAGGATAAGACGTGAAAGATCTGCTGAATCTGCTAAGCCGGGAAAAGAGCGAAGACTTTGATGCAATCCGTATCGGTCTCGCTTCTCCGGAAATGATCCGTTCTTGGTCCTATGGTGAGGTCAAGAAGCCGGAAACAATTAACTACCGTACCTTCAAGCCTGAGCGTGATGGTCTGTTCTGCGCCAAAATTTTTGGTCCAGTAAAAGACTACGAGTGCCTGTGTGGAAAGTACAAGCGTCTTAAGCACCGCGGTGTTATTTGCGAAAAGTGTGGCGTCGAAGTAGCCCTTGCCAAGGTGCGTCGCGAGCGCATGGGACACATTGAATTGGCGAGCCCTGTTGCGCACATCTGGTTCCTGAAGTCGCTTCCCTCGCGTATTGGTTTGTTGCTCGATATGACCCTTAGGGACATCGAGCGTATTCTGTATTTCGAGTCTTACGTGGTCACTGACCCGGGTCTTTCTGCTCTCGAGCAGGGCCAGTTGCTCAATGACGAGCAATACTACGAAGCCATGGAAGAGTTTGGTGACGAGTTCACTGCGAAAATGGGTGCCGAAGCCATTCAGGACCTCATGTCGCAGATCGAAATCAACCAAGAAGTTGAGCGCATTCGTGAAGAAATTCCGGCGACTAACTCTGAAACGAAGATTAAAAAGCTGTCTAAGCGATTGAAGTTGCTTGAGGCATTTTCAAACTCGGGCAACGACCCCGAGTGGATGATTCTCAATGTACTGCCGGTATTACCGCCAGATCTTCGTCCGTTGGTGCCCCTGGATGGGGGTCGATTTGCGACCTCAGACCTCAACGATTTGTATCGTCGGGTTATCAACCGTAACAATCGCCTCAAGCGATTACTCGACCTCAATGCCCCTGACATTATTGTGCGCAACGAAAAGCGCATGCTGCAGGAGGCTGTTGATGCCTTGCTAGATAACGGCCGTCGCGGTCGTGCAATCACGGGATCTAATAAGCGCCCGCTGAAGTCTTTGGCAGATATGATCAAAGGCAAGCAAGGTCGCTTCCGTCAAAACCTGCTGGGCAAGCGTGTAGATTACTCAGGACGATCGGTGATTGTGACTGGCCCAACACTGCGACTGCATCAGTGTGGACTGCCCAAGAAAATGGCATTGGAGCTCTTTAAGCCGTTTATTTTTGGCAAGCTAGAGCACCGTGGTCTTGCGAGCACCATTAAAGCTGCAAAGAAGATGGTCGAGCGCGAGCCACCCGAAGTTTGGGATATCCTGGCCGAAGTGATTCGTGAGCACCCGGTTCTGCTGAACCGCGCGCCCACGTTACACCGGTTAGGCATTCAGGCCTTTGAGCCTGTGCTTATTGAGGGCAAGGCGATCCAGCTGCATCCCTTGGTTTGTGCCGCCTACAACGCAGACTTCGACGGCGATCAAATGGCCGTTCACGTACCCCTGACACTCGAGGCACAACTCGAGGCGCGGGCACTTATGATGTCTACCAACAACATTCTTTCGCCCGCTTCTGGAGAGCCAATTATTGTGCCCTCGCAGGACGTGGTGCTGGGTCTTTACTTCATGACACGTGAGCGTGTGAACGCTCAGGGCGAGGGCATGATGTTTGCCGACGCCGCCGAGGCAGAGCGCGCTTATGCCGCTGGCCAGGTCGATTTGCAGGCTCGGGTTAAGGTCCGCATCAAGGAGACGCGCTTCGATTACGGCGCCGACCCAGTCACCGAAACTCGAATGGTTGATACAACGGTAGGTCGTGCACTGCTGTGGCGCATAGTCCCTGAAGGTTTGTCCTTTGACATGGTCAATCAGCCCATGGTTAAAAAGGCAATCTCTCGTATCATCAACCAGTGCTATCGCGTGGTTGGTCTGAAGTCGACGGTCGTATTTGCCGATCGATTGATGTACACGGGCTATGAATATTCCACCAAGTCAGGTTCTTCGATCGGGGTGAATGATTTTGAAATCCCTGATGAAAAAGCCAGCATGTTGGATCGCGCCAACGCGGAAGTCACCGAAATCGAAGAGCAGTACGCTGCTGGTTTGGTGACTCAGGGCGAGAAGTACAACAAGGTTATCGACATCTGGTCGCGCACCAACGACCAAGTCGCCAAGTCGATGATGGCGAGTCTTTCAAAAGAGACTGTGATCAACCGCGATGGCGAAGAGGAAGAGCAGACCAGCTTCAACTCAGTCTACATGTACGCTGACTCTGGTGCACGAGGCTCCCCAGCCCAGATCCGACAGTTGGCGGGTATGCGGGGTCTGATGGCGAAGCCAGACGGGTCAATCATTGAGACACCAATCGTGGCGAATTTCCGCGAAGGCCTTAACGTCTTGCAGTACTTCATCTCAACCCACGGTGCTCGTAAAGGCTTGGCCGATACGGCATTGAAGACGGCGAACTCTGGTTATTTGACGCGTCGTTTGGTTGATGTGGCTCAGGACGTTGTAGTGACCGAGCAGGATTGTGGTACCGATGCCGGTCTCGTCATGACCCCGGTCATTGACGGTGGCGACATTATTGAATCTCTGCCAAATCGGGTTTTGGGTCGTATTGTGGCTCAGGATGTCTGCAAGCCTGGATCCGATGAAGTGATCCTGAATGCCGGCACCATGATTGACGAGCTTTGGATGCGTCGACTCGAGGAGCTCGGAATCGATGAGATCATTGTTCGTTCTCCCATAACCTGTAAAACACGTTACGGCATTTGCTCCACTTGTTATGGCCGTGATTTGGGTCGCGGTCATCAAGTTAACCTTGGTGAAGCTATTGGTGTTGTTGCGGCGCAATCTATTGGTGAACCGGGTACCCAGCTCACCATGCGTACCTTCCATATTGGTGGCGCAGCATCGGGTCAGGCGGCTCAAGACAGCATTCAGGTCAACTCTAACGGTGTGGTGAAGCTTCACAACATTAAAGTGGTAGATCGTGCTGATGGCGCCCTAGTGGCCGTATCGCGTTCGGGTGAATTGTCTATTCTTGACCACGTGGGTCGCGAGCGGGAACGCTACAAAGTGCCTTATGGCGCCGCGATCAAAGTTCGAGACGAGGCAGAGGTGACTGCGGGCGACATTGTTGCCAACTGGGATCCTCACACGCACCCCATCATTACCGAAGTGGCTGGAACGGTTAAGTTCAGCGGCATGGATGAAGGCGTCACAATCAAGCGCCAGACTGATGAGTTTACCGGCTTGAGCAGTATTTCAGTGATGGAAGCTGGAGAGCGGCCGCTGGCGGGTAAGGATATCCGTCCAGCCGTGACGTTGGTCGACTCAAAGGGAGAAGAGCTCACGTTGGCAGGTACTAACGTACCGGCACACTACTTCTTACCCGCGAATGCCCTGTTAAACCTCGAAGATGGTGCGCAAGTGGGTGTCGGTGACATCATTGCTCGTATCCCTCAAGAGGGTTCCAAGACCCGCGATATCACGGGTGGTCTTCCTCGCGTTGCCGATCTGTTTGAAGCACGAAAGCCGAAAGAGCCGGCGATTCTTGCCGAGATCTCGGGAACATTTAGTTTCGGTAAAGAGACCAAGGGGAAGCGTCGTTTGGTAATTACGCCTACCGACGGTTCGCTGTTGCCAGACGGCTCCGATCACTACGAAGTTCTCATTCCGAAATGGCGTCAGTTCACCGTCTTTGAGGGTGAGCAAGTGCAAAAGGGCGAAGTGGTCTCTGAAGGTCCTATGAGTCCCCATGACATTCTCCGCCTCAAAGGCATTGCTGCCCTGGCTGAGTACATCGTGAACGAGATTCAAGAGGTCTACCGATTGCAAGGCGTGAAGATCAATGACAAGCACATTGAAGTCATTGTTCGTCAAATGCTGCGCAAGGTCATTATTGCTTCTGCGGGTGAGTCCTCGTTTATCAAGGGCGAGCAGGTAGAGTTTACGACCTTCCTCGAAGAGTGTGATCGTGCCGAAGCGCAGGGCCATGTGCCACCGACTGCAGACCGTGAGCTGTTGGGTATTACCAAGGCGTCACTTGCTACTGAGAGCTTTATCTCTGCGGCATCTTTCCAGGAGACAACACGTGTTCTGACCGAGGCTGCTGTTACTGGTAAGCGCGATTACCTGCGTGGCTTGAAAGAGAACGTTATTGTGGGTCGCTTGATTCCAGCAGGAACGGGTTTGAGCTACCACGAAGAGCGTCGTCGCAAGCGTGCCGAGGGTGGATTGCAGATCAGTATGTCGGATGAAGAGTTCACTGAAAGCTTCGCTGACGAATTGGAGAAGGTGGAAGCTGGGGCAGACGGCGAGTAAGTCTGACCCACTAACACCATCACGCACTATCGGCACGACATGGGTCGGCACGATAGGCAGTTGAAAACTTGTGAGCGCGTCTATAGAATGCGCGCTCTTTATTTCGGGAGGGAGACCTTCCGACTTTTTTGGAGCTTTTGAATGGCAACCGTCAATCAGCTTGTGCGCAAGCCGCGCAAGCGAAAGGTGATGAAGAGTGGCGTTCCAGCACTGCAGGCTTGTCCTCAGCGGCGTGGAGTTTGTACGCGTGTCTACACCACAACCCCTAAGAAACCCAACTCGGCATTGCGTAAAGTATGTCGAGTCCGTCTTACCAATGGATTCGAGGTTTCCTCTTACATTGGTGGAGAAGGCCACAACCTTCAGGAGCACAGTGTGGTTCTGATTCGCGGTGGACGGGTAAAAGATCTTCCGGGTGTGCGTTATCACACCGTACGGGGAAGTCTTGACACTTCGGGTGTATCTGCCCGTCGTCAAGGCCGATCAAAGTACGGCGCCAAGCGGCCTAAGTAAATTTTTAAGTCCCACGACCACCACCTTGGTGTTTGTGGGTATTCGTCGGATAAACCGACAGTAAGGCCGGAACGAGCACTCCTTAGGAGGCAGTGTCCGGGTAACCTGAAGCAATGAAGGAATAAGTCATGCCACGTAGACGTGTTGTTGCCAAACGCGAAATTCTTCCAGATCCCAAGTTTGGAAACCAAACCCTCGCAAAGTTCATGAACCATGTCATGGTTAGCGGCAAGAAATCTGTCGCCGAATCTATTGTCTATGGAGCGCTCGCTCTAGTTGAAGAGCGTACCAAGCGCGACCCTATCGAAGTCTTTGATGAAGCACTCGAAAACATCGCCCCCATGGTAGAGGTGAAGTCTCGCCGAGTTGGTGGCGCTACCTACCAAGTGCCCGTTGAAGTTCGACCCGCGCGTCGCGGAGCTCTATCGATGCGATGGCTAGCTGATTACGCCCGCAACCGTGGCGAGAAGTCTATGCGTCAGCGTTTGGCCGGCGAGATTGTTGATGCCTCACAAGGCAAGGGTAATGCGGTTAAGAAGCGTGAAGACGTGCACCGCATGGCAGAAGCTAACAAGGCCTTCTCTCACTTCCGATTCTGACCTTGCGTCAGTAATCCCGGCATCCAGGATATTCCCGTGGCACGCCAGACACCAATCCAGCGCTATCGCAACATTGGAATCTGTGCCCACGTGGATGCCGGTAAAACCACCACTACCGAACGCGTTCTGTTCTATACCGGCCTGTCCCACAAAATAGGCGAAGTCCACGATGGTGCTGCCACCATGGACTGGATGGAGCAGGAACAGGAGCGCGGCATTACGATTACCTCAGCCGCTACTACCTGCTTTTGGCAGGGCATGCAGCAGCAGTACGACCAACACCGCATCAATATTATCGATACCCCGGGACACGTTGACTTCACGATTGAAGTCGAGCGCTCTTTGCGGGTTTTAGACGGTGCTGTAGTCGTTCTCTGTGGGTCTTCCGGTGTTCAGCCTCAAACTGAAACCGTTTGGCGGCAGGCCAATAAGTACGAAGTGCCACGCATGGTCTTCATTAATAAAATGGATCGAGCCGGTGCAGACTATGGCAACGTCGTTGAGCAGTTGCGCGACCGTTTAAACTGCAACGCCGTGCCGATCCAAATGACGATTGGTTCTGAAGAGAATTTTGTCGGCGTTGTCGACTTGGTGAAAAACAAGTCAATCCTCTGGAATGAAGACGATATGGGGGCCACCTTTGAATACGGTGACGTCCCGGCTGACCTGGTTGATCAGGTCAGTGAAATGCGTGAATCCATGATGGAGGCGGCGGCAGAAGCGAATGACGAGCTCATGGAGGCCTACCTAGAGGACGGTGAGCTGTCCGAGGACGACATAAAGCGTGGTCTTCGTATTCGCACGTTAGCTAATGAGATCGTTCCCGTTTTGGGTGGGTCAGCGTTTAAGAACAAGGGCGTTCAGGCGGTGTTGGACGCTGTCATCGATTACCTCCCTTCGCCCACAGAAGTTAAAGCCATCGAGGGTACTCTCGAAGATGGGGAAACTCGAGTAGAGCGCCACTCTGATGACAACGAGCCTTTTGCGGCTCTAGCGTTCAAAATTGCCACTGACCCCTTTGTGGGGACGCTCACCTTCTTTCGCGTTTATTCCGGCAAGTTGACCAGCGGTACAGCGGTTTACAACTCG
>ERZ1047985.1876-NODE-1876-length-13851-cov-9.669687_pt1 | contig 13851 bp, 15 predicted proteins | sample MGYA00383097_ERZ1047985 | MGnify/ENA primary metagenome ERZ1047985 (study PRJEB29581, sample SAMEA5548367) | metagenome | biome: marine; feature: coastal; material: water | depth 50 m | study: Short-term variability in the microbial, nano- and picoplankton...
TTTTGGCCCAAAGTACCTTATGATCATTATTGATTATGGCTATCGCAACATTTTCACGATATCCTTCTTTATCAATCATTGGTATTATCCTTTTAATTCAAATAATCTTTTTTATACATTAAAATTTTCAACATGGTTAAGCAAAAAAAATTATCAATATTTAATTTAAAAACTTCTAATTTAATCATTTTAACTTTTTTTCTCATTATTCTTTATCTTTATTTTTCATCTAATGTTAAAAAAGATCACATATCAAAAGCATACATAACAAACCAAGGTGATAATACGGTTTCTATTATTGATTTAGAAACATTAAACACATTAGATACATTAGAAGTCGGAGTTGCTCCGCTTGGCATAACGATTTTACAAAAAAAGAAATTAGTTTTTGTTGGTAATGTGGGTACAGATGATATCTCAGTCATCGATGCAGTTAACGACAGGCTAATTAAAACTATCAAGCTCGGCACTGCACCCCTAAGTCTGACTTCTAACTCTGAAGAAACTGAGGTTTATGTTACTGACTGGTTTCAAAATAATGTCCTAACAATATCAATTGAGCAAATGAGAGTAACTAATTCGTTAAATGTTGGGATTACACCATCAGGAATAGCATATAACAAAAAACATCAGTATCAAATAATCTCTAATCGAGACGCCAATACTCTCGAAATTTATACCAAAGATCATAATTTAGTAAAAAAAATAGAAACCGGAAATCATCCTTTTGGTATTTACACTGAAGGTGATTTTGTATATGTAGCAAATGTTTATGATGATTCAGTCAGTATTATAAATTTAGTAGATTGGTCAACATATGAATTCTTGGTTGGAGCCCACCCCTATAATGTTCGAGTTCATAATAAAGTGGCATATGTAACAAATACTGTTGATGACACTATTACTATTTATGACCTTGATTCAAAAAAAACAATAAAAACATTAGATACAGGTGAGACACCTGAAAACTTAGATCTTAATATTAAGCTAAACCTAGTCGTTGTGACTAATTGGGGTAGCGACTCAATTTCAATTTTCGATATTCAAACCCTTCAACTTTTAAAGGAAATAAAGACAGGTGCGCAGAGCAGGTCTTTTGGAGATTTTATACTTCAGTAAAGTTTTTATAGTAGTATATGAAATTATTAAAAAACAATAAAAAGGATTTATAAAGAATGAAAAAAATAATTTTTACTCTACTAGCTATCTTATTCTCTACTCTAGCTTTTTCTCATGGTCCAACTCCACAAAAGGTTCAAGAATCAGTGACGATTGCAGCCTCTCCAGAAAAAACATGGGAAGCATTAAAAAATTATTCTGAATTCGAAAAAATTATGAAGGTAAGATCCTTTAAAGATAAATTAATGAAAGCTAAGTACGAACTTATAAAAACAGATGTCCCTTTTTCTGATTACAATGCACAGATTAGAGTTAAAAAAGGTGAAAATGATAATGAGTCGGTTGTTCAATGGACAGCAAGGTTTTATAGAACATATAAATTAAACCCACCCATTCCAGAAGGACAGGATGATGCTACTGCTGTGGCCGCTGTAAAAGAAATTGTTGGGCCTGGGTTGGCTGGATTTAAAAAATCTGTTGAGTCACAATAATTTTTTTAAAATTTAATTAAAAGCGGATAATTTACTCCGCTTTTTTTATGCTCACAATCAATCCACAACCATCACCAAAAGCTATTGTTTTATGGCTTCATGGCCTCGGTGCTGATCAAAATGATTTCGTAGATTTTATTAATCTACTTAATCTAAAACAATTTACCTTCATCCTTCCAAATGCTCCCTATAGAAAAATTACAATGAATCAAGGCGTTGAAATGCGTGGTTGGTATGATATCGAATCACTTAATTTTGAAAAGCAAGATGAATTAGGATTGCAAGCATCAATGCGCTATATTGAGTCAATTATAGAAATAAAACTCACTAACTTTAATGGAGAATTATTTATTGGTGGTTTTTCTCAAGGAGCCGCATTAGCACAATATATTGGATTTACTTCAAAATTAAATTTTACTAAAATAGTTTCACTATCAGGTTACTGCCCTAAAATAGAAATATCAGACAATAAATTAGATATCAAAATTCAAGCGATTCATGGTGTTAGTGATAATGTTATCAATATCAATTTAGCCAAGGCTTCTTATGAAAAATTTAAAATTAACGGGAATTTTATTTTAAAAGAATATAAAATGGGGCACGAAGTTATTAATGAAGAGATTTTTGATGTACGTGAATTTTTATTAAGAGATTAAGGCAATGACTGAAGAAAATATAAATCTAGAAAAGCTACTTAACGAACTTGAATCAATTGTAAATAAAATGGAAAGTGATGACCTAAATGTAGAGGATTCACTGAAATCATATGAAAGAGGCATTAGTTTAATTAAAAATGCTCAAAGTAAACTTAAAAAAATTGAGCAAAAGGTAGAAATTCTTTCAAAAGAAGGTTCCTTAGAAAATTTTAATACCGATGAATAATGCATTTAATTCTTGGCAAAATTTGCACCAAGATAGAATTAATAAATTTTTAAAAAAAAAATTAGATAAAAACAATTCCAAGAACACAATTAATAATGCCACAACTTATGCCCTGCTAAATGGTGGTAAACGATTTAGGGCGTTACTTGTCTATGCAATAGGTGAAATTAATGCTACCAACCAAAATAAACTTGATTATATTGCAGCTTCAATTGAAATTATTCATGCATACTCTCTCACTCATGACGACTTACCTGATATGGATGACGACCCAATGCGAAGAGGAGTGCCCTCCTGCCATATTAAATATGGGGCATCTCAAGCAATCCTTGCTGGGGATGGACTCCAATCATTAGCTTTTGAATTTTTAGTTGTTCCAGATTTTAATATTGATGATGCAAAAAAAATTAATTTAATTTCTCATCTTACCAAAGCTATAGGCATTAATGGAATGGTTTTTGGTCAATCATTAGATATGGAATGCTCCAATAAGGAAATTGATATTAAATTGCTAGAAAAAATTCAAAGTAAAAAAACTGGAGAGCTCATACATGCAGCCTGCATAATGCCATATTCAATATCAAATTTTTTTGATTCATCTGTACGGGATAGTATCTCAAAACTAGCTTATCTTCTTGGTCAGTTATATCAAATCATTGATGATATTTTAGATAGTACATCCTCTTCTGAACATCTTGGAAAAACAAGTGGAAAGGACAAAAAAGATAATAAGGCTACATATGTTACTATCGAGGGGATTACAAAAGCAAAAAAAATTAAAGAAAAACTTTATTCCGAAATAAAAGAACTTTTAAAAAAAATTCCTGGAAACACTCAAACACTTAATCATTTAATTGATAAAATTTATACAAGAGATTACTAGATATTAATGTTAATAGATAAAATTAAAAGTCCTAAAGATTTAAAAAAGCTTTCGAGAGATGATCTCAAAGATTTAGCAAAAGAAATTCGTGAATTTCTCATTGAAAGTGTTTTTGAGACGGGTGGTCATCTTTCATCAAATTTAGGAGCTATAGAACTGACACTAGCTATTCACTATGTTTTTGATGCACCAAAAGATAAAATTGTTTGGGATGTTGGTCATCAAACATATACACATAAAATTATTACTGGCCGAAAAGACATGATGAGTTCCTTACGAAAAAAGGGAGGGCTCTCTGGTTTTCCAAATCTTAAAGAGAGTGTTTATGATAATTTTGGTACGGGTCATTCAAGTACATCAATTTCTGCCGCGTTTGGTATGAGTGAAGCATTTAAAATTAGTAAATCTTCAAATAAAGCCATTGCCGTCATTGGCGATGGAGGTATGACGGGAGGCATGGCTTTCGAAGGTTTAAATAATGCTGGAGCCTCAGATAACGATTTTCTTGTCATCCTTAATGATAACGACATGTCAATTTCAAAAAATGTAGGGGCGCTCAATAATTATCTTTCCAAACTACTTTCTGGAAAAATTTATGGCAGTGTCAAGAAATCTGGTAAGGCAGTTTTTTCAGCCCTACCACCTGTGCTTGAGTTAGCAAGAAAAACAGAGGAGCACGTAAAAGGAATGATGATTCCCGGAACCCTATTTGAAGAATTTGGTTTCAATTATATTGGTCCTATTGATGGGCATGATATCGATATATTGATTGATACACTTTCAAATATTAAATCTCTAAGTGGTCCTCAGTTTCTACATATAGCCACAAAAAAAGGATTTGGATTTTCACCAGCTGAATCTGATCCGAATAAATTCCATGGTATTAGTAAAAAAAGTACCGCTACAAAAAATATTACTTATACCGAAGTTTTTTCAAATTGGCTTCTAGATGCTGGGAAAAATAATAAACAACTATGTGCCATTACACCAGCAATGGCAGATGGTTCAGGCTTAACTAAATTTGCTAAAAAATATCCAAAGAGGTTTTTTGATGTAGGAATTGCTGAACAACATGCACTGACCTTCGCTGCTGGCTTAGCATCTAATAACATTAAACCGGTAGTTGCAATTTATTCTTCTTTTTTGCAAAGAGGTTATGATCAATTTATTCACGACGTTGCTCTTCAAAATATTCCAATGCTATTTGCCATTGACCGAGCAGGAATTGTTGGAGCTGATGGCCCAACTCATTCAGGAAACTTTGATATATCTTTTTTAAGATGTATTCCTAATATCATACTAATGGCACCAAGCAATGAAAATGAATGTTATGCCATGCTTGAATTTGGATATAAATACAACGGAGTGTGTGCTGTGAGATATCCACGAGGGAACGGGGTAGGTAAAAAAATTAATAAAGGCTTAAGCGATATTAAACTAGGAAAAAGTAAGACTATTATTTCAGGTAAAAAAATTGCTATATTAGCTTTTGGCCCTACTCTTAATACGTGTATTGATATTGCAAATGATTTAAATGCGACGCTAGTTGACATGAGATTTGTCAAGCCTATTGATGAAAAAGCAATTATTAAACTTACCAAAACTCATAAACTTATTGTTACAGTTGAGGATAATACAATCCATGGAGGGGCAGGCTCTGCAGCTCTAGAGATTCTAAGCAAGCATAAAATATCAATCTCTACTTTAACGATAGGCATTCCTGATAAATTTGTCAATCACGGAACACAAGATGAAATATATATGCAATGTGGTTTGGATAAGAATAGTATCAAGAAGAAAATTGTTATGAACTTTAAGTAGTGCTAACATATCAGAGTATTAATGATTATTTTATCTAGAACCCATGAATAGACCTACAACACCAGAATTAATCGAAGATGTTCAAAATATAACTGACAAAAGACATCTTGATATCGATCAAGTTGGCATTAAGGCGATAAAACATCCTATTGTTGTAAAAGATAAATCCAGTGGTGCACAACATACAATCGCAAACTTTGATATGTACGTGCAACTACCTCATAATTTCAAAGGGACTCATATGTCTCGATTCGTTGAAATTCTTAATGAAAATGAAAAGGAAATATCCGTTGAATCTTTTGAAGGTATCTTAAGAGCTATGCTCGATAGATTAGAGTCAAAATCTTGCAATCTATATATGAATTTCCCATATTTTATTAATAAGTCTGCACCTATATCGAAAGTTGAGAGCTTATTGGATTATGAGGTAACCTTCATAGGTGAAATTAGTGATGGCGAATATAAAAACTCTACAAAAGTGGTAGTACCTGTAACAAGTCTTTGTCCATGTTCAAAAAGTATTTCGGAATACGGGGCACACAATCAAAGATCGCATGTGACCGTAACTATTCAAGCAAATGAATTTGTTTGGATAGAAGAAATTATCGAAATTGTTGAAAAACAAGCGTCATGTGAATTGTATGGCCTTCTTAAAAGACCAGATGAAAAATTTGTTACAGAAAAAGCTTATGACAATCCAAAATTTGTTGAGGACATGGTTCGAGATATTGCTACTAAGTTAAAAAATGATAAAAGAATTAATTCGTTTGTTGTCGAATCTGAAAATTTTGAGTCAATACACAACCACTCTGCATACGCTCTCATTAAAAGCTAATTTATTTTAACTCAGCTTTAAATTTGGTTTTTAACCCCAATATAAGAACAAAAAAACCAATAAATGGAAGTATAGATGAAAGCATAAATGTATTTGCCATTCCGCTATACTCAATCATATAGCCACCACCCAGCCCTCCAATTGCACCCCCAACTCCGTAAGTAATGCTATTGTATAAAGATTGCCCTCGGGCCTGATGCTCATTGTAAAAGAAGTGAGCGATAAGTTGAATAGATGCAACATGAAAACTACCAAAAGTGGCTGCATGCATTATTTGAGCAACTACAAGAATTATTATTGAATCTACATATGCACCTATTAAAAAAAACCTAATAACTGCAAAACCTAGACTTATTAAAAGTACCGCCTTTAGAGTAAATTTACTCAATATCTTTGGCATCAGTAAAAAAATTAATATTTCAAATACAACACCCACAGACCAAAGGATGCCAATGATAGCTCCAGAGTAACCTTGCTCTTCTAAAAATATTGAGTAAAAGTTATAAAGTAACCCATGTGATGAAACCATCAAAGCACAACTTAAAAGCAACACAATTACCTCTCTCTGCTTTAATATTGGCCATATAGACCTTTTATTTCCTTTAATAAAATTTATTTTTTTTTCAGGAAGAATAAAGGCTAAAAAGAAAATCACTAATTGCGTTGTTAATAAAGCATATATCAATGATCGCTCTCCATAAGAGTCAATCATGACGCCTAATAATAGCGCCGCAACAATAAATCCAATCGAACCCCATAATCTTATATGGCTATATTTTGAATCAGCTTTATTCGCTTTTAAGTGCGCCAATGTCAGTGATTCAGCAAGCGGGAGCGTTGAGCTTGTAAAAATACTCATTGCCATCATAACAACAAAAATATTTACAAAGGTATTTGACCAAAAAATACCCATGAAAATAATAAACCCAAAAAAAGAGGATATCTTAATCCATTTAATATACTCACCGGATTGATCTGCAACCCATCCCAAGATATTTGGGGCGAAAATTCTGCTGATCTGAAACAACGAAAGTAAAGCACCAATTTGTAACGCGTTAAATGAGAGAGACTTAAGATAAATTCCCCAGTAAGGCACAAAAAGGCCTACGAAAAAATAGTAACAAAAGTAGAAGCTTGAGAGCCGACTATAAAAAAATGGGGTCACACTGAGAAAGGATTATTTCTTTCTACATCAGCATTTTGGGCTCTATCCCTTAAAACATGATCAATAATTACTAAAGAAAGCATTGCTTCTACGATTGGTACAGCTCTAATTGCGACACATGGATCATGACGCCCAGTCGTTTTCATATCAACCTCATTGCCCTCAGTATCAATGGATTGTCTATCTTGGGGAATGCTTGAGGTAGGTTTAAAGGCAACATTAACCTCAATATCCTGCCCTGTTGATATACCTCCCAATACACCTCCAGCATTATTTGATTTAAAACCCTTTGAGCTCATTTCATCGCTATGATGAGTACCTTTTTGTTTGATACTTCCAAAGCCAGCTCCAATTTCAACTCCCTTTGTTGCATTAATACTCATCATCGCTGATGCAATATCTGCATCAAGTCTTGAAAAAACTGGTTCACCTAGGCCTATAGGCATATTTTTAGCACATACAAAGATATTCGCTCCAACAGAATTTTTATCTGCTCGAATATTGTTAAGATAAACTTCAAGATCTTTTAAGATTGATTCACTTGGCGAAAAAAAAGGGTTTTTATTAACTAATTCCCAATTTTCAAATGGAATATCAATTTCACCTAATTGTTTAAGGTGGCCCATAACTTCTATACCTCTATTTTCTTTTAACCACTTCTTAGCGATAGCACCTCCTGCAACTCTAATTGCAGTCTCTCTAGCACTTGACCTTCCTCCACCTCTAAAATCACGAATACCGTACTTATTGAGATAGGTAATATCAGCATGTCCCGGTCGAAAAACATCTTGTATCTTTGAGTAATCTTGACTTCTTTGGTCCTTATTTCTTATAATCAGTCCAATAGGAGCTCCAGTTGTAACTCCCTCAAATACTCCTGATAAAATTTCAACAACATCGTCTTCTTTTCTTTGGGTAACGAACTTAGAAGTTCCGGGCTTTCTTCTATCTAAATCAATTTGAATATCTAACTCACTGAGCTCCATTCCCGGAGGACAGCCATCAATCACGCCACCAATAGCTGGCCCGTGTGACTCACCAAAGGAAGTTAGAGTGAAGATTTGTCCAAATGTATTTCCTGACATAATTAAAATTAACCTAGTTTATTATTTAATGATTATATCATTTGCATCGTACTTAAAAAAAAATTACCTTTCGACAATGGAAAATTCCCCTGGCTTCATATCATTGATATTAAATTCACCAATTTCCGTCCTAATTAGACGTAGTGTTGGGTGAGCAATAGTTGCCGTCATTCGCCTCACCTGTCTATTTTTTCCTTCTGAAATTTTAATTTCTAGCCATGAAGTAGGTATAAGTTTTCTTTTCCTGATTGGTGGGTTTCTCGACCATATATTTGGATCATCAATTTTTTTTACTCTTGCAGGCTTTGTTAACATTCCCTTAATTAATACCCCTTTGCTTAATTTGTCTATGTCATTGTTATTTGGAATATTTTCAACCTGAACTAAATACGTTTTAAAAACATTATTGGTAGGACTCGATATTTTATTCTGAAAAGCTCCATTGTCAGTTAAAATAAGAAGACCTTCACTATCAGTATCTAAACGTCCAGCAGGGTAAACATTTTGATGAGGTATGAAGTCCTTAAGTGTTGAATACTTTTCATGTTTTGAAAACTGACTGATAACACCATAAGGCTTATTAAATAAGATCAACATAAAATTTAGAGTAATAAGGAAAAAGAATGGAGAGCAAAATTAATATTCCTCTTGATGGGGAAAAAATAAGTATCAATTCTAACCTAAAATTGAATGTTCCTAATAATCCAATTATTCCGTTTATATGTGGAGATGGAATTGGAAGTGATATAACACCTGCAATGCACGCCATCGTCGATAGAGCCATCTTAAAGGCATATGGAAATAACAAAAAAATTGCTTGGATGGAGGTGTTTGCTGGAGAAAAAGCTACCGCCATTTATGGTGAGGGTGTATACCTTCCCGATGAGACTATTGATGCGTTGAAATCATTTGTTGTGTCCATCAAGGGGCCATTAGCAACGCCTGTCGGAGGAGGTATTCGCTCGTTAAACGTTGCGCTTAGGCAGTCACTTGACTTGTATGTATGCCTAAGACCTATAAGGTATTATCAAGGCGTACCTAGTCCAGTTAAAAATCCTCAGAACGTAAACATGGTCATTTTTAGAGAGAATACTGAAGATATTTATGCTGGTATTGAATATGCCGCCTCATCAGATAAAGCAAAAAAAATTATTGGGCTACTTGATGAATTTGGTGATAAAAATAAAATACGCTTCCCTAACTCAGCCGCTATTGGAATAAAGCCAGTTTCAAAGGAAGGAAGTCAAAGGTTGATTCGTAAGGCTATTGAATACGCAATCGATAATAATCGTAAGTCTGTCACATTAGTTCATAAAGGCAATATCATGAAATTTACGGAGGGTGGATTTAAAGAATGGGGTTATGAGATAGCAAAAAAAGAATTCAATGCAAAAGTAAATGATCTTGGTTTTTACGAGATACCGACCAGTCAAAAAATAGACGCTATCAACAAAAAAATTGTCATTAAAGATATGATTACAGATGCCTTTCTTCAAGAGGTCTTACTTAACCCAAAAGATCATGATGTAGTGGCTACGTTAAACCTAAATGGAGATTACGCTTCTGATGCATTAGCAGCTCAAGTTGGAGGTATAGGTATTTCACCGGGAGCAAACATGTCAGACGGGGCAAGTATATTTGAGGCTACACATGGAACTGCACCAAATATTGCAGGCAAGAATATAGCTAACCCAAGCTCATTAATACTATCAGCACAAATGATGCTCGAATATATTGGATGGACAGAAGCTTCCTACGTAATATCTGGAGCCTTTGAGAAAACTTTAAAAGAAAACAAATTTACCATAGACCTGGCATCCCAAATTTCGGGGTGTGAGGCATTATCAACTTCTGACTTTGCAACAGAAATTATTGCAAATATGTAAAAAAAGGTTCCGAAGAACCCTTTGTTTACTAGTCAGCTTTTTGGATATTTGAAGCTTGCTTACCCTTTGGACCTTCAGTTACCTCAAAAGTCACACGAGCACCTTCTTTCAAACTTTTGTAACCTTCTTCAACGATTGCTGAAAAGTGAGCAAATAAATCATCACCACCATCATCTGGAGTGATAAAACCAAAACCTTTTGAATCATTAAACCATTTTACTGTTCCTGTTGCCATTACGATACATCCTTTACAAATTTGGGAGGCCCCTAAAGAATCGCTTACTGTATATGTTGTCTGTAGATTGTAAACCTAGAAGAACGACTGATACGAATAAACCAAACACCTGAACCGAATTTAACTCCTGTGTAGAATAAAAGTCAAGCCATTTTACAAAAAAATTATTCTATATATTTTTTAATATCCTCATAAGGTAAAGCTCCTTCAATTCTTTTACCGCTGGATACGATGATAGTAGGGGTTGAAGATATACCAAGTTTCTTGGCAAGCTTTAAATTTTCTTCAATTGGAGTGTCGCAATTACCATCATTTTTAGGAAGTGTATTTTTGAGCATGTAATTATTCCAAGCAATTATTTTATTATCTGAACACCATATTTTTTTTGACTTATTCATTGCCTCGGGATGAATAGCTAAAGGGTATAAAAATGTATAAATGGTTACATCTTTTAATTTAGATATCGTTTCTTTCTCAAGCTTTCTACAAAATGGGCAATCTACATCAGAAAAAACAGCAATTCGACGACTTCCATCACCTCTTTGTTCTTTGATTGCATTTTTGAAAGGTAAGCTGTCAAAATCTACTTTATTTAATTCTTCCAGTCTTGCAGAGGTTAGATCTATTTTAGTTTTTGGATCAACTAACCTACCCTCAACAATTAAAAAGTTAAAATCTTCATCACTATAAATTATTTGTCCTCCAATAAAAATTTCATAAAGGTCGTTATAATTTGTTTTTTGGATACTTTTAATTGATAACTCAGGATAAGTTTTTTTAATAATCTCTCTCAATTCTTTCTCGCCCGACATAACATTTAGATTGATAAAAGTTAAAAAAAATATTAGCGCGATTTTTATCATTAAATAGCCTTTTTAATAAGTTGTTGTTTTAAAAATTTTGATTTGTCGAGCATACTCATTCCTTTTTCAATCATACCAATTACAATAGTTGATTTTTTTGAGAAAATCCAATTAAGGCCAAAAGTTAAAAACCCCATCTGGCTTACATCTTCCTTTCTTACTCTCTCGTATTTACGTAAAAAACCTTTCAAACCAATATCCATATAATCTTTTTTATCTATATTTTTTTCTAGGAAAATAATATCCCTTATGCCTAGATTTAAACCTTGTCCTGCCATAGGATGAATAAAGTGCGCAGCATCTCCAACAAGCAAAACACGATCCTTAAAAATACTCTCAACACTGTTCATGAAAAGTGGAAAATATTCTTTCTTTGAAGCAATTTTTATGTCTTTATAATAATTGCCGATAATCAAATTTAATTCGTTTTCAATAGATTTATCATCAAGGTTATTAAGTTTTTCAAAAAATTGGTAATCGCATGACCAAACAATTGAAACCAATCCTTTTCTAATCGGTAGAACTGCTAAAATACTTTCTTTTAAAAAAAATTGAAATGCTTGCTTTTGTATTTCAGACTTAACTTTAAGCTCAAATGATAGAGCTGTCTGCTTAAAATCGTGCTTTAATGGATTGATTGCTATTTTTTCCCTTACCATCGAATTAGCACCATCACATGCAATTATGATTGATGCTTTGTGTTCTTCATTGTGGAACTTTAAAATCACTTGCTCTTGTTCTGTTTTAATCTCAAAATCAGTAGATAATTTTTTGAAATTTTTTTCATTATTAAATGTTTTCTTTATCGCTACATTAAAATCTTTTTCATTTACCATATAAGCAAGTGCCGGCTTGTGAACATCTTCTGCATCCAGGGTGACAGAGTTTTTAATAGAGCTATCAAAAATTTTCATACTTTTAATTTCGCTAAGTGCCTCAAAAAATGATGAGGGAAAGCCAAGTGACCTTAGCCAGTCGACAGAGGAAGGAGATAACGCAAAAGTTCTGTTTTTTATTTTAAGTGCTTTTGCAAAATGGTTGATTTCAAAACCTTTTGATTTCAACATAAGATGCAGAAGCTCTCCGATTAAACCACCTCCTATGATAATAATTTTATTTTGAATATCATTCACCATAACTCATCTTTTTAACAAATGATTGCTTGATAGGTCTTGCAATATCTAATAAAGAAAGTGCATAACCTCTAATTTTTTTTAGCCCTACTAGGTCATTCGAAAAGCTTTTTACGAGCATTTCAGTGAAGTTAAGTATTTTTTTCCGCTCACTTGCTCTTGAGTGTTTATATTCATCAAGCAGAGCTTCTAAGTTTTTTATCTTTGAGTGATCTATTAAAGACTGATTAAGCTTATAAGCATCCCTTAAACCAGTATTTAAACCCTGCCCAGCAACGGGATGCATAGTCTGTGATGCATTCCCGAGAGCGACAATATTTGAATGCATTACTTCCACAAATGTTTGTTTTAAGCCAAATGAGATTCTTTTATCACACTCTAAAAAGCTACCAACTCTGTCGCCAAAGCTTTCATGAAGCTGTGATAAAAAACTTTCTTGATTCAATTTTTCAAGCTTTTCAATAAATTTGCTTGGCCCAGTCCAAACTAATGAGAATTTATCGTCTTTATTAGGTAGCAAGGCAATAGGTCCATTAGAGGTGAATCTTTCGTAGGCGATATTACGATGAGGCATTTCAGTCAAGACTTTAGTTACAATCGCAGTATGATCGAAGTGTTTTATTTTTTTATTTAGCTCCAGCCCTTCAATTTTTTCGGCAGCCCCATCAGCCAAGATAACAAATTCACTTTTCAAATTTTTTATTTTGTTGTTAGTTTCCAATGAAAGATTGAGCATAGCTTTTTCACCCATACATTTAGTAACCTTTGTTTCATAAAATGTCTTAACGTTGCTTATGCATTCTATCTCTTGTTGCAGGACCGCCATTAGATGACCGTAGGAAACAATATATCCTAATGATTCTTCATTGAATTCTCCAGCATCCAATAAAGTCCTACCAAAAGAACCAACCTGACTTGTATGTATTTTCTCTATCTTAGTTGTGTCTTTCTCTAATCGATCCCAAATTCCAATTTCCTCCAAAATAAGTCGGCTTCCATTTGAAAGTGCGAGTGCTTTATTGTCTTGGTTACTCGAGCCACGAATTTTAGATTCAAAAATTTGAATTTTACCTTTATTAGCATGGTTTAATATTGCAAATATCAAACCAACTGGCCCACCACCAATAATTGCACAATCAGGCATTTGAAATCCCAATAATTTCTTCAAGTTCTTTTATTTCTTTTGGTGCATTCTTACTTAAAACATCATGGCCATCAGGAGTGACTAAAACATCATCTTCTATCCTTACCCCTATTCCCCAAAATTCTTGTGAAACATGGTCAGATGGTCTGATATAGCAGCCTGGCTCGATAGTCAAAACGTTTCCTTCAGTAAATTTCACAGCCTGTGACTTATTGTTTTTAGATAAATATTTTCCTACATCATGAACGTCTAAACCAAGCCAATGGCTTGTTCTATGCATAAAGAACTTTTTATATAATTCTTTTTCAT
>ERZ1047985.1878-NODE-1878-length-13836-cov-7.331689_pt1 | contig 13836 bp, 13 predicted proteins | sample MGYA00383097_ERZ1047985 | MGnify/ENA primary metagenome ERZ1047985 (study PRJEB29581, sample SAMEA5548367) | metagenome | biome: marine; feature: coastal; material: water | depth 50 m | study: Short-term variability in the microbial, nano- and picoplankton...
GATGAAATGAAATCGGCTTACATTGATTATTCAATGTCAGTAATTGTGTCACGTGCTTTACCAGACGTTAGAGATGGTATGAAGCCTGTTCACAGACGAGTTTTATTTGGCATGCACGAATTAGGTATAAGAGCAACAGGCGCTCACAAAAAATCTGCTAGAATTGTTGGTGAAGTTTTAGGAAAGTATCATCCCCATGGAGACACTTCGGTTTATGACGCTATGGTTCGTATGGCTCAAGAATGGAGTTTGCGCTACATGCTAGTTGATGGACAAGGGAACTTTGGTTCTATTGATGGTGATAGCCCAGCTGCAATGCGATATACAGAGGCTAGAATGCAAAAGATATCTGAAGATATGCTTGCCGATATTGATAAAGATACGGTAGATCATCAATTAAATTTTGATGATACGCTTAAAGAACCTACTGTATTACCAACACGTATTCCTGGTTTACTTATAAATGGTGCCTCTGGAATAGCGGTAGGGATGGCTACCAACATGCCACCTCATAATTTAACAGAAGTTATTGATGGTACGATGGCTTACATCGATAACAATGATGTCGATATTGATGAATTAATGCAGCATGTAAAGGCACCAGATTTTCCAACGGGTGGGGTGATATACGGATACGAAGGCGTTAAAGATGCTTTTCATACTGGAAGAGGAAAAATAGTTATGCGAGCAAAAGCTTCGTTTGAAGAAGTTAACGGTAGAGAATGTATCATAGTTTCTGAAATTCCTTATCAAGTTAATAAAGCAGACATGATTAAAAAGACTGCTGATCTTGTTAATGAAAAGAAAATTGAAGGTATATCGAATATACGAGATGAATCGGATCGAAAGGGAATGCGTATCGTTTATATTTTAAAAAGAGACGCCATTCCTAACATCGTGTTAAACATGTTGTACAAATACACTGCATTGCAATCTAGCTTTAGTGTTAACAACATTTGTCTGGTTAACGGGCGTCCTCGTTTACTTAACCTAAAGGAATTAATTCATTATTTTGTTGAACATCGTCACGAAGTGGTTGTTAGACGAACTACATACCTATTAAAAAAAGCAGAAGAACGTGCTCATATTTTAGAGGGTTTAATTATCGCCTCTGATAATATTGACGAAGTAATACGATTGATACGTTCTTCAAAAAATGCTGATGAAGCAAGAGAGCGACTTATTGAAGCTTTTAAACTTTCTGAGATTCAAGCAAAGGCTATCGTCGAAATGAGACTCCGACAATTAACGGGTCTAGAACAGGATAAATTACGTAGTGAGTATGAAGAGTTAATGAAAACCATTCAAGGTTATAAAGATATATTGGCTAGTAAAGAGTTAAGAATGTCTATTATAAAAAATGAGCTGGAAGAAATTAGAACAAAATATGGCGATGAACGTCGATCTGTCATTGAATATGCTGGAGGTGATGTAAGTATTACTGATTTAATCCCCGATGAAAAAGTTGTGATTACTATTTCTCATGCTGGTTATATTAAACGAACTTCTTTAACGGAGTACAAAAAACAGAATCGAGGAGGAGTGGGAGCAAAAGCTTCATCCACTCGAAATGAAGACTTTTTGGAACATTTGTTTGTTGGTACCAACCATCAGTATATGTTGTTTTTTACACAAACTGGAAAATGTTTCTGGATGCGTGTTTTCGAAATTCCTGAAGGAACCAGAACTTCAAAAGGTAGAGCCATACAAAATCTAATCAATATTGGACAAGATGATAAGGTTAAAGCCTTTATCTGTACACAAGATTTAAAAGATGAAGAATACATAAACAACCATTATGTAATCATGGCAACCAAAAATGGTCAAGTTAAAAAGACCTCTCTAGAGCAATATTCACGACCTAGAACAAATGGTATTAATGCCATTACGATTAAAGAAGGCGACGAGTTACTAGAAGCGAAGTTAACAACCGGAGATAGCCAAGTGATGTTAGCAGTTAAATCTGGTAAAGCGATTCGCTTTGAAGAAGAAAAAACAAGATCAATGGGAAGAAATGCCTCTGGTGTTCGAGGTATTCGTTTAAACAATGATACCGATGAAGTTATAGGTATGATTACTATCAACGAATCGGAATCTGACGTATTGGTAGTTTCAGAGAATGGTTATGGAAAGCGATCAAGTTTAGATGATTACAGAATTACGAATCGTGGTGGTAAAGGTGTAAAAACCATCAGTATTACTGAAAAAACAGGAAACCTTGTAGCCATCAAAAATGTAACCGATAGTGATGATTTAATGATTATTAATAAATCCGGAATTGCAATTCGATTGGAAATTGATAATTTAAGAGTGATGGGTAGGGCCACTCAAGGAGTGCGTCTAATTAAAGTTAGAGACGGAGATGCCATTGCTGCTGTTGCAAAAGTTATGTCTGATGACGAGGAGTTAGAACTTGACGAAGAGGGTAATGTAATTATCCCTGAAAATAATTCTAATGAAACCAACGATTCTGGCACAATTAATGAAGAAGAATAAAAAAAATATAAATAAATCAAAACAACAATGAAAAAACAATTTTTAGTAATAGGTTTATTACTAGTTTCTGCGATTACATTTGGTCAGAAAAAAGAAATTAAAACTGCTCAAAAATCAATTAAGTCTGGCAATTTTTCGGAGGCAATTTCCACATTAGCTTCCATTGAAAGTTTGGTTGACAATGCCGAGTCCTCTACTAAAGAACAATACCACTTAATAGTTGGTCAAGCTTATTTAGGAGCTGCAGGCAATGATTATGAAAAATTAAATATGGCAGCAACTTCATTTGAAAATGTGCTTTCCATTAACAAGAATAGTAAATATGCAACGGATGCAACACAAGGATTGGAAGAGGTTGGAATTGCATTAATTAATAGTGCTCAATTAGATCAGAAAAATCAAAAGTATATCGAAGGCTCTAAAAAAATCTATCGAGGTTATACCCTCCGAAAAAATGACACTATATTTTTATATTATGCTGCCTCTTTAGCTACCGATGGAAAAGACTACGATTTAGCGATAAAACGTTATGAGGAGCTTATGGATATAGGTTATACGGGTATCACTGAAGAGTTTTATGCAACTAAAAAGGGAACCAAAGATGAAACTAAATTTTCTTCAAAAGTAGAGAGAGATTTGTTAGTGAAAAGGGGAGAATACGTAATTCCTAGAAGTAAATTTTCAAAATCTAAAAAAGGAACTATTTTAAAAAATATGACTTTTATTTATCTAGATCAGGGAAAAAAAGAAAAAGCTACTGAATTAATGAAAAAGGCCAGAGCGGAATCACCCAATGATAAAAATTTGATGTACGCTGAAGCTGAATTATATTATACAAGCGGTGATATGACGAATTATAAAAGAATTATTAGTGAGTTGATCAAAAGCGATCCAAATAATTCTGATTTATATTACAATTTAGGGGTTGCAAGTGCTAACAATGGTGAAAAAGACGAAGCGATGGAGTATTACTCTAAAGCCATAGAAATAAACCCTAACTACGCTGAAGCACTAATTAATAAAGCTCAATTAATATTAGATGGCGAAAAAGTAATTATTGAAGAAATGAATAGCTTAGGAACTTCCAACGCTGATTACGATCGATATGATGTTTTAAAAGAAGAAAAAAATAAAATATATAAGGAAGCATTGCCCTATTTAGAATCTGCTTCAAAATTACGACCCGAATCCATGGATATTATAAAAACTTTAAAAGGAATTTATGGCCTACTTGGAATGGATGCAAAAGAAAAAGAAATGAAAACCATATTAGAACAAAACTAAAATTGTTGTTTCTACTCAAAAAAAGCTTCTAATAAATAGAAGCTTTTTTTATACCATTCGTTTAATAACTCTTAGTTTATGGGTGTGTTTTTGATTTTCTACATTAAATATTCCAGACTGATCCAGTCGATCGATTCGTACTTTACCATGCGCATGGATAATATGGTGGTGGTCTAATAAAATCCCGACATGGATAATTTCTCCTTCTTCATTGTCAAAAAAAGCCAAATCTCCAGCTTCACTTTCTGCTATAAAACTTAAGGCTTCGCCTTGAGTGACTTGTTGACTTGCATCTCGTAGTAACGAATACCCACATAATTTATAAACCATTTGTGTAAAACCGCTACAGTCAATACCAAAGGGTGTTTTACCTCCCCAAAGATAGGGGCTGTTCAAATACATTTGTGCGAATTCTGTAAGGCTTGTTTTATTTAATTTTTTTTGGTTTGTTTCTCCTTCAAAAGTATGATTTAAAAATTCTGAAATGGCTACATTACTTCCAAGACAAATCGGTAAAAGGGAGGAAGTAGTTGTAGTTACAACATCTAATAAATGGGTTGAACGTATTGGCGAACGTTGAATTAATTTCTCAAACTCAGTAATTGAGATGCTTTTGTATTGTTTAGTATCGATCCAACCCTCATATTGATCATCAGACAAACGAATTTTACACCACTTTTTAGAGATTTCAAGAACTTCAAATAAATCACCATAGAGTACTTGAGAAACTAATTCACTTCGATCAGAATCTTCTAATCGAAGTGGAACAATACTTAAGTTACATACTCCGTAATTCATTTAAAAAATGGAATTCAAATTAATTTCTTTCTAATATCATTGCCGAGGCTCCACCGCCACCATTACATATAGCAGCTGCTCCAAGCTTTGAATTGTTCTGTTTTAAAACATTAATTAAAGTTATTAATATTCTGACCCCACTACAGCCTAGAGGATGTCCTAATGAAACAGCACCGCCATTTACATTAACATTCGAATCGTCTAGACCTAACAATTTCATATTCACCAGACCCACAACAGAAAAAGCTTCATTTAATTCAAAATAATCGATATCATCAATTTTCAAATTCGCTTTTTCTAGGGCTATGGGTAATGCTTTTGATGGTGACGTTGTAAACCATTTTGGTTCTTGTGCAGCATCGGCATAGCTTTTTATGGTTGCTAGGGGACTTAAGCCCATTTCTAAGGCTTTTTCCTCACTCATCAAAACCATAGCACCCGCACCGTCATTAATCGTAGATGCATTGGCTGCTGTTACGGTACCTTCCTTAGTAAAAACAGCACGTAGGTTTGGAATTTTATCCATACGGACATTTTTATATTCTTCATCTTCGTCGAATAACAAAGGCGTTCCTTTTCGTTGAGGTATTTCAACAGGTATCACTTCTTCCTTAAATTTTCCTTCTTCCCAGGCTTTTTTTGATCTTAGGTAAGATTTCATCGCAAAGTCGTCTTGTTCTTCACGAGTTATTTGATGTTCTAAAGCACACAAGTCTGCTAAAACTCCCATCGCATCCTGATCAAAAGCATCTACTAACCCATCTTTTTGCATCCCATCTTCCATTTCTTTGGGACCAAACTTATGAGCATTTCTTAAATGAAGGTAATGGGGTATGTTACTCATACTTTCCATACCTCCAGCGATGACGATATTTGCGTCTCCTAACGCAATAGCCTGAGCAGCGTTTATGACCGCTTTCATACCAGATGCACAAACTTTATTGACCGTTGTACAAGGAACCGTATTAGAAATGCCAGCTGCGATGGCAGCCTGTCTTGCAGGAGCTTGACCAACACCAGCTTGAACAACATTTCCCATGTAGACTTCATCGACCTTGGTTGGGTCCAAATTAATTTTGTCCATAGCCCCTTTTATGGCCATCGATCCTAATTTTGTGGCTGACAAAGAAGATAGGCTCCCCATAAAACTACCAATAGGAGTACGTACAGCACTTACTATAACAACTTTTTTATTCATTTAAAGAATGGTTTTTAACGATATTTAGATTGGGTGCAAATTTAAGCATTTAATATTAAAAAATCTTTCTCGATAATTATGTAATTGCAAATAAACAAACGATATTTATACCTTTATCAGCAAATTGATATTGATGAAAAACTATTTTACTTCTTTTACAAATAATCAATCTTTTATTTATAAGATACTCTTATTTATTCTGTCTACTGGTTTAATTATGTATCTACTCCCAAAAGGAGGGCAATTTAAGTATAACTTTCAGAAGGGAAAACCTTGGCAATATGAAAACCTATATGCACCTTTTTCGTTTACTATAAAAAAGAGTGAAGCTGCAATTGAAGAGGAAAAAAAACTGATTTACGAAAATAATACTCCTTATTTTGAAGTTGATACTTCAAAAGTCACTGCTTCCAAAGCATTGTTTCTGTCGTATCTGAATAAAAACGATTCTATTACGGGTACAAAGGATATCAACGGTAAATTAATAGGAGCCCGTATTATTGATGAATTGTACACCTATGGAATCACTAATAAAAAGCATTCTTTCTTACCGGACAAAATCATTTATTTAAAAAATGGAAACGAGTTACAAGAAATAGGGTACAATCAACTGATTTATTACGGAGATTTAGAAACCATTGTTATTTCAATGTTTAATGAATATGAAATAAAACCTACTTCTTTTTTACTAGATCTTCTTTTAAACGTTTTAACATCAAACGTAACCTTAGATAGTGATTTGACTGCCTCTGTTATTTTAGCAAGAATTGAAAAAATTAATCCTAACCGTGGAGTTATTGACAAGGGAAGTAGGATCATCGCAAAAGGAGAAGTAGTAGAAGGCGACAAGTTTCAAATATTAAACTCTTATAAAGCAGTTTTTCAATCACAGGTTTGGAGTAAGTCTAATTATAATTGGTTATTACTTGGGTACTCCTTACTGATTTCACTAGTATTTTTAATGTTGTTTTTGTTTATGAAAAATTATCGAAAGGAAATTTTTTTAGATAACAATAAAATGACATTTATTTTATTCAATGTTGTTTTTATGGTGTTCATTACCGCACTTGTAGTTCAATATGATGCAAAATTAGTTTATATAACACCCCTTTGTATTTTGCCCTTGGTGCTGAAAGCTTTTTTTGATGCAAGATTAGGACTGTTTGTTCATGTATTAACTATTTTATTACTAGGTTTTACGGTTCCCAACAGTTTTGAGTTTCTTTTTTTACAGACCATAGCGGGGATGGTGACCATACTGACTGTTTCCGAATTGTACAAAAGGGCTAATTTATTTATATCGGTTGGTCAAATTACCTTTGTATATATATTAGGGTATTTTGCTTTTTTCATCATTCAAGAAGGAAATGTTGAAATGATTCAATGGGATTATTTTCTATATTTTATACTTTGTGGTCTGTTAACCTTATTTTCATTTCCTTTAATTTATATCTACGAAAAAATATTTGGTTTGGTGTCGGATGTTTCCTTATTGGAATTAAGTGACACCAATTCAAAATTACTAAAGGAATTATCAAACAAAGCACCTGGAACTTTTCATCACTCATTAAACGTAGCTAACTTAGCAGAAGCAGCAGCCAACGAAATTGGAGCCAATGCCATGTTAACCAGAGTAGGGGCATTATATCATGACATTGGTAAAATGACAAATCCAACCTATTTTACAGAAAATCAGATATCATCGATCAATTCTCATGACGAATTGGACCCGAAGGAAAGTGCTGAAATTATAATTGATCATGTGATTAAGGGTATTGAAATTGCAAAAAAAAATAAATTACCAGACCGAATCATTGATTTTATAAGAACACATCATGGTACAAGTTTGGTGTATTATTTTTATAATAAAGAATCGGAAAAAATAGGAGCGGTAAACAAAGCAGATTTTTCATATCCCGGACCCACTCCTTTTTCAAAAGAAACTGCTATTTTAATGATGGCGGATAGCGTAGAAGCAGCAAGTAAAAGTTTAAAAGAGCCTACCTCTTCTAAATTAGATTCTTTCGTAGAAAACATTATTGACAATCAGTTAAATCAAGGACAGTTCTTAAATGCCAACATCACGCTAAAAGAAATTCAAAAAATAAAAAAGGTCTTGAAAAAGAAACTCAATAACATGTATCACTTAAGAGTGGAATACCCCCAATAATTTATTTTCTGACGTGTTTTAAAGTTTTAGCCAGGTTTTAATTGTTATCTTGTTTTAACACTGGCACCTTTTTTTCAATATATTCAATGGGTTTAGTTACTTGTTTAGGTGCTTTAAATCGATAACCAAAAAACATATGAAAACTATTTTTTATAGGTTGTAATCCCAAAGTGTTATTTTCAACTTTATCGGAATTAAAATTATATTTATAGGTGCCCCCGAAGTAAATTTTACGCCCATTATAACCTACAGAAATACCGGATTTAACTTGAAAAAAAACATTGGTCTTGATCTCATCGTAGCTTTCCGTCTGACTGTAATATTCATTTTGATAAAAATCGACACCTACACCAGGATCAACGTATACGTTTGTGTACCAATACTTATGAAAAACAACAGTATAACGATACCCTATAAATAAAACAGGACTAAATCCTGAAAACTCGTTGTAAGAAGTTCTTTGAACAAGTTCCTGATTTTCTAATTTTATTTTATCCGTTCCATTAACAAAGTAAAATGCATAATTAAAACCTGCTAAAAAGGTCCCTATACTTTTTAATTGCACTTCTGTATTCGATTCTATTGCTTTCATAGAATAGTTGTTATTGAACTTATAATTACTGGAACCAGAGAGAATATTAGTTCTTAAGTAGGGTAATTGAACTTTAAAATTAGAATTGGTTATATCATTTTCAAATTCATTAGTGTTTTCGATATAAAATCCACGCGTATAATTGTATTCCAAACGATGAATCCAATTATCAAGTAAAAATTTAATACGAATTCTGAAACGGTCTGTTTTTCCTTTGTTTTCAAGTTCAGCCTCCGATAGTTTTGGTCTAAAACCTAACCTCACAGAAAGAAATTTATAACTAAACACCAAACCATAGCTAATGTTTAAATTTGATCTAACTTCGGCTTGTCTCGATTCGAAGGGAATAAAATAACTAACGCGATCATTAGTCACATCAAATTTAATATTTAATTGATTGGAAAAATCTTGAATAAAAATGGAATTATTAAGGATAGTATCCTTAAGTATTAATTTCTCTTGAGAAAAAATGAATACCGGAAATAATAAAACGAATATGCTACATTTTAGATTCAATAACTTAGATTAAAACATTAAACATTCAATAAAACCAACAGTGATTCGTAGCTCTAGGCTAGAATTTTGGTTTTATTGAGTATTTTTTTTAGACTTACGCGCTTCTTTCTTCTTCATTTTTTTCTCTCTATTGGCATCTTTAATGGTATCAATTGCTGCTTTTTTATCCTCTGAAACTCCAATAGGAATATTAACTTTTAAAAACAACGAACTATTTTTAGCACTGGAGTTATTTTTATAAACATTAGTAAAACCGTAATGATACCGCAACCCAATAGTCCATCCCAATCCTTTTAATAATCGATAACCTACTCCGGCTACTGCTCCGACCTCCATACGATTCACAAAATCTTTATTATCTTCTCTAATCCGTGCTGAATTTCCATCGATATCGTAATTGTATTCAACAAATGCATTATACATAAGCCCAAATTGAGGACCTCCTTCAAGATAAAATTGGTTTTCAAAACGATATTTTGCTAATGCTGGAACCAAAAAATAACTGATTTTTTGAGTAAAATCTCCACCATCGGTATTTAAATACGAAAAATCAACTCCTAACTGTTCTAGATCTGTAGCGGTTAATTGATCGGCACCCAGAGATGATTTTACGAGCACTCCCGTATTAAAGTACCATTGATTTTTCATTTTTATATCAAAATAAAAACCTAAATTAAAATCGCGTTTCCAATTGTCGGTTTCTAAACTAGAAATAGAGGAAAAATTTAATCCTCCATCCAAACCAAATTCAATCTTTCCGCTATTTAATTTATCGCCCAGTAATAACGCAATAAGAACTTGAGACTGAAGATTGTAGGTAAATAAAATAAAAAACAGCGATATGATATACTTTTTCATGGGGAGAGAATTATAATGTAAATGTTATATTTAGCTAAAATTAATTTATGTTGAAAAAACTCACAGAAATCGAAGTAACGAAAAAAGTTGAAGAGGTTCCTAATTGGACTTATCAAAACAATGCAATACACGCCAACTTCAAATTCAATAATTTCAAAGATACTTTTTTTGTAATGAAACAAATAGCTTTTATCGCAGAAAAAGTAAATCATCACCCCAGTTGGTCCAATGTTTACAATGTCTTAAATATTAGTCTCACAACGCATGATGTAGGTGGCTTGACCGACAAAGATTTTGAATTAGCTGCAATGATTGATGCAGTTGTAAAAGACGCCTTAAAGGTATAATTACTCAATTTTTTATTCGCTATTTTTTTTAAAAAAGAATCGCTGTAATTAAAATTTTAAAAACGATATTAATGAGAGGGGGAGTAGCCACTGCGCTAGTTATTTATTCTTCCAAGACTTCTTTTGCTAGGTTTTCTAAATTTTTTAAGTATTTACTTTTCATACTTACCACAAAACCGTCGGCTAGGGTGTTTCGCTGCGACATTGCAATTTGAGCTAGTAATTCAATAATCACACTGTTTTGTTCAATGATCACTTTTCTAAATATTTTATCGTCGGATAATAGCGTTGTTAATTCCTCTTTTTCAAGTTCTTCTTTCAAGGTTTAGTGGTTTTAAAATGCGGTTATTAATGTTAAAGTAGGGGAGAGATTATTTGTATAAATAGGGAGATTACAAATTTATAAAAGTTACTAGTAGTTTGCAAAATTTAAAATAAAAAAAAATAAAAAAAATAACAAATAAACGAAGGAACCAGATCCACTCATTACGGTAATATCATTGTACTGTAAACCCACCATTTGGTTGGGCTAATCTGTCTTTTTTTGTATTGTGTTATAAAAAACCGATCATTTTTTACTTCACTTTATACTATATTTTAATGTTCTTTAACGACAATAGCAATAGCCATCAAAACTAAAAAACCTACTGTCCATATTAATATTCCACCAACTCCCATAATTATTATTTATTTATACCATACAAATATAAATATTTTTATCGTTAAAGCTTCGATTAGTTGTTATTTTGAGTTAATCAATTAACTCAACATGGTGGTCATAGGTTCCATCATCGTTTCTTGTACTTGTTAATTGTCCTCTCGCTCCAATATATTGCCCTGTTCCACCAATAACTCCTCTTACTTGCGGCTTTAGTTTAACAAACTCTGCACCTGTAGAAGATGGAGATTCTGAACTACCACCAATAATAATCGTATTGTTGTCTCCAAAGTCAAAAACCATATGGTTTAATCCCTGTTGAAACCCTTCTCCACTATCAGAAAAATCTGCTGTTGTACGACACCCAAATAATTTACCAATAATGCCTTTATCATCGCTAAGAATTCCGTTAAAGCAATGAAAATCTCCGTGCGACAATCCCTCTTTGCCAATATCAACGATCGAAATTTCTGGAAAGCTTGCGTGAAATTTAATCGTGGTTATTTTATTATTTTTTTCTTGCTTATTGCATCCAATTATTGTTATCAAGACAAGTAACGATAAAAATATTTTTTTCATGTTTTTTGTTATTTAGAGGTGAAATTAAAATAAGTATTCATTTTAATTTTTTTGAATTAATTGATATAAATTTAAAAAAGAAAACCAAGAAAAGCAAATAGCTAAACTATTTGCGTGGTTACTAAATAGCCAAATTAAAGGAAGAAGCTATGCCTATGGTTTAGTTTAAATTTTTAAATTGCTGTACTAATTCTTTTTTATAAGCAGGTCTTAAAACCTCTATCAATATTAATTCTTCTTCACCCGCATTAAAGATTCTAACGCGCTTATTTTTTGGTATAACAAACCCATTACCACTAACAATATGTTCTTCGCTGTTTTCGTATTCTAATCCAAGTAATCCCTCTAATACAATTCCTCGGATCTCAAACTGTGCTTCAATAATAGGTTCTTCCCATCCAAATGGAGCATGCATTTTAATTAATCCCATTTCACCAGATTGGGTATAATCATAGATAACACGTTGAATATTGTCTTGTATTAATAATGTTTTTGGGATAATAGTACTTTTCCCTGTTTCATTGTTACTTTGTGAAAATGAAGTAAAGGATATAAGTAGCAATAAGTAGCGAAAATTATTCATAATAATTGATTGGCAATTCAAATATAATAAAGTTTAACCTACTTAAGAGGATAATAAATAGCAGCACTAAAGGAAGAAGACATTCCTTTTATTTTGGATTAGCAATTTCACCGCCAATTGCCCAATCTCCTTTTTTAACCTCCTCAATTAACACCCACTGACCATTTCTTGTTTTTTCGCCACAGACGTCAATCAAAGCTTCTGTAACTTTTTTGAGCATCTCTTTTTTCTGTTCGTTGGTGAATACGTTTTCAATAACTTTTATTGTAGTAAATGGCATACAAGATTATTTTAAGTTAGTTGTTTCAAATATACTAAAAATCCAACTGTTTATGTCTAACAGAACTTATCATAAAATTTCAAATGCAATCCGTTATAAAATGGTAAAGTCAGTATAGTTTGTCTTCTTTCTTTTTATTTAATTATAGATTTACTGCAATTAAAGCAGAGCTTATTAAACTAATAAGAGCAAGCCAACCAAAAAGGGTGACCCATCCACTCATTTTTCTAGTTTTTTTTAATTCTTCAATACCTTTTACACGCTTGTCTTCAGAATAGCGGTACATAATTTCTTTTTTTTCTTCATCAGTTGATTTTTCCCAAGTATCCCATAGTTTCAAAGCTTCACTTATTGAGATTTCATCATTATAGTAAAGTTTGTCAGTTTCGTTGGGGTGTATTAAATCACTCATAATAGTTATTATTGTTATTTTAGTATTTGATTTTAATGTAAATTCATTATTTATTCTAAATTATATGTAGCGCTGTTTTAAGTACAAAAAAAGAGCCTTGAATAAGGTTGGAATACTTAAAATTAAATAATAAAGGCTTTTCATAATTGTATATTAAATGTTACTGGCAAAACTACATCCTATCTAATGCTATCAATATGACATTGAATGTCCTACTTAAAAATTGGGGAAGAGCACAAATCTAAAACTTATAGGATTATTATACAAATAAAAAAGCAACTAAATGATGTTTAACAGTCTAAAAAACAAGTTAAAATACTATTTTGTATAGCTGAATGGTTTTTTTGAAGATTATTTTATAAGTGATTAACCTAAATCTACTATGTATAGTTGAGTAAGTTAGTGTTGTAGTTTCAAGGAACTCAACATAAATTTAAGCAAATGATGATAAAGCCATCATTATATAAAAAGTAGCACCTATTAAAACCACCCATCCTAAATAAGTAATCCATCTACTTATTTTTCTGTTAACTTTTAGAATGTTAGTTGAAGGTTTTTTTTCGGATAAGTCACTTATTTTATTGTTGTTTTTTGATGCTTTTTTAGCTTTCTTTTCTAAAATTTTAATGTAAATAGCGTTTTTCTTTTTTTCTTCTTCAGTTGATTTTTCCCAAATATCCCAAAGTCTCATAGCTTCACTTATTGAGATTTCTTCGTTATAGTAAAGTTTGTCAACTTCTTTTGGGTGTTTGATAACACTCATACTAATTATTGTTGTTATTTTTAGCTATCACAATGATCTATACACGTGATTTATTTTTTTAGGCATTTCAACTATATTTTAATTAAAATATTTAACAAATTTTAAATAATTGAATTCGTTAAAAAATGATAAAAGTCAATTTTAAAAAAAAACTAGTTTAATTAATCTAAGAATAGGGGATAGCTGTAATAGTTTCACTTACTTTAAAGACACCCTAATATTTATTTGCATAATGGTGTATAGTTGAAGTTATTTAACTGATGTAACAATTTTGTGTTTAAGGAGTACTCAATCAAAAACAA
>ERZ1047985.1881-NODE-1881-length-13821-cov-3.935057_pt1 | contig 13821 bp, 5 predicted proteins | sample MGYA00383097_ERZ1047985 | MGnify/ENA primary metagenome ERZ1047985 (study PRJEB29581, sample SAMEA5548367) | metagenome | biome: marine; feature: coastal; material: water | depth 50 m | study: Short-term variability in the microbial, nano- and picoplankton...
TAAATTTTTAAAAAATGAAAAGAATATATTTAATTTTAATAGCCTTAATAGGCATAACTATTAGTTGCTCGGATGAGTTTACTAATGTTGATCCAATAGGATCTTTAAGTGATAGCCAGTTGGCAAATCCAACAGGTGTTGATTTATTATTGACCGGAGCATATTCAGTTTTAGACGCTGGTAGAAATGGTGGAATCGGAAATTATTGGGGCCGTAGTGCTGATAACTGGGTAGCAGATGTTGCTTCTGATGATGCTCATAAAGGAAGTACTGATGGTGACCAACCTGACCTATATGAGTTAGAGTTATTTAACTGGCAAACTGGTAATGGCTATTTTATGGCTCGCTGGGAAGTTTTATTTGCAGGAGTTAATCGTGCAAATGCAGTTATTAATTTAATCGCAAGCAGTGAAGACCCTGGGGCTTTCGTTGTTGAAAACGCTCAAGCTAGATTTTTAAGAGGTCATTATAATTTTGAATTGAAAAAACTTTTTGGAAATGTGCCTAACATAACTGAAGAAAATGCTAAAAACTTAGAATATAACGTGGCTAATGCAGGAGAGACACTCCTTACTTGGGCTGATATTGAGGCTGATTTTACTCATGCAATGAGTAATCTCCCATCTTCTCGCTCGGGCTCATATAGTCAAGTTGGAAGACCCCTTGCTTCAACTGCACAGGCTTTCCTAGGAAAAGCTCAGTTACATCAAGGTAATTGGTCAGCTGCTTCTTCTAATCTTGAAGCTGTAATAAGTTCAGGGCAATATGGTTTACATCCAAATATAGTTGATAACTTTAAATCAGCAACTGAAAATGGTTCGGAAGCTATGTTTGCTATTCAATATGCAGCTGATGATGGACAAGTTATGCAAGGTAATGCTTCAGGTGCATTGAATTATCCTGCTGCATTCGGATGGTGTTGTGGTTTTTATCAACCAACTCAAGATTTAGTTGACGCATATCAAACTGTAAATGGGTTACCTATGGTAGATGATTTCCAAGCAAGTTCTGCTATGGATCATGATTATAACATTGACTCAGATGGTGCTTTCACACCTCCAACTGCTACTGTAGACCCTCGCTTGGACTATACAGTCGGGAGAAGAGGTATTGATTATAATGGTTGGGCGGTGCATGCTGGTAAGTCATGGATTCGTGCTAATTTTTCTGATATTTCTGGGCCATATCTCCCTAAGAAAAATATTTTTACAGCCGGTGACGCAGGTAATTTTGCACAAGGAGGTTGGGGTCAAAACTTAACGGGGCTTAATTATCACATAATGCGTTATGCTGATGTTATTCTTATGGCGGCTGAAGCAGCTGTAGAAAGTGGTAATCTAGAAAGAGGTAGAACTCTTGTTAATATAGTTAGACAAAGAGCTAAAGATATGACTTATGTAGATGTAGCTAATACAAATGTTTCTATAGAATTGTATAATGCTGCATGGGCTTCTGCGGCTGATGCTCGTAAAGCAGTTCGTTTTGAAAGAAGATTAGAATTAGCAATGGAAGGTCATCGTTACTTTGATCTAGTGAGATGGGGCAATATGACTTCTCATATGGCTGCTTACATAGCTAACGAGTCTGCAACAATTTCAACTTTTGCTAAGGGTCAAGTTTTCCAAGATAAGCACCAATATTATCCAATTCCATTAAGTGCAATTGATCTTAGTGGTGGTGTATTAGTTCAAAATCCAGGACATTAATTTATAAGGATTAATTTGAACTTATGGTTTTGAAAAGCAAAAGCTCTAAAATTTAGAGCTTTTGCTTTTTTTTATAATGTATTTATTTTCAAATGTTAAAATATGTTAGTGTCTAGAACAAACATACTAGGAATAGTTGTTTATATGTTTTTTATTTTTTCCTGTCAAAAAAAAACAGGAATGATATTGATTCCTGAATCTCACTCGAATATTTTATTTAATAATGAAGTTGTTGAATCTGATAGTTTAAATATTCTAAACTATGAATACATGTATAATGGTGGAGGGGTTGCAATTGCAGATTTTAATAGAGATGGAAAGGAAGATATTTATTTTACAGGAAATGTAGTTAACAACCAACTTTATTTAAATCAGGGAGATTTTGTTTTTAAAGAAGTCTCATCTATTTCAAAAGCTGATTGTTCAGGTGTGTGGAGTATGGGAGTGTCTGTAATTGATATAAATAATGATCAATGGCCCGATATGTATATTTCGGTTTCTGGTAAAGGAAGTGCGAAAAATAGAAAAAACATACTTTTAGTTAATCAAGGAGTAAATAATGATAGTATTCCAGTTTTTATTAATAGGGCGAATGAATATGGGTTAGATTATGAAGGATATACTATTAACAGCTATTTTTTTGATTATGATAATGATGGAGATAATGACGTTTATTTAATTAACAATTTCTTCACCAATAGAGGTGATGTTTTGAGTAAAAGAAACACATCTAAGAGTATTACAGACAATGTAAATGTATTGTATGAAAATATTGATGGGACCTTCTTCAAAGACGTGACAATTTCTGCAGGAGTTTTAAATGATGGGTATTCTCTCTCAGCAAATATTTTTGACATAAATGATGATGGTTGGCAAGATATTTTTGTGTCGAATGACTTTGCAACAAGTAGTTCAGCTTTCATTAATCTAAAGGATGGTACCTTTAAAGAAGACATAGCCTCCTATTTTAAGCATCAAAGTTTTAGCTCAATGGGTGTTGATGTGGCAGACTTTGATAATAACGGAACTGATGATTTAATCACTCTTGATATGCTTCCGAGAACACTTAGTAGAACTAAGAAAATGTTTTCTAAAAGCAACTTTCTTTTTTATGATTTATTAGACTTATATAAAGAAAAACCTCAGTATATGAGAAATTGTTTATATGTAAATGATCTTAATGATTTTAATGAAATTAGTCAACTTAGTAAAGTACATAATACTGACTGGAGTTGGTCTCCCATTTTTGCAGATTTTGATAATGATGGAAGAAAAGATCTTTATGTGACAAATGGTTTTCCTAGAGATTTGACTGACATGGATTTTATAAATTATAGGGGTAGTTATGAAAGTATACTAGCAACAACTCAAGATTTTCTTGACCTTATCCCTAGAGTAAAGATTCCCAATGTTATGTTTTTAAATCAAGGCAAATACGACTTTAAAGAAACTACTGAATCATGGGGTATGGAAATACCATCATATTCATATGGACAAGCAACAGGAGACCTTGATAATGACGGAGATCTTGACATAGTTGTAAATAATTTAAATGATAATGCGTTTCTGTATAAGAATGAGTTGAACGAAACTCCATCTTACCTGTCAATATTTATAAAGGGGCCAAAGAATAATATCCAATCTTTACATAGTGAAGTAACTATTTATTATGATTCTCTTGCTCAAAAGGGAGAAATAAACCCTCATAGAGGTTATTTATCAAGTATAAGTCCTAAGATTCATTTTGGTCTCAATAGGGTTAAAAAAATAGATTCAATGATTATTAAATGGGATTCTAAGGAATATTCTATTATTAAAAATTTAAAAACAAATCAAGAATTAAACTTAGATTATACTTCATTAATAAAACTACCTGCATCTGATTTAGTTGATAAGCAAAACACTTTATTAGAGCTATCAAGAGATACACTATTTGAATTCACTCATAAGGAGAATAAAAGTTATGATTTCTTTAGTTACGAATTACAACAAAGGGTATATACTAATGAAGGACCAGCAAGTATTGTAGGAGATTTGAATGGAGATTCACTTCAAGATGTTATTATTGGTGGAGCTATGGGACAAAAAGGAGCGATGTTTTTTCAAACTAAAGATGGATTTATTAGAAAAGAATTATCAATTGATTCAGCAGATAAAGAGTTAACAGCTCTTGGCTTATTTGATATTGACCAAGATAAAGATTTAGATCTTTATTTAGGATATGGACATAATGGAACTAAAGACTCATTGTCTCTTAAGGATGTAGTTGCAATTAATGATGGATTTGGAAATTTTAAGATTAGTAATTTACTTCCATTATTTAATGAGGTTACATCTAAAGTTGTTCCATTTGATTTTGATAATGATCAAGATATTGATTTGTTAATTACTTCTAGAGTAAGACCTAATAATTATCCAGAATCACCAAAAACATATTTATTAGAGAACAAACAAGGTAAATTATATGATGTAACTGAAAGTTTTTTGCCAGAAAAAGGGTTTTTGGGAATGATTACTGATGCTGAAGCTGTTGACTTAAATAATGATCAAAAAAAGGATATAATTTTAAGCGGTGAATGGATGGGAATAGATGTTCTTATTTTTAATCAAAACAGTTATAATTATGACTATTCATATTTTCCAAAAAAAAATAATGGATTTTGGAATAGTATAGAAATGCATGATTTAGATAAGGATGGTGATTTAGATTTAATAGCTGGAAATCATGGAAAAAACACACCATATAATATTTCAAATGAAAAACCATTATTAATGAAATATGGAGATTTTAATGGTAATGGAAGACCTGAGCCTTTGGTTTTTCATTATTGTGAAGGAGATTATTTTCCAATTCACCTAAGAAATAATTTTTTAAATCAGATTCAAAAAAAGAAAAGTGAGTTCAAAAACTATGAATTGTATTCAAAAGCTCCAATGAGTCAAATTCTTAATGAGGAAGAACAATCAATTGCTAAAACCTTAAAAATTTTTAATTATAGTTCTACTATATATGAAAATAAAGAGGGTAATTTTATTCCTCATGAACTTCCAGTAGAAGTTCAGTTTTCTCCTGTTTTTGATTCTAAAGTTGCTGACATGAATGATGATGGAATTGAAGAAATTTATTTTGTTGGGAATGATAATGCTCATGAAGTATTCACTGGCCCTAGGAACTCTTTTCAAGGTGCAGTTTTAAGTTTTGATAAAGATTTTAAATTCAAAGTTATACCTAAAAAAACTAGTGGATTTGATATACCATTTTACGGACGTACAATTGAATTAGTAAAAGTCAATAATCAAAATTCAATTTTTGTTACTCAAAACAACAATAAAACATTACATTTTATAGCGAATAATTAATAAAAGTTATGACAGATTTCAGAATCTTATTGATTATAATAATTTTAACTTCTTGTTCTCCAAAAACAAAAACTAATTTAGATTTAGTCCCTTTAATTCCAATACCTAATAATACAACTTCTGGAGGCACCTCTTTTGTTGTAAAAGAAAAAACTAAACTAAGTTTTGATAAATCTAATAAAGATCTAAAGGTTATCTCACAAAATTTTAGAGAGGTATGGAATTCTGTGACGTCTTATGAATTATCATTAGATCAAGCTCGTTCAGAGATTTTAATTGAAATAGACAGCTCTAAAGTAACAGATGAGGAAGCTTATACTTTAGATATAAAAACAAAAAATATTAAAATTACTGGCGCTTCCTCAAAGGCTATTTTTAGAGGAATTAAAACTTTAGAGCAAATATTAAGATTACAGACATTAGATACGCCTCTTATAATTCCTACAGGAATAATATCAGATAAACCTAAATTTAATTATAGAGGAGCAATGCTAGATGTTGCAAGACATTTTTTTAGTGTTGATGAAGTTAAAAAATATATTGATTTGATGGCTTTATATAAATTTAATTTTTTACACCTTCATTTATCTGATGATCAAGGGTGGAGAATTGAAATTAAATCATGGCCTAATTTGACAGAATATGGAGGAAGTACTGAGGTAGGAGGTAAAGATGGTGGATTCTATACTCAATCTCAATATACAGAAATCATTCAATATGCTGCAGAAAATTATATTACAATTATTCCAGAGATTGATATTCCTGGACATACAAATGCTGCTTTAGCATCATATCCCGAGCTAAATTGCAATGGGAAGGCGACTGATCTTTATACAGGGATCAATGTTGGTTTTAGTAGTCTATGTTTAGAACGTGGAGAAACTTTTAAATTTTTAGATGATGTGATACGGGAAATAAGTTTATTAACTCCTGGACCGTATTTTCATATTGGAGGTGATGAAACTGATTCAACATCCGAGCAAGATTATCTGGTTTTTATAAAATCAACTTTGGAGATTGTAAAAAAATATGGAAAAACTGGTATGGGATGGGCTGACATATCTAAAGCTCAGATTCCAGAAAGTACGTTAATTCAATATTGGAGTAGAACTGACAAAGACTCAATAAGAAATGAAAATGGGATTCAAGAAGTTTTAATGGGTATAGATAAAAGAGCCAACTTAGTAATGTCTCCTGCTAATTTGTCTTATATGGATATGAAATATAATGACTCGACTAAACTTGGTTTAACATGGGCAGGCATTATAAACATAAAAAAGGCATATGACTGGCTGCCAGAAAATCTAATTCCTAGAAATAAAAATCAAATTTTAGGTATCGAGGCACCGCTTTGGACTGAGACTGCTGAAAATTTTGAAGAATTAACGTTTTTAGCCTTTCCTAGAATTATAGGGTATTCTGAAATTGGATGGTCTCAGAGCTCACAAAGAAAATGGATTGATTATAAGGAGCGTTTGGCTCATCATGGAAAACTTTTAAAAAATTTGTCAATAGTTTTTTATGAATCACCGATGATAGATTGGAAGTAATTTAAATTGTTTAATATAGTTACGAAAACGATTTCGATATAAAATTAATGTTTGTTTGTCAAATGTTAAAGATGTGATAAAGAAATAACGTATTATTGTAGTCACTGATTTATTGAAATCAATCAATTAACTTAAACATTAAAGAATGAAAAACAATTTCAAGACCTCATTATTTACACTTTTAGCTTTATTGCTAAGTGTGGGTATGTATGCTCAAACAGTAAATGGTACTGTTGAGAGTGATGACGGTCCGCTGCCTGGTGCAACGGTCCAAGTAAAGGGTACTGACACTGGAACTAGTACCGATTTCGATGGGAATTATTCTATTGAAGCTTCATCAGGTGATGTATTAATAGTTTCATTTGTTGGATTTGCGACTCAAGAAATAACCGTTGGAGATCAAGATCAAATTAATGTTACTCTGGCTATAGACAGTGAACTGGAGGAAGTAGTAGTTACAGGTTATGGTTCTCAACGATCAAAAGAAGTTACAGCTGCGGTTGTTAAAGTTGATGCTGAGGATTTTAACAAAGGAACTATCTCAGATGCATCACAACTTTTACAGGGTAAAGTTGCAGGTCTCCAGGTTTATAACCGTGGTGGAGATCCAAATGCAGCAGCAGTTATTCGACTACGAGGGATATCTACAGTTGGAGCCAATGTACAGCCTTTAGTTGTTATAGATGGTGTTGTAGGAGCTTCTCTAGCAAACGTTGATCCTGCAGATATTGAAACAATCAATGTTTTAAAAGACGGTTCTGCATCTGCAATCTATGGTTCTAGAGGATCATCAGGTGTGATTTTAGTAACAACTAAAACTGGAAAAGAAGGAAAAATGACACTTAATTACTCTGGTCAATTAGGCGTTTCAGAAGCCATGAAGACTGTTCAAACTATGAATGCGACAGAATTTGTTGCTGCTGGAGGAACTGATCTAGGTTCAGACACAAATTGGACTGGTGAAGTTACTCGACAAGCGATTTCTCGTATTCATAACATTTCTGCTGCTGGTGGATCTGGAGATACTAGCTATCGTATTGCAGCAAACTTTAGAGATGTTGAAGGTATTTTAATTAGTTCCGATTTTAATCAATTCAATACTCGATTAAACTTTACTACTAAAGCACTTAATGACAAGCTTCGTCTTACAGTAAATACTTCTTTTACCAAAAGAGAACAAAATAATGGAGACATGGAGTCTTTGAAATATGCAATTTTATATAACCCTAGTGCGCCTGTACTAGCTGCTGATTATGCAGGTGTATTTAATGGCGCTCAGTATGGAGGTTATTTTGAAACATTAGGTTTGTTTGATAGTTACAATCCCGTTTCTATCGCAAGACAACAAATTAATCAAGGAGATAAAACGGAATTAAACTACAGTGTTAATGCTGAATACAGTTTCAACGATAATTTATCTTTAAATATGAACGCTGCAAGTCAGGTTAGTAAATATTCTAATAAACTATACAATCCTACCACTTTACTTCGTGGAGGTAATGCAGCCTCTCCCATTAGAAGTGGTTCTGCTTCTTTTTATGATCAAACTTATAGTTTTAAATTATCGGAGATCTATACTCGTTACAATGCTCAGTTAGCAGATAATGACCTTGTTATAACAGCAGGATATTCTTATCAACAACAAAATTTCAATGATCATTCTATGACTCTTGGAGATTTTCCAAATGAGACAGCAGCTGGTATTAGCTTTATTAATGCTATAGAGTATTCACAAGATTTATTAAATGCTGGTTTTATAGGTGCTGATTCGAACGCATCTCCTGATGAAAAAATAATTGCATTTTTTGGTCGTGTAAATTATACGATTAATGATGCAATATTTCTTAATGCCTCACTTCGTCGTGAAGGATCAACTAAATTAGGAGCAGATAACCAATGGGGTCTTTTCCCTTCTGCAGGTTTAGGTGTTGATTTAAATAATTATTTAAATCTTGGGGTGGATAAGTTCAAGGTGCGTTTAGGTTATGGTGTTACAGGAGCGCTTCCTGGTCCTAACGGATTATCTAGACAAATTCGAGGATTTACATACGATGGAGGTCAAGGAGGTGGATCTTCCATTCCAACTCGTGATGCTAATCCTGATTTACAATGGGAAGAAAAAGCAGAGACAAATCTTGGAATTGAATATCGTAAAGGAAAGCTCGATGCTACATTAGATATTTACACTAGAGATATCTCTAACTTTATATTAGAAAATAATGATGTAGATGTAGCCTTGTATCCAACTGGAAGTCGTTATGAGAATGCAGGTAAATTAAACACACAAGGTGTTGAGTTAGCCTTAAACTATCAGGTAACTGATAACTATAACACTGGCTTAGTATTTTCTTCATACGAAACTGTTTTAGAGGAGTATTTACAAGATGCTCAAATGCGTGGAAATCTTGGTGCTCCTGGACAAAACTCTACAGCAACTATTCGAGTTAAAGTAGGAGAAGAAATAGGTACAATTTGGGGCCCTATTCATGAAGGAGTTTCAGGAGGAAATAATGTTTTTGCTGACGTTAATGGAGATGGGACAGTAAATGTAGGACAAGACCAAGCGTTAAATGAGGATGTAGATTTTGCTGTTTTAGGTAATGGTACTCCTGATATAGAACTAGGATGGACAAATCAATTAACTTTTGGAGCATGGTCAGTAAATGCTTTCTTTAGAGGAGCATTTGGACACAGCTTAGTTAATACGTTTCGTGCTTTCTATGAGCCTAGAATTTCTACACAGAGTTCTTATAACTATGTGAATACTGAGCTGGCTCCGGCAGGATTAACTCAAGCACGTTTCAGCTCATTGTATGTTGAGAAAGCGGATTTCTTTAAGTTAGACAACTTAACTATAACTCGTGACATGAATGTAAGTTCATTAAAAGGTATTGATGCTATGCAAATTTCATTAAATGCTCAAAATCCTTTTGTTCTAACAAGTTATACTGGACTTGATCCAGAACCATCTTTGGTTGATATAGGTGAAGATAATGGTGGACTATATGATGTGTTATCTCCTGGGATTGACCGTCGACGTAGCTACTTTGCTTCTAAGTCTTGGACATTAGGCGTAAACATTAAATTTTAATTAAAAAACAAAGAAATTATGAAAAGTATTTTCAAAAATTTGCTTCTTGCAACATCTGTTTCTGCTATGATTTTTTCTTGTACTGATTTAGAAGAAGAATTAGTAGGAGATATTACCAACGCAGTGGCCGGTTGTGCCCCTGCTGTAAGTGGTGGTGCTGGCGGAGCTGGAGATGCACTAGCAGGTTCATATTCACAATGACAAGGGTCAGGTACTGCTAATCACTTTGGCTATTTTAGTATTCAGGGCTTACCTTCTGATGAAATGGCCATTGCAGCTAAAGGTGGTGACTGGTATGACGGTGGTGTATTGGTTCAAATGCATCGTCACACTTATGACGCAACAAATGGTATTATTGGTAACACATGGGGTGGCCAATATGGTGCCATTGGCGCTATCAATGATGCTATTGCTAATCTAGGATTATCAGCACCAGAAATTGCTCAAATGAGAGCATTGCGTGCTTATTTTTATTGGAGAATGTTAGATCTTTACGGAAGCGTTAAGATAGTTACTACTCCTGGCGTGGAGGCTTCGCAGTCAACACCTGCTCAATTATATGCATTTGTTGAGTCTGAGCTTTTAGATGCTTTAGGTACTACTGAAATTACAGCTAGCACTGCATTTTCTGATGCAGGTCTTCCTGCTTCATCTAGTGTTTATCGTGTAAATCGCTATGGAGCCCTTGGCTTTTTAACTAAATTGTATTTAAATCATGCGACTTATTTGGGGACTGCCAGTGCAGCTACTTATGAAAAAGCTGAGCTTGCTGCTAAGATAATAATGGACTCAAACGCATACCAACTTTGTAGTTCAGGTTGTAGTGTGCCTAATTTAGCTAAACGACCTGATGTAGCAGAAGATCCAACTAACCTTGAAGGGTATGCTGCGGTTTTTGCTCCTAACAACGATAATAATGTTGAGCATATTTTCTCAGTAAACTATGATGAAGCTACCGCAGGAGGAATGAATTTTGCTAAAATGACTCTCCACTATGCAAGTCAGTTGACTTGGAATTTTGAAGCACAGCCATGGAATGGCTATGCTGCTTTAGAGGAGTTCTACAATTCATATGATTCAAATGATGCTCGAAGAGCTAATAATTTTATAGCTGGACCTCAAAAAGACTATGGGGGAAGTGCTTTAAATGACTTTGCTGCAGATGATCCAGGAGGTATTGTATTAGACTACACTCCGTATATTAATGAATTAGAACCTAACGCATTTCGAGAAGGTGGAGCTCGTTTAGGAAAGTTTAGTTTTCAACAATTTGGACGTCCTGATCAGAGTAATGATTTTCCAATCCTAAGGTTAGGAGATATAATGCTAACGTATGCTGAGGCACGAATGCGTTCTCAAAACAACTGGAACGATGCTCAAGCACTTGCTGCTGTAAATGCTGTTAGATCACGAGCTGGAGTTAGTGCATATACTTCAATGGATGAGACTGAGTTTTTAGCAGAAAGAGGACGTGAGATGTTTCAAGAATCATCTCGTAGAACTGACTTGATTCGTTTTGGATTATATAGTTCTGGAACATGGTGGGAAAAAACTGCCTCTCCAGCTCACAAAGCTTTATTTCCAATTCCACTTGACGCAGTTCAAAACAATGGTTATAGTCAAAATCCAGGTTATTAAAACCTGATTTATATTAAATTTATTTTAAGGCTGCTCTTTTTAAGAGCAGCCTTTTTATATTTATACTATTTATGAGAACTTGTATCTTTATTTTAAGCATTTTTTTATTCTTTGGATGTAATAGCCCTGATACTTTGTTTGATTTAATGGATAAATCAACAGGGATTTCATTTGAAAACACCTTGTCTTATACTGAAGAATTTAACCCTTATACATATAGAAACTTTTATAATGGTGCTGGAGTTTCAATGGGAGATATTAATAATGATGGTCTGATAGATATTTATTTCACAGGAAACATAGTAAATAATAAGCTTTATATAAATAAGGGAAATTGGAAGTTTGAAGATATAACGGAAAAAGCAGGTGTTTCCTGTCCTGAAATTTGGTCAACAGGCTCTACTTTTGTGGACATAAACGGTGATGGATTGTTAGATATCTATGTTTGCAAATCGGGAAAGCCGGGAGGAAATAATAGACATAATGAACTTTTTATAAATCAAGGAGATCTTACTTTTAAAGAAAGCTCTAAATCTTATGGATTAGATATAACAGGATTATCAGTTCATGCTGCTTTTTTAGATTATGATAAAGACGGTGATCTAGATGCTTACATTTTAAACAACTCCATTCGTTCAGTTGGAGGATATGATCTAATTAAGGATCAAAGAAGTATTCCTGATCCGAATAACAACGGAAATAAATTTTTAGAAAATCAAAACGGGTTTTTCGTTGATGTAACTGAAAAAGTTGGGATGTATAATAGCGCGATTGGATTTGGACTAGGAATTACTGTAAGTGATTTCAATAATGATAATTGGCCAGATCTATTTATCTCTAATGATTTTTTTGAAAAGGATTATTTGTATATCAATGCACAAGATGGAAATTTTATTGAATCTTCAGATGTATATTTTGATGCATTATCAATGGGATCGATGGGAGCAGATGCTGCCGATTTAGACAATGATTTAAATTCTGATTTATTAGTAACTGAAATGCTTCCTTCATCATTAAAAAGAAAAAAAACTAAAGCTATGTATGATTCCTGGGATAAGTTTAAGCTTAGGGAATCTAAAGGATATGCTAAACAATTTCCAAGAAATGTTTTGCAAAGAAATATGGGTGAAAATGGATTTCTTGAAATTGGAAGAAAAAGTGGAGTTGCAGCTACAGAATGGAGTTGGGCATCTCTTCTATTTGACATGGATAACGATGGATTAAGAGATATATTTATAGCAAATGGAATTAATAAGGATCTACTAGACAGAGATTATTTAGCTTATATGGCCAATGAGGAGCAGGTTAGAATGTTAATGAGAAAAAAAGAAGAAGTAATAAAAAAACTTATTGATATCATGCCCTCTAAAGCAGTTCCTAATTTTGCTTATAGAAATATAGGGAATTTTAATTTTGAGAATGTTACTGAAAAATGGGGTCTAGACCAACCAAGCTTTAGTAATGGAAATTCATATGCGGACCTAGACAACGATGGAGACTTGGATTTAGTTGTAAATAATGTGAATATGGAATCATTTATATACCAAAATAAAACAGATACAATTACAAAAAGAAGCATACAAATTAAGTTAATTGGGAATAATAAAAACACGAATGCAATAGGTTCAAAACTTATCTTGTATAATGATCAAAAAAAATATATGGCTGAACTATTTCCATCAAGAGGCTTTCAGTCGTCAGTTAGTCATAGAATACATTTTGGGGTTGGAAGTGTTGAAAAAATTGACAGTTTGTATGTTACATGGCCCAACGGAGATCAAAAAGCATATTATAATTTAATAACAAATAAATTAATCAAATTAGATAAAAATTCGGGTAAAACAGTTTTCCAAAAACCTAAATTAAAGTTGACTAATAATAATCAACTTTTTAAATTTAAACACATTGAAAATGAATTTATTGAATTTAATAGAGAGAGGTTATTAACTCAAATGAGGCATAATGAAGGACCAGCCCTAGCAATAGGAGACATTAATTCAGATGGAAAAGAGGACATCTTTGTTGGAGGAGGAAAAAATCAAAAAGGATCACTTTTTGTTTCCAATTTGGGTGCCTTTTATGAGTTAAATAATGATTTTTTAAATGAAGATAAAGAGTCAGAAGATACAAATGCTCTTTTTATTGACGGTGATCAAGATGGAGATTTAGATTTAGTAGTAGCAAGTGGAGGAAAATCTTTCTCTATTTATAGTCCTTCAATTAATGACAGATATTATGTAAATGATGGTTTTGGAAATTTTACAAAAAAAATAAATGCCCTCCCTTTTGAAAACAAATTTTCAACTAAGGCATTAGCTTCAGCAGATATTAATAAAGATGGATTACCTGATCTTTTTTTTGGTCAGCGTTATGATCTCCAAACTTATGGAAAAAAAGTTGATGGAGTTTTAATGTTAAATGAAGGTGAAAATATTTTTAAAGAACAAAATCAAATTGCACTTAAAGATCTAGGCAT
>ERZ1047985.1883-NODE-1883-length-13819-cov-8.063935_pt1 | contig 13819 bp, 11 predicted proteins | sample MGYA00383097_ERZ1047985 | MGnify/ENA primary metagenome ERZ1047985 (study PRJEB29581, sample SAMEA5548367) | metagenome | biome: marine; feature: coastal; material: water | depth 50 m | study: Short-term variability in the microbial, nano- and picoplankton...
TAAAAACGGGCTTATGGGAGTTGAAGCGGTGATCTTTTTTGATCCGAAACACGCTTGGGAATTTGAATTGCGGCGCAAACGTAGTGCGCATCTGTTTTCCAAAACCCGCTATCTTGCTGCTCAAATGCAGGGTTACCTTAAAAACGATTTATGGTTGGATCTGGCCCGCAAAGCCAATGCGAATGCCAGCTATTTAGCGCGAGGGTTGCGCCAAATGCCGCATGTAGGGTTTGCCTATGAACCGCAAGCCAACATGATGTTTGTGCGGCTAAGCCGCGCAGATCATCAAAAAGCAAACCAGGCAGGGGCAAACTATTCTTTGTTGAACAGTGATCTGGACACAGGACCGCCCGATGAAATCCTAACCGCCCGCTTTGTCTGCGATTGGTCTATCGAAAAACACCAGATTGATATGTTTCTGGATATTATGCGGGATATCTAAGACGAATTTTGGGAACGCTAACGGCACGAAAAAACGCTAGATAATACGGCCTTAAAAATCCAAATTGGCAACACTCAGCGCATTTTTCTGAATGAACTCTCGGCGCGGCTCTACCACATCGCCCATCAGCTTGGTAAACAAATCATCCGCTTCTGCGGCGTCGTCAATTTTGACCTGTAGAAATGTGCGTGCGTCGGGATCAAGCGTTGTTTCCCAAAGTTGACCGGGGTTCATTTCGCCAAGGCCCTTATAGCGTTGCAGCGAAAGCCCTTTCTCGCCCTCATCCAATATTGCTTGCAGCAGACTAAGCGGACCGAAAATCATTTGGCTGCGTTCTTTACGGTGCAAAGACGCCGCTGCGTTATATGTTTCTTGCAGGCTTTGGGTAAAGCTTCCGGTTTTATGCGCCTCACCTGATCGCAGCATAGGCCCGTCTAAGTTTCTTGCTTCTTCAACGCCGCGCAAAATACGGGTTAAGCGAATTCCATGATCTTGGGTGATTCGGCCCTTCCATCCGCGCTCATACTCTTCTGCAATCAGGTTTAAGCGCTCGGCAACCTTATCGGCGGTGCCTTGCAGGTCTGCGTCCACCACGCCCGGTACAAACGCGCCGGCAATGGCGGCCTGTTCAAGGATATGGCGGGGATAATAAGTGGGAAAAGCATCAAGAACACGTTTCAATTTGCGCGCTTCTTCAACCACGCGAACAAGATCTTGGCCAGCAATTTCGCTGCCATTGCTAAGCTTTAGAACCGCGCCCTCTACGCCCTGCTGGATCAGATAATCTTCAAGTGCCGCCTGATCTTTCAGATAAACTTCGGATTTGCCGCGGCTGACCTTAAACAACGGTGGCTGCGCAATATAAAGAAATCCACCTTCAATCAGTTCGGGCATCTGGCGATAAAAGAAGGTCAGAAGCAAGGTTCGGATATGGGCACCATCCACATCTGCATCGGTCATGATCACAATTTTATGGTAGCGTAATTTTTCGATATTGAATTCATCGCGCCCGATCCCTGTGCCCAGCGCCATCACAAGATTGCCAATTTCCTGACTGTTGAGCATGCGGTCAAAACGTGCGCGTTCGACGTTTAGAATTTTACCGCGCAAGGGCAGAACCGCCTGCGTTCGACGATCGCGTCCAGTTTGCGCAGAGCCGCCGGCGCTGTCACCTTCCACCAGAAACACTTCGGATTTGGCCGGATCTTTTTCAGAGCAATCTTTGAGCTTACCAGCCAGATAATTTACATCCATCGCGGTTTTGCGGCGTGTTAATTCACGCGCTTTACGGGCGGCTTCACGCGCCAACGCGGCTTCGATGATTTTTCCGACAATAATCTTGGCTTCGTTTGGGTTTTCTTCAAACCATTCGCCAAGCTTTTCGTTCACGAGCCCTTCTACGGCTGGGCGTACCTCAGAGCTGACCAATTTGTCTTTGGTCTGGCTGGAAAACTTAGGATCGGGCACTTTTACGGACAACACACAGGTCAACCCTTCGCGCGCGTCATCGCCTGTAAAGCTAACCTTTTCCTTTTTGGCAATCCCGCTGGATTGCGCATAGTTGTTAATTGTCCGTGTCAGAGCGCCGCGAAAGCCCGCCAAATGCGCCCCACCATCGCGTTGTGGGATATTATTGGTGAACGGCAGTACATTTTCATGATAGCTGTCGTTCCACCACATTGCGACCTCGACCCCGATATCGTCGCGCTCACCGCTCATAAAAATGGGTTCGGGCAATGCTGAACTTTTTGAGCGATCAAGGTATTTCACAAATTCCTTTACTCCGCCTTCGAAAAAGAGCTCGCTTTTAAGGGCCTCAGCAGGCCGCAGGTCTTCTAGGATAATTCTGACACCGGAATTTAGAAAGGCCAACTCGCGAAGGCGCTTTTCTAGGATATCAAACGAAAATTCCAGGTTAGAAAAAGTCCCGGTTGAAGCCAGAAAACGCACTTCGGTACCGCGCCGGTCACCGGCATCGCCAACAACTTTTAGATGTTCGCTGGTTTCACCATTTTCAAACTTTGCGTAATGCTCTTTGCCGTTCCGCCAGATGCGCAGCTCAAGCCAGACTGACAAAGCATTAACCACAGAAACACCCACCCCGTGCAAACCACCGGAAACTTTGTAGGAATTGCTGTCAAACTTGCCGCCTGCATGCAGTTGGGTCATGATAACTTCAGCGGCAGAGACACCTTCTTCTTCGTGGATATCCACTGGAATTCCGCGCCCGTTGTCAGAGACCGAAATGCTATTGTCAGCGTTAATTTTGACGCTTACGTGGTCCGCATGACCGGCCAGCGCCTCATCAATTCCGTTGTCGACAACCTCATACACCATATGATGCAGACCGCTACCGTCATCGGTATCACCAATGTACATTCCCGGACGTTTTCTAACGGCCTCTAACCCTTTGAGAACCTTAATAGAATCCGCGCCGTAGTCTTGACTTGTTTGCTCGTTTTCGGACATTTCTGATATCCTATTTATTTTCGACTTACTATATGATTTTTTGTGGTGAATGTCACGTATAACAGTGGGTTTTTTCTTTATGTAAGCGGGATAATTATCCCAACAATTATCAACAAAATCCCAGACACGATATGTGCTCTGCGCAGTGCTGTAGGAGAGTTCAGAAGGTGTTGAGCTTGCGTGACCATTAAGGACAAAACACAGTTTCCTGCAAAGGGGACAAAGGCCGATATTGCAAGGATCGCCAAGATATCGATGTCTGAAACCTGGGTCAAATCAAAAAACCCAGGCAAGATTCCGAGATAGAATAAAATTGCTTTAGGATTGCTTAGAATAACCGCCAGACCTGCAAAAAATCCCGCAGACGCGCCAGGTTTGGTCAAGCGGTTATTTTGATGAATTTTGATATTTGCGTTGCGGATTAAAGAAACCCCCATGAACATAAAAATCAGACAGGCAATCCAGCGCAGAATGGTCATAAAGCCGCTGAAGGTTCCTACCACCCATGTGACCCCTATGATGGCTAGAAATGGCCAGATAATATCACCAACCACTACCCCCAAGGCCAAAGGCCATGCTGCATGAAAACCGCCGGAAAGTGTACGCGCTACGATTGCGACCCATACTGGTCCGGGCGTAATGAAAAGTATGAAAATACCGCCCGCATAAATCAACAGTTCAATAAATGAAACGGTCACGGATTAGAATCCCTTCATAGACGCTTCAAAGGCCTATATAGGACGCACTTTTACATCAAGGTGAATTATTCTTGCGATACCGAAGAAATTCCACTGTTTTCAGATACAGACACCAATTGCGCTTTACCAGACAGTTCGGCAAAAATCCCCGGCTCGGTTCCCGTCATCCAAGCTTGGGCATTTAATTGACAAATCTCGCTGTACAGCGCGTTGCGGCGTTCAATATCAAGATGGGCGGCCACTTCATCCAGCAAAATCAAAGGCGGTTCGCCACTTTCTTCGGATAAGGCACGTGCATTTGCCAAAATGATAGATATTAAAAGCGCCTTCTGCTCTCCGGTTGAGCAATCTTTGGCCGCCATGCCTTTGGCTTGGTAAACCCCCAGTAAATCACTTCTATGGGGCCCTAGCAAAGAACGCCCGGCGGCCATATCACGGGCTCTGTTTTCCTGCAAAGAAATGCAAAAGTCATCAACATCATCAGGAATATCCCTTTGCGTTTCTGCAATTGATAGATCAGCGGTTGGAAATGCAGTTCTTCCCCCAAGTTGCGCCGTGCGTATTTTTTCCAAAGCATCAATACGCGCAGCCATAATCGCGACCCCAGCTTGAGCCATGTGCCCCTCTAATGCAGCATACCAATGTGGATCGGTGACTTGATCTTTCAAAAGCCGATTGCGTTCGCGCATGGCTTTTTCATATTTTAAGGACTGATCCGCATGCGCGGGCGAAAAACTAAGGGTAATTCTGTCAAGAAATCGCCGCCGGCCTTCGGCGCCTTCGATCCATAACCTGTCCATCGCCGGCACCAGCCATAATATGCGCACAAGCTGCCCGAGCGCGGTTTGTGCTTTGGGCTTTCCATCTATTTTAACTTGGCGCGCTGCACCATTGTTTGAAGTAATCTCTACCTCATATTCGGTTGCCGCTGCGGTAAGAATACCGCCAACTTTCCAGCCTAGATTATCTGGGCGGCGCATCATATCTTCGGCGCTGGAACGGCGCAGGCCGCGGCCAGGTGAAAACAAGGAAATGGCTTCCAGTATGTTTGTTTTGCCTGATCCGTTTGCGCCGTAGATGGCCACGGGGCGTTGATCTGCGCTTAACCGCGCACCCTTATGCGAGCGAAAGTGCGATAGAGTTAGCGTACTAAGGTACGACATTTTCTGACTCTTTTAGGCACAATGGATGACCTGCGAGAAAAGCCGAATAAGTGTTGGTAATCGACAAATCAAACGCGCATAGGCATGACGACATAAACGGCACTTGCGTCATTGCCTTCGCGCATCAAAGTTGGATCGCCAGATGAATTGAACATAAAGACAGCGTTTTCACGATCAACCTGATTTGCAATTTCCAACAGATATTTGGCGTTAAAGCCGATCTCGAGATGCTCATCTCCATAGGCCACAGCAAGCTCTTCCTCGGCCGCGCCGCTATCGGGCGAGTTTACCGACAAAACCAAGCGATCTTCATCAAGCGATAGTTTGACTGCGCGCGAGCGCTCCGAAGAAACAGTGGACACACGATCCACAGCCCGTGCAAATTCACTTGCGTCGACCTCAAGTTTTTTGGTGTTGCCTTGCGGAATAACCCGCGTGTAATCAGGAAAAGTGCCGTCGATTACCTTGGATGTCATGGTGATATCTGGTGTTGCAAAGCGTACTTTGGTTTCAGACACGGATACGGCTATTTGCATGTCGTCATCTTCCAAAACCTTGCGCAATTCAGCAACCGTTTTACGCGGTACAATCACGCCGGGCATATCTTTTGCCCCTTCTGGAAGGTCTGCATCAATTCGCGCAAGCCGATGCCCGTCTGTTGCAACGCAGCGCAAAACCTGACCGCCGTCGGCGTCGCTCACATGCATATAGACACCATTGAGGTAATATCTTGTTTCCTCGGTAGAAATGGCAAATTTAGATTTGTCGAAAAGACGCCGCAAAACTGGCGCAGGCGCCGTAAAGTTAGCCGTATATTCAGAACTTGCCATGACGGGAAAGTCCTCTTTTGGCAAGGTCGCAAGAGAAAAGTTAGAGCGGCCTGCCTCAACTGTTATCCTACCACTGGCCCCATCATCGGTGAGCGTAACCAAAGCGCCGTCTGGCAATTTTCTGACAATTTCATGCAAGGTTACCGCTGATACGGTTGTCGACCCAGCGCGTTCGACCTGAGCAACAGCGCGGTCCATGACTTCGATATCTAGATCGGTCGCCCGAAAATGCACATTTTCGCCTTCCGCCTCGATCAACACATTCGCAAGAATTGGGATCGTATTTCGGCGCTCGACCACGGATTGTGCCTGAGAGACTGCTTTTAACAGCACGCTGCGTTCAATGCTCAGTTTCATTGCCTTTGCTCCAATCTTTGCCGGGAGGCAAAAGTTAACCTATTCCCCGTCAGGCTCAAGTGTTTTCTTATTTGCCACGCAAACAAACCCACTGTCAAAGGCCAGCCTTCCAGTAACGAAAGAAAAAGCACCAAATTGTTGATATTTATGCTTCTAGGGCCCGCCGAAGCATCTCTAAATCCTCTGCCACCTGGCCATCTTGCACTTTTAGGTCTTCGATGCGCTTAACACCGTGCATGACTGTCGTGTGGTCGCGACCGCCAAATCGGCGGCCAATTTCAGGCAGGCTACGACTGGTCAGCTGTTTTGATAAATACATTGCAACCTGTCTTGGGCGGGCATAGGTTCGCACCCGTTTGGGTCCAATCATGTCAGATAGCCGGATGTTGTAGTGCTCGGATACTTTACGCTGAATTTCTTCTACCGTGATTTTACGCTCAGAAGCGCGCAAGACATCCGCAAGACAATCCTGAGCCAACTCAAGATTAATCGGACGCCCGACAAGGGACGCAAAAGCAAACAACCGTGTCAAAGCCCCTTCTAGAACGCGCACATTTGTTGAAATGCGCAGTGCAAGAAATTCAAGAACATTTGGTTCAATGGTAAGGTCGGGATATTGCGACTTATGTGCTTCAACTTTTGACTGAAGAATTCCCAGACGCAGTTCATAATCAGTTGGGTGCAAATCAACCACCAAACCGCATTGCATCCGGCTTTTAATCCGTTCTTCAAGATCTTTTATTTCGCCCGGAGCGCGGTCTGCAGAAATAATGATTTGTTTGTTCTGATCAACCAAAGCATTAAAGGTATGGAAAAATTCTTCTTGTGTGCTGTCTTTGCCAGCGATGAATTGCACATCGTCTACCATCAAAACATCAACCGAGCGGAACAACTGCTTAAAGTCCATCATCTTGCGGTCGCGCAGGGCTTGTACAAATCGGTACATGAATTGTTCGGCAGATAGATAAAGAACGTTTAATTCAGGTCGGCGTGATTGTAATTCCCATGCAATAGCATGCATCAAGTGGGTTTTGCCCAAACCAACACCGCCATATAGAAATAACGGATTAAAGGTAACAGAGGCGCCTTCGCCAACGCGCTTTGCTGCGGCATGTGCAAGCTCGTTTGGCTTGCCAACAACAAACGTATCAAACTTAAAGCGCTGGTCTAAAGGGGCACCAGGGAGCTGTTCGTCTTTTTGAACGCTCTGATCCGATTTGGCTTTCTGGGAAACCGGGTTATGAGCAGACCCTGACTGCATTGTATTCAAAGGTTTGTTTTCAGGCACATTAAAACGAATACGTTTAATTGAGCCATTAGATTCAGAAATTCGATACAGTAAAACATCACCAAAATTCTGGGAAACATAGTTTCCAAGGAAATTTGTAGGCACGTTAAAAACCGCTATGTCGCCCTCGACGCAGGAAAACTCCAAAGGGGCAATCCAGTTTGCATAGTTATTTTGGCCAATTGTGTTTGAAAGTGTTTTTTGTAAAGCACCCCATTCGTCTTCAGTCATAGTCTTTTTATCCCAGCCATCCATACCCCCTGTATTGATCCCAAAACACATTGGATCGATACACCACAGTTCACCAAATAACACCGTCACTTATACGGCATGCTGTTTGCGACGCACATCAAGCCTATAAATACAACAAGGGATATATGTTAGGATTAGACCCAACAAACCAAAAACAGCATAACCAAAGAAATGACTGTTGGCTTTTACAGCCTGAACAATCGAACATCAAAAGGCAATGTACTGTCCCCCAAGGCGCAGTGACTCGCAGAATCAAGATAACAATACTCTGGTAGAGCGAGCAACATATCTTCGGGCTTGACTCGGATAATTTGGAAAAAGAATCTCTTAATAAATTTAAACACTCAAAAAAACACAAAATGCGCCGCAGATGCGCCGCATTTCAATCCAAGAAACGGCGAATTAGGCGATGGATTTTACCCGTGCCGTCAAACGCGACATTTTTCTCGCTGCGGTGTTTTTGTGGTAAATACCTTTTGTCACGCCCCGCATCAATTCGGGCTGGGCTGAAACAAGTGCAGAACTTGCCGCATCTTTATCACCGGATTCGATTGCTTCTTCTACACGGCGCAAAAATGTGCGAATCCGCGAGCGACGCGCTTTGTTTATCTCATTGCGGCGCTCGTTTTGGCGGGCGCGCTTTTTAGATTGGGGCGTATTAGCCATTCTTTTTTTCCCGCTTTTTGGGTTCTATCATCTGAAGTCGCGTCTTTAGGCCTGACTTAAGCGCGAGTCAACAGTGCTTTGATATAATCAAGGTGAAAATCTTTATGGTTTTGTCTATTTATCGCGAAATTTTGCCTCTCGCTTTTCCATAAAAGCCGCCATGCCTTCTTTTTGATCCTCTGTGGCAAATAATGAATGAAACACACGGCGCTCGAAAAGAAGACCTTCTTGCAAGGTGCTTTCATAAGAGCGGTTCACCATTTCCTTAACAGCCATGGCTGTGATCAGCGACTTTTCAGCAATTTTTGTTGCCGCACCCATTGCTTCGGTCATCAGGTTTTTAACTGGAACTACCCGACTGACCAAGCCGCATCTTTCCGCTTCTTCTGCTTCCATAAACCTGCCGGTCAAATTCATGTCCATGGCTTTCGATTTGCCAATGAACCTTGTGAGTCGCTGTGTTCCACCGAGCCCTGGCGAAACACCAAGGTTAATTTCTGGTTGGCCAAATTTGGCAGTGTCAGAGCAAATGATAAAATCACACATCATCGCAAGTTCGCAGCCGCCGCCCAAAGCATAGCCCGAAACAGCCGCAATGATGGGTTTGCGCACGGCTGTAATACGGTCAGAGGCATCGGTGAAAAGATCGCCCGCAAAGGCGTCAACAAAGCTCTTTTCGCTCATCATTTTAATGTCTGCACCGGCGGCAAACGCCTTTTCCGATCCGGTTATAACAATGCAACGCACCTTTTCGTTTTTCTGTGCATCTGCCAAAGCATCGCACAACTCACCAAGCAGTTGGTCATTCAATGCATTTAAGGCTGTGGGGCGATTTAAAGTGATCAGTGCGACGTGATCTTCGACTTCGACGACTATCGTCTCATAGGCCATGAAACAGACTTTCGGTTGTTTCGATCAGAATTAACCCCTTAGCACATAAAGAAAAACCATGTCCAGAAATATGAGTGCAGTTAATTTTGACACCCATTGCAATAGAAACTTGATCTTCCAGATTGTACGATGCGCTGCACAACATGGTCACAACCATCGGTTAGACAGGGCAGCCCTTCGCGTCCGTAGACATTGAAGTTATGCTGAAAATAACCCAACTCTCCGTCTGCTTGACGAAAATTGCGCAATGAGGAACCACCAGCTCTTATTGCTTCGTCCAAAACTTGGCGTATGATTGGAACCAAGGCCGCAAGACGCGTCTTTGATATTTTTCCAGCCTGCCGTTTGGGTGAAATCCCCGCCCTGTAAAGAGCTTCGCAAACATAAATGTTGCCAAGCCCTGCAACAACTTTTTGATCTAAAAGAACCGATTTAATAGCCGAGTTCTTTCTTTTGATGCGGTCGATAAGATAGGTTTCATTGAAAGCATTGCTCAAAGGCTCTGGACCAATATCGCGCAGCAATGGGTGGTGATTAGCGCTATCAGTGCGTAGCAAATCCATGGCTCCAAAACGGCGTGGATCGTTAAAGGTTACCCGCGCCCCATTATCGATATCAAAAACCACATGATCATGCTTTTGAGCCGCTGGATGATCGTGCACAAATTGCCCCAACGGATCACCTGATATCAATATTCTTCCAGACATCCCAAGGTGGATCAGCAAGGTTTCACCGCTGGTCAAATCTGCCAGAATATATTTCGAACGGCGCCATAACCTGCAAATTTTTTGCCCGGTGATACGATCAGCCATGTTATCGGGAAATGGCCATCGCAGATCTGGGCGGTTTACGCTTGTGTGCAAAACGGTTCTGCCCTCTATAGCGGGGGCAAGGCCGCGCAGAGCAGTTTCGACTTCGGGCAATTCAGGCATATTTGGCTTCCTGGTTCCGTGACACTATTTTCTATATAGGTCCGTGCCTGACCTTTCTAGAACTCTGTGGTGAAATTTCTACGCGGCTTGCCCTTTTCAGTTATTGCGTGCTTGCCATCAATTAAATTGATAAAAACATGCGCAACTGCCGCATTGTGTTCACGTTAGCTCATACTGTAAGTGTGTGTTGAAAAACGAGGCGCTGGTAAATGACTGATCAGTCAGAGAAAACAACCCATTTTGGATTTGAAACGGTATCCGAATCGGAAAAGGCGGGCCGTGTTCAGGGTGTTTTCGGCAGCGTAGCCTCACGTTATGACATTATGAATGATGTTATGTCTGGCGGGATTCACCGGCTTTGGAAAGACGCAATGATGGATTGGCTGGCCCCTCGTTCAGGGCAAAAGCTGTTGGATGTTGCGGGCGGGACCGGCGATATTGCGTATCGATTTTTAAAGCGAGCGGGACAAGGCCATGCAACAGTTTTGGATTTGACCGAAGAAATGCTTGTTGAGGGCCGTAAACGCGCCGAAGCCAATCAAATGATTGATCAGCTGGATTGGTCGGTTGGCGATGCAATGGCCTTGCCGTTTCCCGACAATAGCTTTGATGTCTATACAATCAGTTTTGGCATTCGCAATGTGACGCGCGCCCAAGATGCATTGAACGAAGCGTTTCGTGTTCTTAGGCCTGGCGGTCGCCTTATGGTTTTGGAATTTTCCCAAATTCCCAATCCGGCGATGCAATGGGCCTATGATCGATATTCGTTTAATCTTATTCCTTTGATGGGTCAGTTGATTGCAAATGACCGTGACAGTTATCAATACTTGGTTGAGTCCATTCGAAAATTTCCGGATCAAGACATGTTCTTGAACATGGTGCGATCTGCGGGATTTGAAAATGCCAAATATCGTAACTTAACAGCAGGAGTTGCTTGCTTGCATTCGGGGTGGAAAATTTAGGTGCGGGGGCCTCATAACATATGGCGATTGATCCGCACGGGTGCAACGTTTGAACGAACGGGCGCGATGGGAGTTGTTCTGGATGCGGTTGAAGCCCCAAAGTCACTGCGGTTGGCTGCACGCATCTTGGGCTGGCCGTTTAAATGGCTTGGCTTTAAGGGTGACCCGACAATGCCGCCCGCCACGCGCGCGCTCACATCATTAGGGCCTGCCTATATTAAGTTTGGTCAGATTTTATCGACCCGGCCAGATGTGGTTGGCGAAGATTTGGCGCTGCAACTGCGTATTTTACAAGATAAGTTACCGCCCTTTTCCACCGATGAAGCAAAAGCCAGCTTTCTCGAAGAAACCGGTAGTGATCCCGGCACTGTATTTGCCGACTTTAGTGAACCAGTTGCGGCCGCTTCGATCGCGCAGGTCCACAAGGCGCGCATTCGCGAAACCGATAAATTGGTTGCGGTAAAAGTTTTGCGGCCGAATATAGAAAAGGCATTTCAAAAAGATATTGATGCATTCTATTTTGCAGCCCGATTGATTGAAATGTTATCGCCATCTTCTCGGCGGTTGCGCCCGCTCGAAGTGATCACGCATTTCGAAGGTGTTGTACAAGGCGAGCTTGATCTTAGATTGGAAAGTTCAGCAGCTTCAGAATTTGCAGCAAACACTAAAAATGACGTTGGTTTTCAGCTGCCCGCCATTCAATGGCCGCTATCCAGTCGACGGGTAATGACCCTTGATTGGGTTGAAGGGACGCCGCTGGGCGATAATGAGGCCCTAGAGGCGGCTGGACATGACTGCGCAGCGCTGGGCGAACGTGTCCTACAGCTTTTTTTAAAACATGCTTTGCGTGATGGTTACTTTCACGCCGATATGCACCAAGGCAATTTAAAGGTTTCCGCGAACGGTGATATCGTTGCCTATGACTTTGGTATTATGGGTCATATTGATGAGTATACCAGACGGGTTTATGCAGAAATCCTATTTGGCTTCATTCGCAGAGACTACAAGCGGGTTGCCGAGGTTCACTTTGAAGCCGGCTATGTTCCTGCGGATCGCGATGTTGATGAATTTGCGCGGGCTCTGAGAGCGGTTGGAGAGCCAATTTTCGGCATGGATGCAACACGGATTTCAATGGGCCGTTTGCTAAGTTACCTGTTCGAGGTTACCGAACGATTCGGCATGGAAACCCGCACCGAATTGATCCTGCTGCAGCGCACTATGGTGGTCGTTGAGGGTGTCGCTCGGTCGCTTAATCCACATATCAATATCTGGCAGGCCGCACGACCCACTGTTGAAGATTATATACGCCAAAGCATTGGTCCAAGGGCGGTTTTAAGCGACTTGGCCAAAACCGCGCGGGTCTTGTCACGATTTGGGCCCCGATTGCCCCAATTGGTCGAAAGAGCTTTGGTCCGGCAATCTGAGGTTTATGAACCAGAGCGGAAGAAACCCATTGGGCTGTTGCCACTATGGATCATCCTCTCACTCGCTGGCGGCGCTGTTTTAAGCTATCTTGGCATGTGCTTTTTTTAGATCAGAAATTTCATGCTCTAACGCTTTTTTATAAGCAGAATTGCCATGTTCAACCTGCCACAGACAATAAGCTGCGATGCGCCAAGAATACCACGCACGCAAATCTAAAAAGCGGGCTTTATCAAAAACTGCAGAATATTGCGCATAACTGCTGATAAAGGATGAAACTTCAATATCAGACAAGATGGCTTGACGATAAAGCCACTGCATTGCCGGCGATAGAAAATGACATAGATCTTCGGCAGGATCACCCAAAGCTGGGCATTGCCAGTCAATTAATTTCGCACGGCCTTGGTTTATAATAACATTGGCGGGAACAGGATCGGCATGGATCATCCACCGCTTTGCAACTGGCGCAACATGGGTGTCGGGCATCAGGCTGTGAACCACATCTTTTTCAGGGGTGTTACACATGCCAAGTATATTCATCCCATCTGCCCTCATTTGGCTGGAGCCAACAGACGCGTTGCGCAAACCTTTCAAAGGGGGCAATTGATGCAACTGTGCCAAGCATTGTGCCATTAAGATCACCTGATCCTCAAGAAGCGTACCGGCAATATGTTCATAAATCAGGCAAGGTCCGACAGGTGTTTTTATAAATGCAACGGGTTTTGGGCTGAGCCCATGCGGTGCTAAGGCCTTTAGGCAGATGTGCTCACCCAAAGGGTCATTCGGAAATAATGGGTTTTGCCACGGGTGTTTTGGATAGAGTTTTACACATAAATCCAAAGCATTATTAATTTTCAAGTGCCAAACACGATTGGACCGCCCCCCCGCCAGTTCGGTCCACTCCGCAGGAGCTTTCAATATCCCTTGGTCTATCAGTTCATGTGTCAGCTGTTCGGTTGGCAAGTTCTTGATACCCTTTATGCAATTATTTGCCATAGGGGAGGGTGCGCATTGACGCAAGCATGAGTTTAGTTTCTTACAGCGGAAATTGCTTTTGGGTCCGCTGACAGACCTCCTGAAAAAAGGATGCTATGCTCACCTTTGTCTAGGCGCACCTCTTTGATTTTCTGATAGGCGGGCATCTCTGTTTCACCCTGACTGGCATCCTTTTTGAATGTTTCAACAAAGAACTCATAGGTTGCATTTCGTGCAGTTTCTCCAGAGGTAATCTGCCCCCCCAACTAAATTCTGTGGTGTCGTTGGATATTGGTTTGCGAAAGACAACTGATCCAGATTCGTTTTTTACGATAAAATCTGCCCGCTCAGTACTTTCAGGAATAGATATGGCAATATCAATTGATGTTCCGGAAAAATGTGCAGGCCCTGTAACTTTGGCAAATTTTCCGATCCACTCTGTAAATTGTAAAAGTTCAGAAGACCCTAAATG
>ERZ1047985.1884-NODE-1884-length-13810-cov-8.536823_pt1 | contig 13810 bp, 14 predicted proteins | sample MGYA00383097_ERZ1047985 | MGnify/ENA primary metagenome ERZ1047985 (study PRJEB29581, sample SAMEA5548367) | metagenome | biome: marine; feature: coastal; material: water | depth 50 m | study: Short-term variability in the microbial, nano- and picoplankton...
GCCTCAACCAAAGGAGACGAGCGCCGGATGCGGAACTTCTTAGCCTTTGGTTTGGTAGTCATAGAGCTGTCTCGCTTCTTCAAGTGTGTCGAACATATGCAACTGACCGTTCATTAAGACTCCAGCCGAGCGACAATATTTTTCTAATGTTTCTGGCTGATGTGACACAACTATGATTGTGGTCGTTCTCAGCCTCTCGCGCAAGATTTCTCCTGCTTTTCTATTAAATTCTGCATCGGTGCTTGAGGGCATGCCCTCGTCGATCAAGTAGATGTCAAACTCAAGCGCCAAAAGTAGGGCAAATGTGAACCGCGCCTTCATTCCAGAACTATAGGTTCCAAGGGGCTGATCAAAGTATTCCTCAAGCCCGCAAAGCCACCGGCAAAAAGCTTCAACATAGTCAGGATCAAGGCCGTAGAGTCGCGCGATGTAGCGTGAATTTTCCATGGCCGACAGCTTACCCACGACCCCGCCCATAAAGCCAAGCGGAAAGGATATCCGGCAATCGCGCCGAATGTCGCCTTCATCTGGTTGTTCGAGACCTGCCATCATATTTATCAGCGTAGTTTTACCCGTTCCATTCGGAGCCAGAATGCCGACAGAATGCCCAAGCTCGACCCGAAACGACGCACGATCAAGGATGACCTTGCGCTGTGTTCCAGTCCAAAAGGACTTACTGACGTTGTTAAATTCAAGCATTACAAACCCGCACTAAAACTCGGTAAACCCAAATAAGCAGGATCACCTTAAATTTAGGTAATTGCGAATTCAGGCTACAATATGACTAATTTATAGCCATTGGTGCCAAATTGCGATCAATCAATAGAATAGGGCCGATACGTTTCCGAACCGGCCCCTAATCAATTGGGTATACACTTAAAATTCTTGTTTTGTGACCTTCGTCAGCTTGCCCGCGATGATTGCAAGTACAGCAGCAAAAAAGCTGAATAGCGCACCCATCTTCGCCGCGTCCTGAACAGGACCTGCATCGAACGCCACAGAGGCGATGAACAGTGAGACGGTAAAGCCAATAGCGGCAACCAAGCCAATGACGACAAGATCGATGATGCGCATTCCTTGCGGCATTCCAAGTCTTAGCGGTCCAGCGGCAAGCCAGCCAAACAGTAAAATGCCAACCGGTTTACCGATAATCAAGCCTGCAAGAACCAGCCACGTCGCATCGCCAATCGAACCCAACTCAACACCGGCGTTAAGAAGACCGAAGAAGAACAGGATGATTTCAACCGGGTGCTTCAACGCGTGTTCCATGACGTTGAGCAGGTCGTGCAGATAGCTTTCCGCCTCAGAGAAGATGCCAAACGCGCGATCCGCATGTGGGATGGCAGGTACAATTGGTAGCAATCCAAGCGCTGGATGAAGACCCGATTTCACAAAGGCGTACCAGCTGATCACTCCAGCCAGCGCATAGGGCCAAAAGCTAAGCCATTTGCGGATTGCTGTTGAAGACGGGCGTAATTGGTTTCCACGATCCATAAAACGCGGCAGCCAGTTGAAGATTAGGTAAACCCCGACAGCAGCACCTAAGGACACAAGCAACCACTCTGGCGCCAGTTCAGCAGATGGATAGAAAATCGCAAGAATGATTAGGCCAGCGGCGTCGTCGGCGATGGCAAGCAAAAGCAAAAAGCGAACAGCAGGGTGCCCTGCACCAAAGACCATCCGGCCAACTAGGTAAGAGAACGCAATGTCCGTGGCCGTCGGAATGGCCCAACCGTTGGCAACCGCAGAATAGGTATCCGAGCCCATAACCATTGCGAGACCAAGATAAACCGCAATCGGGCCGAACATCCCGCCAGCTGTTGCAAACAAAGGCGTCGCAGCTTTTTTCCCACGCAATGAGCCGTTTTTCAGGATGATGGCTTCCCACACTTCCTTGGCCGCGATTGCGAAGAACAACGCCATTAGGCCGTCATTCACAAGGTAGTGCAGCGACATCACTTTGGCGGTGTCAGGGTGACCGAAAGCTTCGTAGCCGTGGCCATATGCTTTCTTCCAATAATCGTAGTCTAGTCCGATCCAGTCATTGAACCAAACGGGATACTCGACCAGGTGATGATAGGAATGAGGTTCAATATTTGCCCACACCAGTGCGGCCAACGCACCGATGATTAATAGCAAGGAGTAGTTCGTCAAAAAATTCCAGACGCGATACATAGTTTTCCCCTCGTTCGCACATTTGTGTCGGAGTTACCCTATGCACTTATATAGAGCAACGGCGCGCTGAAAAAAGGTTTTCAACGCGCCGAATAATTCAACTTTATATGATATTTATGCGATAGTTTGCCACGCCAACCCGGCGAGGGTTGCGCCGCTGATCGCAAAACCTAGGTAGGCGTAGAACACCCGAGGTTTCACAAGCGCCCAAACGGCAATCGCAGCGGGGATGCAGCTTACGCCGCCGGCGATCATAAAGCTCATCGCGGCACCTTGGGCCATTCCTTGGTTTAGCAATGCGTCAACAAGTGGAACCGCTGCGTAACCGTTCAAATACGCCGGTGCACCCACCAATGCGCCAAGGAAAATTGTCCCAACACCTTCGCCGCCTAGCACACCAGCAATCAACTCTGCAGGAATGTAGTTCAGCATCATGGCTTCGATAACATAGGCCAGTGCAAGCCACTTCAATAGGAACACAGCGTTTTCGAGGGTTGTGTCTTTGAACGTCTCACGGCGATCTGCTTGCGTCCAGAACTTCCAAACTGGTTTACCCGAAAACGGTTGTTTGACGCCGCAGCACCCACCGATTTGTGGTTTTTCGCGCAACGGATTTACGAACACTGGGGTTTTTGCAGAAATCATCGTCAGCGTTCCGCCAAAAAGGCCAATGCCAACTGCAGCAAGGGTTTTCCCGATGGCAAATTCATAACCAAGCGTACCCGAGGTGATTAGAAACATCGCCGGGTCCATCAAAGGTGACGCCAACCAAAATGCCATCACTGCGCTTAAGGGGGCGCCTACAGCTAGAAGTGCGGCGATGAATGGAATGACTTCGCATGAGCAAAATGGGGAAAGCCCCCCCAGCAACGCGGCGAGGAAAATCATCTGAACTTCACGACCAACGAAAGCTTTTGCGAGGATGTTTTCAGCGCCAGTTGCCTTTAGATAACCGATAGCAAGCACGGCAAACGCAATGAAGGGCGCTGTACTGATCAATGCGCCGCTGCCGAATTCGATCGTTGGCAAGAATGCTTCTGTGTCGAAGACTGCAATGCCGACAAGAATAAGGGCTAGGGCGAACCAAGCTTTGTCGATGCGTTTCCACAAAGCGCTAGGGTTGTTCAGTGGAATATCAGTCATGAGTGTGCTCACTTTCAGCAGCGTTGTTCGAATCGGCGCAGCATTCTTGCACCAAATACGTCGATAATTCTTGAATACGGGGGTAGGAAACTGCGCATCGTATGACGCGCCCTGTTTTTACCTGATCCACCAAGCCAGCCTGTGCCAACAGTTTGACGTGATGGGTCAACGTTGAGCCGGTGATGCCAGAGCGTTCACCTAGTTCCCCGATGCTAAGACCCTCGTCGCCCGCGCGAACAAGGACCCGAAGAACGGTCAGACGTTGCTCTGACCCCAGAGCCGCGAAGGCCGAGGCGGTTTGGGCGATGCCAAGTGGATTTCTATCTATCATTTCCATATTTCGAGAACTATCGAAATAAAAACAGATTCGCAATGATGTTTTCACAATCATCGAAATATTGTCTTGAGACTGACCAAAAACTCCACAAAGTAAGAGTATGAGGACTGATCTAGAAGCCGAAATCCAACGTTGCACCCTTTGCGCCTCTCGGTTTGCCACCACTGAAACTGGTCACAGGCCGAGACCCATTGTTTGGTTCAACTCGGCAGCACCGATCCTGATTGCGGGGCAAGCGCCCGGAATGAAAGTGCACACATCGGGCAAGCCGTTTGATGACCCCTCGGGCGATCGGTTGCGGGAATGGCTGGGCCTGATGCCAGATCAATTCTACGACAGAAGTTTGGTTTCAATCGTGCCGATGGCGTTTTGTTTTCCAGGGTATCGCAAGGGATCTGACCTGCCTCCTCCGCCGATATGCGCGCGGACCTGGCATCATCGAGTTTTCAGCTCGCTGAACGAAACCAAGCTAACCCTGCTTGTCGGCGGGTATGCGCAGAAATATCATCTTCGCTCAAAGTTGAGCGTTACCGATCAAGTCAAAGCTTGGCGCGACTATGCGCCCGACGCGTTCCCCTTGCCTCATCCGTCGTGGCGGAATACGGCATGGCTAAAGCGCAACCCGTGGTTCGAAGAGCAGCTTTTGCCTCAAATTCGCGCCCGCGTTCAGGAGATCATACATGACCGACCAGACCCCCCTTGATCTTGCCCATGTCGCCATGGAGTCTGCCCCAGACGATGTTGAAAAGCGTCTAAAGTATTTTGAACGCCTCGCAGATTGTGAACTGTTCTTACTGCTGACCGAGGAAGCATCAGGCGATCGGCTGTCCCCCGAACTGTTTGAACTGGCCGATGCAAGCTTCGTGTTGGCCTTTGACCGCGAAGAGCGGTTGTCGGAATTCGTTGGAAAGCCTGCGCCGTACGCAGCAATCTCTGGCCGTGTTGTTGCAGGTATGCTGGCAGGGCAAGGGGTTGGTATCGCCTTGAACCCCGAGGTCGCGCTGTCCTCAAACATCATTGATCCCGAGGCAGTTGCTTGGTTGGCAGAAACCGTGTCCGCAGCACCCGAGGAAATGCAAGCCCGTGTTGACGAACTTTTGCCGCCGAATGTTCCTAAAATACTGGTGACCAACTTGGCCGAAAAACTTGCGACCGCGACTGGCCTTGCTGACACCGCGTATTTGGTGGCCGTGCAGTATGAAAACGGAACCAAGAGTCATATGCTTGGTGTTGTGAACGCACTGTCAGAGGCTGAAGGCGCAATAGCGAAAGCGGTGAATGAGGCGCTGACATTTTCGGGTCTTGAAGCTGCGGCATTGGATGTCACCTTCGTCGCTGCGCATGATCCAATCGCCGCAAGCTTGGCTAAGGTCGGCTTGCGGTTCGATCTTCCTCAGCCGGAGCCAACGCAAGAATACGCCCCCAAAGCGCCGGGTAGAGACCCTGATAGCCCACCAAAGTTGAGGTGAATTAGTAACCCTTGTCCATGTCCACGACATGCAAAAAGGGTTCCCCAGCTTCTCCCCGCCGGACGTTTTCGGCAATCACTTCGACAGCTGTAGAAGCGCGCGTTTCGGACGCGATATGCGGTGTGACTGTCACCTTAGGATGTGACCAAAACGGATCGTCCGCGGGCAGCGGTTCAATGCGAAACACGTCGAGTGTCGCATGGCAAAGATGTCCTGCATCCAAACTCGCGATCAGATCAGTGTCGTTAATCAGGGTGCCTCTGCCTGGATTGATAATGACGGCATCCTTTGGCATCTGGGCAAATGCCGCTGTGTCGAACATGTTTTCGGTGTCTGGCGTCGCGGGCAGCAACAGTACAGCAATCTCTGCGATGCCAAGCGCCCTGGCAAAACCGTCCTTCCCGTAGAAGGTTGAAATTGTGTCATGCTCCTTGGGCGAATTGCTCCAACCGCTGACTTTGAAATCCAACGCGTCCAGCGCTTCGCCACACGCACGCCCAAGCGCGCCAAAACCAAAAAGAACGACGCTGCGATCCCGCGACATCGGCGGTGCACCCAAGCGCCACTCGCCATCTTGACCGCTAAGGTACTTGTCTATGCCTAAATGGTGACGCAGAACGTGACCCGTTACCCACTCGACCATGCCCTGCGATAGGCCGTAATCCACCATCCGTGTCAGAGGCTTATCAAGCGTCGGATTCCCGACGACCTGATCCACACCTGCCCAAAGGTTCAGAACCGCTTTGCAGTTCACATAGGGGCGAAAGTCACTGACCGATGAATTTGGAGCGTAAACCATATAGTCGACCTGTTCGGGCGGGAATTCGATCCGCAAATCAACGTCCAAGCCCAAGTCAGCAAAAGCCTTGCGTAATGGGGCTTCGTATTGATCCCAACGTTCTGTGAGCGCCGAAAACTGTACTTTAATCGTCATGGTGTCCCTCGTGGTCTGTGCACATGCGCACTTTGGATAAGGCCAAAAGCCCCCAGCAATACTAGCATCGCCGACCCGCCATAGCTGACCAAGGGCAAAGGTACGCCGACCACCGGCGCCAACCCCATGACCATCGACATGTTCACGGCAAAGAATAGGAAAAACGTCATGGTGATGCCGATGACCAACAGGGATGAAAAACGATCTTTCATCCGCATGGCTGCAAATAAGCAAAAGAGGATCACCAAGACGTATAGCAACAGCAACGCACTTCCGCCGAAAAAGCCAAATTCCTCGGCCAGTGTCGTAAAGATAAAGTCGGTGTGCTTTTCAGGCAGGAAATTTAGGCGGGTCTGCGTGCCTTGCATAAACCCCCGACCCGTCCAGCCGCCAGATCCCAAAGCGATTTTTGACTGGGTGATGTGATACCCCGCCCCGAGGGGGTCGCTCGCTGGATCAAGAAACGTATCAATGCGCCGGTACTGGTAGTTCTGCAGGAGTTGCCAACTTGCGCCTCGCGATTGGAAGACTGCGAACACAGCCCCAAATCCCGCGACGACAACGGATGCGAAATAGGCCCAGTGGACGCCTGCAGCGAACATCACGACACCACCCGTCACCATCAAAAGCAAAGCGGTTCCAAGATCAGGTTGTCGAAGCACCATGAACGTCGGGACCAGCGTGATAATCACTGGGATTAGCACCCACAGTGGACGGGATATATTGCGGACCGGAATGGCATCATAATAAGAGGCGAGAACCATAACCAATGCGATCTTGGAGACTTCTGAGGGTTGCAAACGCATAAACCCAAGATCGATCCAGCGCTGGGCCCCCATGCCGGTTACGCCATAAAATTCCACGAACACCAGCAATGCCAATGAAAATAGGAATGTCAGGACGGACATGTTGCGCCAGAACCAGATTGGTACCATCGCAATAATGAACATTAAAACCAAACCGATGACAAAGCGCTGCATCTGCGTTTCAGCCCAAGGGGTAAAACTGCCCCCAGCGACCGAATACAACATCAAAAATCCGATCCCAGAAATAGCCATCAGGACTAGGATCAAAGGCCAATGGAGGTGGGTGACCTTTCGCCAACCCGTTGGGATCGTTTGAACGCGGTATTCTAAATAACTCATGCCTGCCCCCGATCACCGACGGGCAGTGGATTCTGCTGACGTTCAATTGAATCTTGACGTTCTTTGATGATGAACTGGTCTTTCTCAGGGTACGCATCGAGGGGAGGCGTTCCGTCAAACAACGCTTGAAGCGTTACGTCACGCGCAATAGGGGCAGCAGTAGACGAGCCACCTCCGCCATGTTCGACGACGACAGCAACGGCGTATTTTGGGTTATCATATGGCGCGAAATTCACGAAAAGTGCATGATCGCGCTGTTCCCATGGAACTTCTTCGTTGTCGACGATTGTGCTGCGAACCTGCGCTGTTCCCGTTTTGCCAGCCATGCGAAAATCTTCGTCTGCGATCCGTGAAGAATAAGCTGTGCCTTTGCGATGGTTGGAAACCGAGAACATGCCCCGCCGGATCAAGCGCAAATGTTCGGGTGCGATGCCCAAGTCCTCTCCTGCGCCGCTCGGTTGCTCTTCCCCGCCCACTCGTTTGATGAGACGAGGCGAAACAGATCGCCCCGACGCCAAGCGCGCGGTCATCACAGCCAACTGCAAGGGCGAAGCCAAAACATAACCTTGCCCGATGGCCGCGTTCGCTGAATCGCCGATGACCCATTCGGCATCCCGATAAACCAGCTTCCATTCTTTTGTTGGCGTAAGACCGCTAGAAACCGCTGACATTGGAACGTCGTGTTTCTCGCCTAACCCAAGCTTTCGGGCCATGGCGGTGATGTTCTCAATCCCGACCTTCAACGCGAGATCGTAGTAATACACGTCGCAGCTTTCTCTGAGCGAGGTGTTAAGATCCATCGACCCGTGCCCGACCTTTTTCCAACAGGTGAACTTGCGGTCGCTAATCTCCATGTAGCCGGGGCAATAAACGGTTTCGTTCGGATCAACGATGCCGCTTTCAAGACCCGCAAGCGCAGCCACCATCTTGAACGTAGACCCCGGAGGGTAAGCGTCTTGAACGGCCTTTGATGCCAATGGACGCTTTTCGTTCTCGCGCAAGTTCGCGTAGTCAGCGACAGAAATACCCCGAACAAACAAGTTGGGATCGAAATCAGGGGTCGACACGATGGCTCGGATATCCCCGTTTTCTACATCCATCACAACCACGCTGGCGCTTTCGTTTCCAAGCCGGGTGCGGATGTAGCTTTGAAGCTTGTGGTCCAGCGTCAACTGAAGATCAGCGCCAGTATCCCCTTCACGGCGATCCAGTTCGCGCATCACACGTCCAACGGCGTTCACTTCTACGCTTTTTGTGCCCGCTTTGCCGCGCAATGAATCCTCAAGCTTGCTTTCAATCCCGACTTTACCGATTTGGAACCGTGGGATACGCAACAATTGGTCAGGGTTCTCGATCCGTTCAAGATCGTAGTCACTGATAGGTCCGACATAGCCGACCACATGCGCAAACGGCGCCCCAATTGGGTATCTGCGCGAAAGCCCTACATCGGGGGTGACACCGGGCAACGCCAGTGAATTGGCGGCAACCTTTGCAACCGCATCCCATTTGACGCGATCAACCAAGGTGATGGGCAAAAACGGCGGGCTACGCTCAATTTCGGCCAAAGCGCGGTTAAGATCATCCGCATCAAGCTCAATCAGAGTCGACAGTCGGGCAATCGTTGCATGGATATCGTCTGAGTCCTCGGGAACAATAACAATCCGGTAGCTTGGTTCGTTCAACGCAATTGGCGTGCCGTCACGGTCAAAAATCTGGCCCCGCGCTGGGGAGATCAGACGGATATTGATCCGGTTTTCCTCGGCCAAAAGGCGGTACTTGTCGGCCTCTTCGACCTGCAGATAACGCATGCGTGCAGCCAGAGTTCCGGCAAAAAGAACTTGACCCGCACCAATCAACATACCGCGACGGGAAATCTTCTTTGATGACGCTTCAAGCTCTTTTTCGGGGCGTCTCATGCGCGACGACCACTCGGCGAGGTTTCAATCAATGCCGGTTTGCGTACTCTAAACACACCCGCAGAAACAGCTACGACGACTGGGTAGACGATAAGCGTGGCCGAAAGCTGTAACACGCTCGCTGGCAGAGGCGGCCGGTCCACGAACAGCAAGTTCAACGCCAAATGCTCAAGGATAAACAGCATTGCGATCCCAACCGACACGCGAAACCATTCGACGCCAAAACCGGTTGAGCGCATCCGGTGACGTTGTCTGCCAACACGGTCAGCCAGCAGCAAAACCAACGCGGTCCATAAGCCCGGTACCCGCATCAGCAATAGGTCTGCCAAAAGTGCGACGGCTGCGATCAAAAGGATTGGGGCATATTCCGGTCTGCGAACAACCCAAGCAAGGGTTAAGCATAAGATGATATCAGGTGAAAACGTGATCCAACCGATTTGCCCAAGTGGTAGCAAGTGGAACATAATTACAGCACTGCATATTACAGCGTAAAGGGCGCGCATTGTCCAAATTTGGGTCGCATTCCGCTCAGCCATCCGGCCCCACAGTTTCATCGAATATGATGATGTCGCCTTGGTCGTTGATGTCTTCTTTTGGGACGCCGCGTAGCACACGTAAAAATGCAAGGCGTTCAAAGTCGGCGGCAAGACGAACGTGATATCGCCCATCGCGGCTTTCAATCAACTGCCCCACCAGCAAATCGGCGGGGAATACGCCTCCATCACCCGAAGTGACAACGCGATCACCCGGGCGCACAAGCTCGGGCTTTTCAAGGAAATCGATAAGCGGCGTCGGGGAATTGTCGCCAAATAGAATAGCCGTTTGCCCAGAAGGCTGGATGGTTATCGGCAGTCGGCTGTTGGCATCAGTCAAAAGCAACACCCGAGAAGTTTGCTGACCGAGGCCTGAAATCCGCCCCACAAGACCAATCCCATCCATGGCAGCCAGACCATCACGCAAGCCATCACGCTCGCCGATGTTCAACAGCACCGACTTGCGAAACGGCGAGCCGCTGTCGGTTAGGACAACGCCAGTCACATATGTCAGATCTGCGTCAAGGCGAACGTTGTTAAGGTCCAACAGACGCGCGTTTTTGAGTTCCAACTGTAGCGCGGCTTCTTTCCACGCTTTCATCTGCTGCAGCTCGCGTCGTAGCTCCTGGTTTTGTTCGTATATTCGCGCGTAGCTTTGCGCGTCGCGAATGATGTTCATCGTGGCAGTCACGGGGGCCATGGCCCATTCCATGTTTGGAACAACGCGATCAATCACGGCCATGCGAAACCGTTCGACCCGTGGTGAGTCAATGCGCCAGACAATCGTCAAAAGGATTAGACAAAACACCAAAATACCGATCAGCAGACGCCGGATCGGTAGGAAATATTCTTCGCTATTGGTACGATCCTGTGCCAAGAAAACCTCCGTTCAGAAGGCGAGTGGATCAGCTGTCGTAATCGATGACGTGGCGAAGCTGCTTTTCGTATTCAAGCGCTTTACCAGTACCCAACGCAACACAATTCAACGACTCGTCTGCGACCGAGATCGCAAGACCCGTCTGTTCCCGCAACGCCAAATCAAGATCTCCAAGCAATGCACCGCCACCGGTAAGCATAACGCCACGGTCCACGATATCAGCGGCAAGGTCAGGCGGCGTCGCTTCAAGCGCTGTCATGACCGCTTCGCATATCTGCTGAACAGGCTCGTTCAACGCTTCGGCAATTTGTGCTTGGCTAATTTCGATTTCCTTGGGGACGCCGTTCAACAGATCACGCCCACGGATCAACATCGATGCTCCGCGACCATCGTCTGGCATGCGGGCGGTTCCGATAGATGTCTTGATGCGCTCTGCCGTAGCCTCGCCAACCAAAAGGTTTTGCTGGCGACGCAGGTAGGAAATGATCGACTCGTCCATGCGGTCACCACCAACGCGCACCGAACGGGCGTAAACGATGTCGCCCAGTGACAGAACAGCAACCTCGGTCGTACCACCACCGATATCGACAACCATGTTACCGGTCGGATCAGTGATTGGCATACCCGCGCCAATCGCCGCTGCAATGGGTTCCGCGATTAAGCCGGCCTTGCGGGCGCCTGCGCCAAGAACTGACTGACGAATAGCCCGTTTTTCAACAGGGGTCGCGCCATGCGGCACGCAAACGATGATTTTGGGTTTTGAGAATGTCGTGCGCTTGTGAACCTTGCGGATGAAGTGCTTGATCATCTCTTCGGCGACGTCGAAATCGGCAATCACACCCTCACGCATCGGGCGAATAGCCTCAATGCTGCCTGGTGTCCGGCCCAGCATCAGCTTGGCGTCTTCGCCTACGGCCAACACCTTTTTGCCGCCGTCCTTTACGTGATAGGCCACAACAGAAGGCTCAGAAAGGATCACTCCACGACCTTTGACATAGACGAGCGTGTTCGCTGTCCCTAGGTCAATTGCCATGTCCTGAGAGAAAAACCCCCCGATATCACCGAATAATGCCATTCGCGCGTGTACTCCGAATCCCCGAGGCCCAACAAGTGGATTGGACCGGCCATTCTTATAGGCGCGAGGTCAGAATTGTGAAAGACCCCAATGACCCCCCTCAGCATGTTCTTGCCGGTTATTTGGCTGGATTGAGTTGTGGGACTTCTATCTTGTGATGGGGATTACTTGTTTTTGTGCGACGTGTTGAGAACCCGCCATTGCCTTCGTCTGTTGAAGGCCAGCTACGAGGGCAGTGCCACAGTCAAACAGCCTGCCCCAAAAGTGGGCCTTCGGACTCTGCTCTGTAAATGGCGGGTTCGAGCTCAATTGTGACGGTTATCTGCACATTTACGGATGGCTACTCTTGATTGAGGACAGTAGTTCTCTTGCTAGATCTATGGCGTGTACATTTGATCGCATACCGCAAATACATCCACACTTTCAGCAATCAAACTCAATTGATCGCGGCTGATTTTGTCAAACCCACCACTTCCGCTGATCCAAACCGAATTGTAGTGCTCAAAAACAAGATCTAACAGCCGCGAATTGCGTGATGTCTCTCCGGGAGTGTACTCAAAAAAGACCGGTGGTTTTGACTTCGACACCAGATTTTCCATACCCTCGAAGACTTCTAGTTCGTGGCCTTCGACATCGATCCAGACCAAACCAATTTTGGCAGGGTCAATTTCGCGCATGCACAGAAGCGAATCCACTCTCATTGATTCTGTTGAAAAAACGCTTCCTCGATGCATCGACTTATCCCCCGAAACACTTGTACCACCGCGATTGAAATAATTGCGTACAAGCTCGATAGTGCCATCGTAGTTTGAAACAGCGCCGCCAACGATCGCAACTTGATCGTCCAAATTGTTTAGGTCAACATTTCGCTGCAAGACACTGATATTTTCGGGATCAGCTTCGACTGTGAGGACTTTAACATTCTCGAATTCTTTACAAAAATAAATGCTGTGCGTCCCAATGTTTCCGCCTAATTCCAGTATCCAGGATTCATGCAACGAGTATGCGTGTTTGCGAAAAAATTCGGCGATGAAGCGCACGGAATCCCGCTGATATTCTCCTTGTTCAGTAAGTATCAGCCCAATTATGTCATGGGGATAATACAATAACTCATGATCATTGAATTCGCGAAAAAACAGAATACCTTGGTCTGCCATCGCATACCGAAAGAAGCGGGACATAGTCCGATTTCCTATGATCTTCGACTCTATGACCTTTTTGATACGGCTTCGAAAATACTTCATTTTTCCTTTCCTTGCGGCTGATCAGCATTGTTCCGGACCAACAAAATATTCCAGAAACCCACGTTCTTTTTGTTTAAGCTGCATTGATCATATAGTTCATTGCCCGATGATAAAACGCTTGCGGCAATTCAATTCATGCGTGAGTTACTTGCTGTTATGGGTGTTTAGTCAAGCGCAAAGCGCAAATTAGAGCCAAAAATCTGAAATGAAACCAATCATAACACGCCAATCAAGAACTTCTTCCCAAGGATGTTTTTCAGTGCAAACCTGACCTCGGCGATCAGCAAAACGAAAGCCCGCTTTTTGTCCGCACTTTGGTCCTTAAAGCAAGCTGTCGCGAATGACCGCTGGTTGCATATGAGAGCGACCCATTCCAAAGAAAAGGGCCCCGAAAATCGGAGCCCTTAGCTGGTTCAAAATCACGACGGATCGGTATACGAAACCTCTCGTACATCTCCGTCCACGCTGATTTCTCTCGCCGGACGATCAGGCGGTTGACTGCTTGGATATAGGCCCGCGCCGAGGCGGCCTCCGTATAGGTGTCCGCTGACTGGCCTGTTGCCATGTTCGGATAAACTCGATTTCACCGATCAGTGTCATGTGTGCGTGAACTCTGAATTGCCTTTCACCCACCAAGTGGATTGGATCCGCGATTCTCATAGGCGCGAGGACAGAATTGTGAAAGACCCCAATGACCCCCCTCAGCATGTTCTTGCCGGTTATTTGGCTGGATTGAGATGTGGGGATTCAATCTAGTGAGGGGGATTACTTGGACTTTTGGGCGACGTATCGGGAATCCCCCATTGCATTTGCCTGTCGAAGGCCAGCTACGACGGCTGAGAAGTAGTCAATCTTTCGGCTCCAAAGCGGTCATTCGAACTCTGCGTGGCCAAGGTCCGCTTCGGGCCTATTCTGTTGAAAAACTCGAAGTTTTCCTCGCACCGCGTGACAGGGTAAATGGT
>ERZ1047985.1886-NODE-1886-length-13797-cov-5.660457_pt1 | contig 13797 bp, 14 predicted proteins | sample MGYA00383097_ERZ1047985 | MGnify/ENA primary metagenome ERZ1047985 (study PRJEB29581, sample SAMEA5548367) | metagenome | biome: marine; feature: coastal; material: water | depth 50 m | study: Short-term variability in the microbial, nano- and picoplankton...
TTGCAGCCCACCGAGGCCACTTTGACCGATCAAGATATCGAAGCTGCCAGCCAGAAAATCATCCAAAAAGTGTTGAAGGCCACGGGTGGGGATTTGCGCGAATAAAGATACAGTACCGATGCGGGTAGGTCGGTTCGGAGACAGAAACCTTTAAAGTTGGCGGCGCCAGAACCCTTTCTGCTAAGCCAAAAAATGAGCCACGGGAAAGGCATGATGCGGCACTCACTGAATATAGCGTTTTGCGTAATCGTTTCCCTTGGTATTTTGGCGCCCAAGGTGAGTGGTGCTTTATCTGCTGTTATTCCGGGGTGGAGTTTTGTTTATATTTGCGCCGGAAATGAGAGTTTGGTTTTGTTGCTGGATGCCAATGGTGATCCAGTAGAACTTGCGCAGCAAGAAATACAGGATTGTCCAATTCCCGATGCGGGAGTTGGTTTTGAACCCCAGCTTCTTTATTGGCAGTATCTGGCGCTAAGCAATGCGCGTGTGTTTCATATTTCGGTTAATAGGCGTCTGAACGCGGATAGTTTTGCCCGCATCCCGCCAAAACGACCACCGCCTTATCTGGTTTGAGCCAAAAAAATCAAATCAAATAAGGACCTAAATTATGACTATCACCACTCAACGTGGCGATGCATCTGCATCGCACACGCAGGCGGAATTTTACCGGCTTGTGTGGAAATGGCACTTTCTGGCCGCCCTGTTTGTACTGCCTTTTATGGCAATGCTCTCTCTGACCGGCGGCATTTATCTTTATAAAGATCAGATCAACAACTGGATATACGCAGACAGGATTTATGTAAAACCCCAAGAAACCACTGTTGCTTTAAGCGATCAGGTGGCTGCGGTTCAGACATCAGTCGGGCTAACCCGATTGCGGGGAATAACCGTTTATGACGATCCGCAGAAAAGTACGGTTATTGAATTTAATGATGGCGAAAAAACGCGCTCTGTGGCTTGGGTCAATCAATATACCAATGAAGTTTTGGGTATATCTGCACGCGATGCGATGCCGATGCGTATGCTGCGCAAGTTTCATGGTGAACTTCTGCTTGTAAATTCTGGCACCAAATTCGTTGAACTTTCGGCACATTGGGCAATCGTTTTGTTCATCACTGGGTTGTATTTATGGTGGCCCCGTGGGCAGCGCAAATTGGTAAACGCAATATCACTGCCGCGCGGCAAGGGCCGTAGCTGGTGGCGTGAAACCCATATGTTTACCGGTTTTCTGGCCGCCATTTTGGTTCTGCCCATTCTGATCACCGGCCTGCCATGGACGGATGTCTGGGGCGGCGGTCTATCTTATGTTCAAAAGCAAACTGGTCAGAAAGCTGAAAGCCTTCGATTTGGCGGAAAAATGCCGAAGTCCACGCAAACTGACGCACCGCCAATAGCGTTTGAAAAAGTTATAGATCTGGCCAAGGCAGAGGGCTTAAAGGCGCCTTATGAAATGCGCTCTCCCAAAGGAGAAAGCGGGTCTTACTGGATTTACTCAAAAAGCAAGCGGCGGATGGAGCAAAATGAATTGGTAATTGATCAGTACACTGGCCAAATCCTCAAAAGGATTGAATTTGCAAAGGCACCAGTGGTTGCAAAAACAGTTTCCTGGGGGATTTCTTTTCATCAGGGTGAACTTTACGGTGCGTTGAACATTGCGCAGAATACTCTGGCCGCGATTCTGGGGATGTTGTTGTCCGTTTCAGGCTTTGCCGCCTGGTGGAAACGGCGCCCGGCTGGCGGTCTGGGCGTGCCAAATGCCCCAGAGGCAAGTCTGGGAACAGGCATGGGGCTTCTTGTTGTGGCTTTATTGCTTGATTGGTTAATCTTTCGCCGAAACGGCTGGTTTACGAGCAAAGCTTAAAAGAGTATTGCAACACCTGATATCAAAACGAACTGGGCGTTCGCGCCCATTCATTTTCTGAAAGGTTCATCATGCTAGCCGTTTATCTTTCCGGAGAAATTCACTCCGATTGGCGTGCACAAATTATTCAAGGCGCCAAAGACCTGCCGGTTGTCTTTGACAGCCCGGTCACGGATCACGCGTCCAGCGATGATTGTGGTGTTGCGATCATGGGGGCAGAGCCTGATAAGTTTTGGCATGATAACAAAGGCGCAAAACTAAACGCCATCCGCACTCGACGCGGGATCGAGTTGGCCGATATTGTTGTGGTGCGCTTTGGCGAGAAATACAAACAATGGAATGCAGCCTTTGATGCGGGCTATGCCGCAGCACTGGGCAAATCACTGGTGATCATGCACGGCGCCGATCACCAGCACGCGCTCAAAGAGGTCGACGCCGCTGCGCTGGCCGTTGTCGAAACCCCGCAGCAAGTGGTCGAAATTCTGACCTATGTTCTAAGTGGTGCTTTGCCTGAACGTTGATTTTTGATGTTTTTGCTCAGCTGTCTTGCGGCGCGAATATCAGTTGGGCTTGACCAATAAAATCTCTTGGCTATCCTACTTTTGTGTAAAAGTAGTGAGTAAAAAGATGTTGAACATTAGAGTACTGCCCTCTGTTATAAGGGCCATGGTTTTCGGGGCAGGGATCATATCTCCGCTTACAGCATTGAGCGCAGAGCCACTGTTTGACCCTTCAAAGCTTATCAGTCAATTTTCCAGCAGAGTGTTTGAAGTGGCTGTATCAGCCGCACGAACACAGGCAGAAATTGAATATGACAGCATCACATTCAATGAAACGCTGGGCACTGTGTCGGTCAATGATTTGGTGGTTCAGCCTCTGCCACATCAGGGAATGAGCGGTTGTAGCCTTGCCATCGGCCATATTGCCTTTTCCTCTTCAACAGCCAGCCATGTGACCAAAGATACGGTTGAATTTGGTCTTGACGATTTACAACTCTCACCAACCTGCCTGCCGTTTGAGGCCCGCGGCATGCTTGCGATGGCAGGTGTCAGCACCATGGTTGTGCCCACTGCCAAGATTGAGGTTTCTTATGATTATCCAAGCGGCGGTGCGACACTTTCCGTGCATGGTGAATTGGCCGATGCGCTTGGATTTACACTGCATCTGAGCTTTCCTTATTTCTCGATCATCGACGGCTATAACCCGCTTTATGCCCGATTGAACGAGGCAGAACTGAGCGTGTTCAACAAGGGCATCTGGGACAGTGTTTCTATTCAACTGCCTGCGCAGTTTACCCAGCCGGGTTATGCAGGTGATTATGTTGCTGAAATGATTGGCAATGGCATGTTCTATGGCCAGCCTGATGCCCAATCTCAAAAGTTTCTAGGACAAATTTCAACCGCTTGGGAGGACTTTTTGCGGTCACCCACTCAGATCACCCTGCGCTCAAATATCACCAATACCGGTGGTATTTTACTTGACCCGGATATGCTGGAAGACCCGGTTAAACTCATCAATTACCTTTCCCCGAACCTGTATGCTGGTAAGACAAGGCGCTCAGAGGCTATGCCCGCTCAGGATGTCAAATCTATTATATACGGGAATTTTTCCAATTACTCTGACGAGATGCTGATGCGTGTTGGCGAAGGGTTTCTAACCGGAAAAGGGTATCCAAAAAACGAATCCATTGGTTTGAAAATTCTCAATTATCTGGCTATTCAAGGAGCTGACGGAATTTCCCACACCCTTGCACAGCATTATCTGGAAAAACAAAACTATATGCAGGCGTATGAATTTGCCTTGCAAGATTCAGTCACCGGAAGTGCGCAATCGGTAAATATTTTAAATGTGGCAGAGCCCTATCTTGATCTCAGCGATGTGCTGACGATGCAGGGTGACGGGATGATTGATTTCAATAAGGTGGTTGCGGCTGTAGAGCCTGCGGATTACTACCGTTATGCTATTGACAGCATGAACGGCAAAGGCATGCGCAAGTCCTATCTTGCGGCGTATTTCTGGGCGATCTTGGCGCAAGCCAACGGCGATCGGCGCACGGCTTCTATTATGACGAAAATAGAAGCTTTGGGAACGAATAAAGAGCTTGCCGATACCCTTGATTGGAACGGTCAGCTTGCGCAGGCGCAAGCTGACGCTTTAATGGTTTGGATGGACCGGAATTAATTGCCCAGGGCTAGGCGGCCGATCTTAGCTGTAAATTGGGTGCCGCAGTGGGCAGTCCCAGTGCCTCTCCGACCGCTGCATAGGTCACTTGACCGGCATGAATGTTCAGCCCGTTAAGCAAATGAGGATCATCAGCGCAGGCCTGCATCCAGCCTTTGTCGGCCAGTGCAATGACAAACGGCGATGTGGCATTGTTCAGCGCCAGTGTCGCTGTTCGGGCAACGGCGCCGGGCATATTGGCCACACAGTAGTGCATAATGCCATCCACTTCATAAACCGGATTTTCATGCGTGGTGGCGCGGGATGTTTCAAAGCATCCACCCTGATCAATGGCGACATCAACCAACGCCGCGCCCGGTTTCAACGTTGCAAGCTGATCTTTGCTGATCAGCTTTGGCGCAGATGCCCCGGGGATCAACACGGCACCAATGATCATATCAGCGTCTGTTGCCAGTTCGGCCGTGACCGCAGGGCTGGAATAGCCGGTGCGGAAAAGATGACCAAATTTATCATCAAGATAGCGCAGACGCGCTAAAGAGCGATCTAAAACGGTGACATCTGCACCCATACCAGCGGCAATCCGCGCCGCATGGGTCCCAACCACACCGCCGCCGATCACCAAAACCCGCCCAGGGGCAACCCCGGGTACACCGCCCAGCAGAACACCGCGCCCGCCATTGGCCTTTTGCAAAGTCCAGGCGCCCATTTGCGGGGCAAGACGGCCCGCCACTTCTGACATCGGTGCAAGCAAAGGCAATCCGCCAGCCGCATCTGTCACGGTTTCATAGGCAATTGCAGTACAACCACTGGCCAAAAGATCATGGGTCTGATCGGCGTCTGGGGCCAGATGAAGATAGGTAAACAGCAGCTGACCTTCGCGCAGCATCTTGCGCTCTTCCGCTTGCGGTTCTTTGACTTTGACGATCATTTCACTTTGGGCAAAAATCTCGGCGGCGGTCTTGACCAGTTCAGCGCCAGCCTGCTCATAGGCGGCATCTGAAAACCCAGCGCCAAGACCCGCGCCCGCCTCGATTTTGACTGTATGACCGCGCGCGACAAGATCTTGGACCAGAGCCGGGGTCATACCGACCCGAAATTCTTGTGGTTTAATTTCTTTTGGACATCCTATGTGCATTTTGCATTCCTTCCTTTTACAGGTGTAAGAATGGCTTATTTCCTGCACAATGTTATGATAATTTCATGCGTATTGACGAAATAAATTCGAATGATATTGTTATAATGACCAAAATATTAGTGGATAATTGTGCAAAATGAAAGTAGATCAGATTGATCGTCGAATTCTGAATGTGCTTCAACGCAGCGGGCGCATTTCAAATGCGGATCTTGCTGATGAGGTTAATCTATCGGCATCAGCCTGTCATCGGCGGGTTCAGCGGCTGGAAAAAGACGGGTTTATCAAAAATTATGTGGCTCTGCTTGATCCACGCAAGCTTGAGGTGCCAACCACGGTTTTTGTGGAAATCACCCTGTCAGCACAGGCTGATGAAGTTCTGGAAAACTTTGAAAAAGCGGTGGCGCGCATTCCCGATGTGCTTGAATGTCACCTGATGGCCGGCACTGCCGATTACATTTTGAAAGTGGTGGCGGAAAATACCGAAGATTTTGCCCGTATTCACCGCCAATATCTGACGCGGTTGCCAGGGGTGGCGCAAATGCAGTCTTCGTTTGCGTTGCGTACAGTTTTTAAAACCACAGCCCTGCCGCTTTGAAACCCGAAGCTCCGGCAGTTACTGACGTCGTGTAAGATTATCCGACTTTATCTTTTACGTCCTCAAGAAAATCTTCCCAGCCCTCGTCCGGTATGAAACTTTCATCAAACGACTGCTGCTTTGAAATCTCGGTTTTGTAATAGACCTCTTCGCATTTTTCGCGCAAAGCATCGAGAAAAAACTCATCGTTTTTATCGATTAAGCCGTCTTTGCGCAGGCTCCCGTCACGCACTTTGGTAATTCTTCCTAGTTTTGCCTGCCAAAATTCTATCTGATCCGCATCGGCATTTTCTTCGGCCAGATCTAATGCAAATTCGCCAAAGTGCTGACATTGGTACAAAAGTTTCTGATGCTGCTCGAATTTCTTCTTCTTACCCAAACCAAACATAACAATCTCCCACAACTTAGCTCTAGCATAGCAAACGAGGTCTTTCTGTGAAGTCTGATTCTAAATCAGAGGGTTTAGACCGCTGTTTTGGCCTGAAAACGCATGGCTGTAACTGCGCAAATTTGTGGGGCCCGCATGCTTTTTAAACCCCCCAGGTATCACTTAGTTTATAGCCTTCTGGCCATGGATCGCTGGGATCAAGCCAATGGTGGTGGTGCCCTGTGATCCAGGCGCGCCCCGATATTTCCGGAATAATCGCAGCGCGGCCATTAAGGCTAAGGGTTTGGGCAATCCGCCCGGTAAAGCGTGATCCGATAATGGATCTGGCTTCAAAGCTTTGCCCCAGTTGCATCTGGCCGCGCGCATGCAGTACCGCCATCCGGGCCGATACCGCAGTGCCTGTGGGCGAGCGGTCGATCTTGCCCGGCTGTATTGTCACTGCTGAGCGCGCCGAAAGCCCATCGGGCGTTTGTTCAAGAGGCCCTGCAAAAAGGCAAAATGAAATATGCCTCCAGTCGGGCAGTTCGGGGTGCTCAAAGCCAAGCTGTTGATTGGCGGCTTGGGTGATTTTATTGCCCAGTCTGGCCAAATCGCGGGCTTCGCTTTCCACGATCTCAAAGCCTAAAGCGGCCGCATCCACAATCACAAAACTGTCGCCGCCAAAGGCTGTATCGACGCATAGGCTGCCCAGTTCGGCAACTTCAAGATTTGCATCCAGCCGATGGGCAAAGGACGGCAGGTTTTGAACCGTGATCCGCTCGGCTTTGCCATCACGGCAGTCTGCACGTACCCGCACCAAGCCGCCGGGGGCCTCGAGTGTCAGTTCGGTGACTGGCTCGCGCATCGGATGGCGGCCGCTTTCAAGCAGCACGGTTGCAACGCAGATGGAATTTGATCCTGACATCGGCGGTGTATCTTCGGGTTCCATAATGATAAAACCGGCATCTGCCTCGGGGTTCTTGGGCGGCACCAGCAGATTGACATGGCGAAAAACACCGCCGCGCGGCTCATTGAGCATGAAATTGCGCAGTTTCTGATCTTTGGCGATGAACCGGCTTTGCGCCCATAGGGTATCACCCGGTGGCGGCTCTACGCCGCTGATGATGACGTCGCCCACTTCACCTTCGGCATGGGCCGATATTACTTCGATTGAGGTTTTACTGCGCATGGGCTACCTTTAGCTTACAGTTAGGACGGGTTTGCCGAGTACCGCAAAATTTGGCTCGATGCCAAGCCCCGGGGCATCGCTGGCGGTCATTTTCCCGTTCACACGCTGCGGCGCACCTGCCGCAATGCAAACCGTCCCGTAGCTGTTAAAGTCGGTTGCAGAAAAGCAAAACTTCTGCGGGGTTGAGCGCGCCAAATGGGCAATTGCGGCGGTGGTTATATCGCCGCCCCATGTGTCTTCTATGGTCATGGGGATGCCGGCTTCGATGCAAAGGTCGCGCATTAGCTTTGCCCGGCTCAAGCCGCCAACTTTGGAAATCTTTAGGTTGATCACATCCATTGCATCTTCGGATATCCCGCGCACCAGTGATGCCGTTCCGTCGATCACCTCATCCAAAACAAACGGCAATGCAGTGCGCCGGCGAACCGATAGGCTTTCTTCATAGCTCGGGCAGGGCTGTTCGATATAGACATCTAAATCGGATACGGCGCACACCACCCGCGCCGCGTCATGCTTGCTCCAACCTGTGTTGGCATCTGCAACCAATATATCGCTTGGCTTCAATATTGCGCGCGTTGCATGGATACGCTCGATATCCTCATTCGCATCGCCCCCTACTTTAAGCTGGAACTTTGTATACCCTTCAGCGCTATAGCCCGAAATTTTATCGGCCATTTGCGCTGGGCTTTCCTGCGAAATTGCACGGTATAGCGCTATGTCATCCTGCGCGCTGCCGCCAAGAAGGGTGTAGACCGGCAGTCCGCTGTGCTTGCCCAGCAAATCCCAGCAGGCAATATCAATCGGAGCCTTTGCATAGGGGTGGCCGCGCAGGGCGCCATCCATCACCTGATTGATCTGCTGAATATTTGTGGGATCACAGCCTATAAGATGCGGCGCAAGCTCGGCAAGTCCGGCGCGGACACCGCGGGCAAAGGATGGCAAATACGCCGATCCTAGCGGGCAGCATTCGGCATAGCCGCACAGCCCTTCATCAGTTTTTATCTCAACGACCGTGCTGTCAAAAACTGAAACCGAATTGCCATTGGACCAATTATACCGGCCTTCCTTCAATGGAAGATCCACTTGCCATGCGCTGATCTGCGTGATTTTCATCTCACCCTCCTGTGCGGTGTTCAAAACCGTAAGTCGAAGTTCAAAGACTGTCGATAAAAAAGACCGTTCATGCAGGGGAATATTCTAGATTAAACGTGGCTCTGTTTGCTCAAGGACCTAAAAGCGCAGCCAATTGCCAACCGGTTTGCATCCTGATCTGTGCGGTGATATGGTATTTGGATCATTAAAATTTTACTCTTTGGAACGGCGGCTTGTAATGGGATGCCTGCGACAAAAAACTGTCACAACAGAGTGATTTATAGACATAGCCTATGCGATTAAAAGGATAAATAAATGGTCAAAGAGTCCCCTACTTCAGAGAGCTGGCTCAGCGCTGAGATGGAAGAAACGCTTGATGACCTTTTTGAAAACGAGTTCAGTGAACCGATGCTGAGCGATGAACTTCGCAAAGTCTACAAAGAAAAACAGCCAAGTGATCTCGACCGTAGAACCTATTATGAAAACCTTTTGCGTTTGCAAATCGAACTGATCAAACTGCAAGACTGGGTTGAAGCCACTGGCTCAAAGGTGCTGATCATCTGCGAGGGCCGCGATAGTGCCGGCAAGGGCGGGGTGATCAAGCGGATTGTGCAGCGTCTAAACCCGCGTGTGGCCCGTGTTGTGGCTTTGCCCAAACCTTCTGAGCGTGAACAAACGCAATGGTATTTTCAACGCTATGTCCCACATTTGCCGGCTGGCGGTGAAATCGTTCTGTTTGACCGCTCATGGTATAACCGCGCTGGCGTTGAACGGGTGATGGGATTTACAGACGATGATCAGGTAGAACAATTTTTCCGCGATGTTCCGGAATTTGAGCGCATGCTTGTTCGGTCGGGGATTATCGTTCTGAAATACTGGTTTTCCATTTCTGATGAAGAACAGCAGTTGCGGTTTTTAACCCGCATTCATGATCCTATGAAACAATGGAAGCTTTCGCCAATGGATCTTGAAAGTCGGATACGATGGGAACAATACACAAAAGCCAAAGAAGAAATGTTTGCCCGTACAAACATTACCGAAGCGCCCTGGTATATAATTGAGGGCAATGACAAAAGACGCGAGAGATTAAACTGCATTGAACATGTGCTGAGCAAAATTCCTTATAAAGAGGTGCCCTCAGAAAAAGTCGTACTGCCCGAGCGTGTCTTTAACCCTGACTATGAGCGCCGTGTTTTGCCTGATGATTTATATGTCCCGAAAGTCTATTGAGGTATCGGAAGTTCGCCCAGCGCTGGGCATTGCCTATTGAAAAGGGTCGGGTGCAATATTGGCGCCGCAGACCAGAACTGCGATTTTTTCATCTTTTTCGGGCGTATATGCGCCGCTGATCAAGGCCGCTAATGCCGTCGCGCCGGCCGGTTCCACCAATTGGCGGTGCGATTTCCACAGCAATCTTTGTGCCTCGGTGATCGCTTGATCTTCGACCAGAACCGATTGCATGGCGGTTTCTTTCGCTACATCAAAGCAAATCTGGCCAATGCGTTTGGCACCGAGGGCGTTGGAGGCAACACCTGAAATATCAACATCAATGGGCGCGCCGTTTTTGAGCGCAGAGTTCAAAGCGCTACAGGTTTTAGGCTCGACAGAGACCACTTTTCGCCGGCCGTTCAGCCAAGCGGCAACACCTGCGATCAGCCCGCCGCCGCCCGCTGCCACAAGAACCGTGTCGGCAGACAACCCCTGATCTTCCCACTCCATGGCCAAAGACCCCTGACCGGCAACTGTTGCGACCGTATCATAGGCGTGAACCTGCTCTGCGCCGGTTTCTGCTTCCCATGCCAAGGCTTGCTCAAACGCGTTTGCATAGGCGCCCGGGACAACTTGCAGATCGGCGCCAAGATCGCGGATCAAAGCAATTTTTGAAGGGCCGGCTATTTCGGGCACATAAATACGCGCAGGGTGTCCAAGCTGCCGCGCGGCATAGGCCACCGCGGCGCCATGATTTCCACCAGAGGCGGCCACAAGCCCTGCGGGCCCCGGGGTTTTTGTTAAAAGGGTGTTGAACGCGCCGCGGGGCTTAAAGCTCCCGGTATGCTGCATTTGTTCGAATTTCACTTCGATCGGCCGTGAAAGCCCAAGCCCGGCGATCACTGCGGTTGGTGTGCGCAGAACATGGCCATTGATGCGGGCGCTTGCGGCGCTGATCTCTTGCTGCCAGTCGGTCATACTATTGCCTCAACTCGATGTGGTTTCCCATTTCTTTACCCAAGTTCTTATACGCAAACAATGGCCTATAAGGTTTTAGGCACCAGAGCGGGTATGACGGGCGGCATCTAAGGCACTGCATTAGGCAACAAAAAACCCCCATGGAAATATCCTGGAGGTTTTTGCATCTAGGTTTTAAACCTGACTTAGCTCATGCCTTCGCGTTGGGCTTTTTTGCGCGCCAACTTGCGGGCACGGCGGATCGCTTCAGCTTTTTCACGCGCTTTTTTCTCAGACGGTTTTTCGAAATGCTGCTTGAGCTTCATTTCACGAAACACGCCTTCGCGTTGTAGCTTTTTCTTCAGGGCGCGAAGCGCCTGATCGACATTATTGTCGCGAACACTAACCTGCATGTGGTTGTCACCACCTTTCTAGTTTAAAGTTGCATAAAGTTGCAGGAGTTGGCCTAATAGCAAGGCGCGCTACCCTTGTCTAGTGTTGATATAAGGAGACCGGATTTGACACAAAATTTGCATCAGGAAGAAAATGCAAAGCTGTTAGACGCGATTTTGCTGCATGTGCCGTTTGATGGATGGTCGCAGGTATCTTTTGCCGCGGCTTGTCAAGATTGCGATATTGACGTCTCAATTGCCCGTATTCAATGTCCCAGAGGGGCGTTGGATCTGGCCGTCATGTTTCATCAAGCCGGCGATCAGGCGATGCAAAGGCAATTGGATGATATGGATTTGTCGGGCCTGAAGTTCCGTGAAAAAGTCACGGCGGCAGTGCGTGCGCGGATTGAGGTTATTGCCGATAAAGAAGCTGTTCGGCGGGGATCGACGTTGTTTTCATTGCCGCAAAACGCGATCGAAGGCGCAGGCCTGATTTGGGGCACAAGCGATGCGATCTGGACCCATCTCGGAGACACCTCTGCTGATGTGAACTGGTACACAAAACGCGCCAGTTTGAGCGCGGTCTACGGCGCCTGTATCCTGTACTGGCTGGGCGATGATAGCCCGGATCATGCGGCCACATGGGATTTTCTGGACCGCCGAATAGAAAATGTAATGCAGTTTGAAAAAGCAAAAGCCGAAATTAATAAAAATGCCGTGTTCAAGCAATTGCTTGCTGGACCACTTTGGTTGGCAAGTAAAATAAAAGCCCCCGCAACAAAGCCGGGGATGATCTTGCCGGGTCAATGGCGCAATTGAAATTAAGGGCGTTGATATGACCAATCCTATGCGAGCGATCGAAATAAGCCAAGCTGGCGGCCCCGAGGTGCTAAACCTGTGCGAGCGTCCGGTTCCAACACCTGCCCATGGGCAGGTGGTTCTAAAACTGGCGTATGCGGGGGTAAACCGGCCCGATGCGTTGCAGCGCGCCGGGCTTTATAATCCGCCCAAAGGCGCCAGTGATCTGCCCGGGCTTGAAGCCTCTGGCACTGTGGCCGCCGTGGGCAGCGGTGTGAACGACTTAAAAATCGGCGATGCGGTCTGCGCCCTTTTGCCCGGCGGCGGCTATGCCGAATATGCCGCCACACCTGCGGCCCATTGTCTGCGGGTCCCAAAGGGGTTGGATCTGCGCTCTGCTGCTTGTCTTCCTGAGACGTATTTTACCGTCTGGACCAATGTGTTTATGCGCGGCGCCTTGCAAGCTGGCGAGCGGTTCTTGGTGCATGGTGGCTCCTCTGGTATCGGCACCACGGCCATTCAGCTTGCAACTGCCTTTGGCGCGCGGGTTTTTGCCACCGCCGGTTCGGCGGAAAAATGTGATGCCTGCACCGCGCTTGGCGCCGAGCGGGCAATCAATTACCGCAATGATGATTTTGTTAACGTAATCAAAGAAGAGGGCGGCGCCAATTTAATTCTGGATATGGTGGGGGGTGAGTATATCCCGCGCAATATCCGCGCCTTGGCCGATGATGGCCGCTTGGTGCAAATTGCCTTTTTGCAAGGACCAAAGGTTGAGCTGAATTTTGCCCAGCTGATGACCCGCCGCCTAACCATCACCGGCAGCACGCTGCGGCCGCAATCTGACCTTGCCAAAGCCACTATCGCTGAGCAGCTGCTTAAAAACGTCTGGCCGCTTTTGGACCAGGGCCGGTTGCATCCGGTGATCGACAGCACCTTTGATCTTACCAAGGCGGCCGCTGCCCACGCCCGCATGGAAAGCAGCGCCCATATTGGAAAGATCGTTTTGAAAGTTGCGGGGGATTAATACCAAAATAATGATCAGCGGTGTGGATGACGCATCAGATATTCTGCGCCATGGCGACTATGCATTTCGCAGCAATTATGCGCAGCCGCCCCAAAATATTGTTTCCTAGGCCTTTTGCAGAGGACGCTTTTCAAGACCACTTCAACCTAGGCTTTAACCCGCGCTGAGGCTGGATCATACATCGGCTTTAGCGACGCCTCTGCTTTAAACCGCGTGCCGGCCACATCAATTTCATAGCTTGAGGCCAGGAGTTGTTCCGCCGTTTCTGACGTGCAGGGTACATATCCCATGCCCATTGCGCCGCCCAAGTGGTGGCCGTAAGCGCCCGAACTTACGTAGCCGATAATTTCTCCATCGCGCAGTATTGGCTCGTTATGATAAAGCAGTGGCTCTGGATCGGTCAGCTTGAACTGCATCAACCGCTTATCAAGTCCGGCGTCTTTTTTGCGCAGCACCGCATCGCGGCCGATAAAGTCGGGTTTGGCGGTTTTGACCGCAAAGCCCAGACCGGCCTCAAGCACATGATCTTCACAGGTGATATCATGGCCAAAATGGCGAAAGGCTTTTTCACTGCGGCAGCTGTCCATCACATGCATTCCGCAGAGCTTCATTTGATGATCAGCGCCCGCCTCATAAAGGGTTTCGAAAACATGGCCGGCCATATCGCTGCTGATATAAATTTCCCAGCCCAGCTCACCCACATAGCTGACCCGATGCACCCGTGCGAGGCCCATACCGATCTCGATCTCTTGCATGGTGCCAAAGGGGTTGGCAGTGTTGCTAAAATCATTGGGCGATACTGCTTGCATCAAGGCCCGCGCATTTGGCCCCATTACGGCCAAAACACCTTCGGATGCGGTCACATCGGTGATCACCACATTATGCTCGCCTATGTGGCGGCGCAGCCAGGTTTCATCCGCGAGGCGCGTTGCGGCTGGCGTGACCACCAGATAGGCGGTTTCAGAAAGCCGCGTAACCGTGACATCCGCTTCAA
>ERZ1047985.1888-NODE-1888-length-13787-cov-5.681328_pt1 | contig 13787 bp, 9 predicted proteins | sample MGYA00383097_ERZ1047985 | MGnify/ENA primary metagenome ERZ1047985 (study PRJEB29581, sample SAMEA5548367) | metagenome | biome: marine; feature: coastal; material: water | depth 50 m | study: Short-term variability in the microbial, nano- and picoplankton...
AAACCCCATATCAACACGCTTTTCACTCGCGATACAAAATCGGGTGAGCGACGAGATTTTGGTGGAGGTGTTTGACATGAGTGGCCATCTAATTTACAGGCAAGTTTTTCGTTCGAGCTTGATTACCACAGACGTCAGCAAATGGCAGGGAGGTATTCATATCATACAAATCACGAATCTTGAAACACAAGAAACGAGAATTCAGAAAATTTCTATCCTGGGTGGATAATTCTGCTGAAAATCAGATTGAAATTGCTTTTTCAGAACGAGCTTTGCCGTAAAATCTGAGCATGTTAAAAGGCAGCAAACTTTACAGTATTCTCGGGCAAAAATGTCCAAAGTGTCATGTGGGAGAACTCTTCAATGTGAAGAATCCGTATAAGCTCAACCGCATATTCGACATGGTTGATAAATGTGAACATTGCGGACAGACCTATCAATTGGAACCTGGCTTCTTCTTCGGCGCCATGTTTGTGAACTATGGGCTAACCGTTGGAATCGGAATTGCCGTTTTTCTTGCGATGAGAATTCTTGGAGGTGAATGGGCATTGCATGGGTATCTGATTGGAATCATATTGGCCATCGTTGCTCTCGCACCGTTGACCTTTCGTCTAGGCCGTTCTATTTGGATAAACTTCTTTATCAAATACGACCCGGCCAAGTCTACCGCAAACTCACAGCCGTAGTATCGCGTCTTCCTTTTAATTCCTTTGCACCCGTGAAACAATTTCTACCAATCGGAATGTTAGCTGCGTTTATCATCCTACTTAGTAGTGCTTGCTCTAAGGGTGATGATTTGATTCCAAATCCGTCTGCGGATGATCAAGACTCGCTGTTTGACACGATTGCAAGAGTTCACTTCGTAATTAGCCATAGCATCCACACTCCATCGGCTGCTAATGGTCGTTCTCGTCGCGTATATAAGTACGGAGAGGAAATGGATTTACTGAGTACCGATGTCTATACGAGTGATGAGGGAGGTAGCTCGCTGTATTTTCTGAGAACAGACGAGGCGCGCTATTCGCTCAACAGAATTGAAGTCGGGGCGATGACATATCACTTGAATGAAAATCAACTCGTTTATCAAATTGATCATGGTATTCGTACTACAGAAATCGGCTATGACAGTTTGAACAGAAAAATAACAAAACGGGTCTTTAAAAACGAAAAATTGGAGAGTGAGCATCGCTATAAATGGAAAGGATCGCTTCTATCAAAAGATTCGGCTTACTATCCGGACGATCTGTACACCGTAGCCATTTCAAGGTTCACTTTCAAGGATGAAAATTCACCGACTATAAATCATGGAGATCTTCAGCTCTTCGGTGAATCAAACAGTCGAGAACCCACTAGAAATATTACCGATTACTACAATGAAGAAGGGGTGCTCAAGTACACGACGTACGCCAAGTATCTCTTCGATATCGACGGAGACAGCATCGTTCGGGAGCAAAAGTTTTGGAATAGCATTTATGTGGATAGTCTGAGCGTGTTTCAGACGGATATCTACTCGTTCAGAGAGCTTTAAACCAGTACAGAATCTCTGGGGCAGTAGATTCCAAAAATCACGACGCCGCCTTGTGAGCTAGAGAATTTAACAGTTTTGTCGTCTGTGATTTTAATGCGTTTGTGAAATCCAGTGTTGCTGCTGAACAAAGTAGAAACATCAATTTTGGGTCGCTTGAACTGAAGCACATAGTTGTTGTCTTCTACTGACCAAGTCCCTTTCATTCTATAGTTCTTGTTCTCATCAGCTCGATCTAGCTTGAGCATGAACTTTTGATCTTGTTCCAAGCTCAGTTCTATATCAGCCATGCCGTTACCGACTGACTTATACTTGACCTGACCAAAGGAAGCATGGGCAAGTGCGAGCGACAGAGCAAGCGAAGCATATCGCCTTCTTTTGCTCAGCAAGTACTTATATCGAACCATGCGCATAATTCCCATCACGTATAAGACGGATAAAAACCATAAAAGGTCTGTGCGCAGTCCGCTATTCTAAAACTATTGGATAAATTGGGATGATAATTAGACCAAGGGAAGAATTGGACAGATCAATTACTCACTTCAATCACCAAGTAGGCCGTGGCAGACCAGAAACGCTTCCGGTCCACGATCCGCAATTCTTCAATTTCACCTTTGTCATTTTCAGTGAATTCATATGACCCGCTTGGATGGTTGGTGATCAACTCTGCCTTTTTCGAATAAAGTGGAACAGTCACTAAGTCTCGTTGATCAGTAGACTTGAAAACGTCTGGATTGAGATTGCTCACATCCAACTTTTTAGAGGCTCCAATACCAAGCAATCCTCCTTCTTTTGAAACGACTCCCTTTTCAAGAAGCTCTTTTTTCTCCCCAACTGTATAATGAACAATATGCATTTCCTCATCCATATTGATCAAGTCCTCGGTCAGCTCAATCTGATCGATCCGCATGCTATCGACCACTTCCTTAATTTCAGCAATCTGCATATCACGATCGCCCAGCATTTTCATGAGGTCGTCAATTTGGCTTTCTCTTTCGGCAATCCGCTCCTGCATGCTTTTTACAAGATTCTCTAACTCCTTGTTTTTTAGATTACTAGAGCGCATTTTCTTATACAGATTATCGAGCTTCGACTGATTCGTCGCTAGATAGTTATCTAAATTTTCAACCTTGGCAATGATTGTTTCTTTAGAGAGAACCTTGCCTTCCGTTGTATCAAACTCAATGATGCCATTTCGCAAATTGATTTCTTCTATGCTGGAAGAAATTGCCTCCAGTTCGATTTTAAACATATCGAGCAGAGAATCTTGTTGGGCCTGAAGAATTGAATCTTGTTGTGCCTTTTCAGCCGCTTCTTGTTCGGGGTTCACACAAGAAGCAAGCATTAAAACAGGGAGCAAAAGAATGAGATGGCGTTTCATAATCTGATTTCCATCAAAATTACGACACTCGGTTCTATTCCATTTCATCGCGGTGCAAGGAATCATTCGCTAATGTGAATTATCGAGGTCTAGGATGCCTTGCAGGCTATTACTTTTGGCCGTTCTTAATACAGATTGATGACGGCAAAGGAAAAAGCAGAACGTTGGCTAGAACAAAGCATTGACGAAAACACCAGGCAGGGCATAATCAGCCTCCTCGCGGGATCGGAAGATGCACTCGAAGATGCGTTCTACAAGGATTTGGAGTTTGGGACCGGCGGAATGCGCGGAGTAATGGGAGTTGGATCAAACCGAGTCAATAAGTACACATTTGGTTCTTCTACTCAGGGACTCGCCAATTACCTAAATACTCAATTTCCATCTCAGGAAATCAAAGTTGCCATAACGCACGACTGTCGCCATAACAGTCCCGAGCTTGCCCGAATGGCGGCTGAGATTCTCTCGGCAAATGAAATCAAGGTTTATCTCACCAGTGAGCTGAGACCCACACCCCTTCTGTCGTATGCTGTCCGACACTATGGTTGTCAAAGTGGTATCGTCATCACCGCCTCCCACAATCCACCAGAATACAACGGTTACAAAGTATATTGGGAAGATGGAGCCCAAATCGTCGCCCCTCACGACGCAGGCATCATAAATGAAGTTAAAGCCATTGCAGATCTCGGTGATATTAAATTCACTCCAAAAGAAGATCTGATCATTACGAGTGAGAGTGAATTGGATGAGGCGTTTTATGCTGACTCCTTGAAGCAAAGAGTTTCTAAGCCCCAATCATCGAATTTGAAGGTGGTATTCACTTCTCTTCATGGAACATCTATCACGATGCTCCCAGAGCTTCTATCGCGGGCAGGATATTCAGACGTCCACGTTGTGGAAGAACAAGCTACTCCTGATGGTGATTTCCCAACGGTCGATAGTCCAAATCCGGAAGAACGCGAAGCACTCAATATGGCGCTAGAACTCGCCGACAAAGTCAAAGCAGACTTGGTTATTGGAACGGACCCAGACAGTGATCGAATTGGAGTTGCGGTTCGCGATGGAGATACAATGACGCTCTTGAATGGAAACCAATGCGGGGTATTATTGACCGATTATCTACTTGACAAAAGTGAATTGCAGGGAAACGAGTTTATCGGATATACCATTGTCAGCTCCGATCTTTTTGGAGATGTCGCGTCCCACTATGGTGCCGGCGCTGACGTGTGTTTAACAGGATTCAAACACATTGCTAAGCTGATAAGAGACAATGAAGGTACACGGCGCTTTGTAGGCGGTGGTGAGGAAAGCTACGGTTACATGGTTGGCGATTTTGTTCGAGACAAGGACGCGCTCACATCTGCCCTTCTTTTCTGTGATTTACTCTCAGACGCAAAGTCATCTGGAAAAAGTGGGATTAATTTGCTAGAGGAAATCTTCAAACGACATGGCGTTTATCAGGAGCGATTGATCAGCCTCACCAAAAAGGGAAGAGATGGAAGCGAACAGATTAGGTCCATGATGGAGGCATTCCGAAATGATCCTCCGAGTAACTTAGGTGGCGAAAAAGTTGTTCGCATTGACGACATCAATTCAGGTGAATCTCGAAATATGTCTACAGGTGAATTGACGGCGATAAATCTACCCTCGTCTAATGTTCTTCAATTTTATACTGAAAGTGGCTCCAAGATCTCTGCTCGCCCTTCAGGCACAGAACCCAAGATCAAATTTTACTTCAGTGCGAGATCGGATTGGCAAAATGATCTTAGTCTGAGTGAGCAACAAAAAATCCTCAACCAACACATTGATGCGTTCATTGAGGATTTGAGATTGTCTTAATTGTAAAGCTCTACTGTCCCTGTGCAGCGCTTCGTCGCACTAAATACTCATCCATCGCTGCTTGATGATGCGACATCCAGTTGAACCAAGTTTCTTTTCTACCTAGCCCGTTCTGTCCGCTCGTCGGTACATCAAATTCTTCGATGTAATTGCCGATCCAAGCGTTTTGTGCGGTTGGAGTTTGCTTCCATTCATCCCATTCAAGGACGACTTCATACATATCATATGACAATCCAAGCTCAGTATCAGCTGGCGCCGATTGATTTGCTGAAGATTGTGCAAAGCTCATCGCAGAGATGGCAATGACAGATATTATGGTGAGAATAGTTGATTTCATAGCTTCTTATTTATCGTCTGATTTAGATATGATGAAATTGCCGTAAACTTTTTGTCTTGTTCTTTCAAATTGCTTGTACTCTACAGCATAAGAGTAGCTACCAATTGGTAATGTTATACCATCCATTTTTCCGTCCCAGGAAGGTATGCTCATTTCATCTCCTTCGCCATAGAACAACTGCTTACCCCAACGATCAAAGACCCACATTCTTACGAATTCAAGATCCTCTCCTTCCACTTGGAAGAAATCGTTGTGTCCATCACCATTTGGTGTAAAACTGGTCGGGATATACATCGTCTGATGACGTTTGATGTAAACCTCCTTGCTAATTTGGTGTAAACATCCAAAATCAGTGCTGGTTAAAAGTGAAATATTATAGGTACCAGGCTCAAGGTAAGTATGTGAACCAGGATTAAACTGGCTACTATAAGCACTGTCACCAAAGCTCCATTGCCAGTACTCACCGCCAACCGATGTGTTTGTGACAAACACTGTTGGTTCGAGAATGGTCAAATATTCACCATCAATTTCAAAATCAGCGAGTGGATTTGAATAGATGGCAACTTTCTCATCGTGTGTGTACGAATCCATACACCCGAAAGGAGAAGTCACTTGGAGAGAAACACTGAATAAACTTCTGTTTAATCCGTCTTCAATTGAATAACAATGTGAAGGATTCACCTCGTCGCCAGTCTCACCATCGCCGTAGCTCCAAGCATAAGTGAGATCGCTACCGGAACCAATTCTACTCTTATCGAAGAATGTTACACAGTGTGGCGAACAACCTTCAATAGTATCTGGCAAGAACTCAGCAATTGGATTATGATAGATGAGCGCTTCTTTCGTTGAACTGTCAATACAGCCAAACGTCGTTTCTACAACCAACATGGATTCAAAGAACCCACCGTCCCTATAAACGTGTCCCGGATGTTGCTCGTAAGATGTTTTTCCATCTCCAAAATTCCAAGACCATTGAGTTACTCCAATTGTGTCATAGGTATAGTCAAAGTAGGTCTCATCTCTAAAATGAACTTCATTGTCGGCACAAACTTCATCGTCCATAATCAGAATGTTTGCTTCTGGTCGTGGTCTGAGTAAAATGTCTGTCAACTCAGTGGTGTGGCATCCATAATTTGAATATGGTGTTTGAGCCAATGTGAAGTAGCCTGGATCTTGATAGAAATGCCCCACTGTCTTGTTGGTCGTGGCCGAACTATCTCCAAAGTCCCAGTGGTAACTCACCAACGACGAATTGAACATTGTATCAATGTAGGAGTTGTCCGTGAACGTAACTGTTTGTCTTTCACACTGTCCTTCTTGTAAAAATGCAGGTTCAGGAACAGGATAAGCCTTGTGTGGCAACACAACCGTGCTTGTACACTGCTTATCAGTAGCAACTGTCAAGCGAACATTAAAGGTTCCGTGTCCGGGGTATACGTGCGCTGTGTTTTGATTATAATCAACAGGAGCTCCGTCGCCAAAATCCCATTCCCAATAATTGATGGTTCCTTGAGATGACGTCGAGATATCTGTGTAGAACACAGAATCATTAGCACACTCATGTGGCATTGTGAAAACCACGGCCGGCACCGAGAAAACTTCTATTGTATCTGCGTAGGAAACTTCACAACCAAAGAGCGATGTTACGGTCAAAGTCACAACATACTTCCCGTCTTGGGCGTATACGTGTGCCGCATTCTGAGCTCCACTCGGGGCAGAACCGTCTCCAAATTGCCACTCCCAAACATCGAGGTTTCCAGTAGTAATCGTTGTTTGATCAGTGAAGTTAATTACCTCTCCTTCACAATCAGGATCATACGTAAAGCCTACAATAGGATTTGGGAAGACTTCGACTGCCTGAACGAGTGTGTCAGTACATCCGCCATTTGCGATAACGACCAGCGTGCATTGATGTACTCCTAATGTGGTATATGAGTGATTGAAAGCATTTGTGGTGTAGTCGAAGCTGCCATCACCATCTACATCCCAGTTCCAAGATATTATTGTCCCTCCCAGAGCGTAAGAATTGTCGGTGAATGCAATAGCTGTATTATGGCAGCCGTCATCAACTGAATATCCTGCGACGGGTATTGGCAGCACATTGACGTTAACCTCATCAAAGGTTGAATCACATTCTGCATTTCCAAGTGTCCATCGGAGTGTGTTAACTCCAGGTGCAAGACCTGAAACGGTAGTTGTACTTAAGTTGGCGTTAGCAAATGTTCCAGCTCCGCCCATGACTGTCCAAACTCCAGTTCCATTGTTTCCTTGTAGCTGATAAGTAGTAGCACATATTGATGTATCAGGCCCAGCGTCAGATCCAGGAGGATTAATGACAATTGGGAAACAAGTATCAACTGTGGTGCATGTATCAGACATTTCAATACAGATCGTATCGTTCACTACGTTTCCGTTGAACACGATCTGAACTTCAGTACTGTCGTTATTTACCCCAACGATTGTTCCTGAACTACCTGCAATCCAATTCCAACCAGTGGCAAGAGAATAAGGCTGAACTGAATATGTAAATGTGTCGCCTGGGCATACCTGATTAGGTGCGGCGGTAAGTTGTGGTGTAGGAGGTGGTGGACAGCAGTGATAGAATATTCGTCCATTCCAGATCCTTGGATTAAAATTCGTTGTACCGAATGGATAATCCTTACCGTAAGCATAGGAAACTTGAATGTCCGTGTTTTGATTGTACAATTGACCAGCGGTAGAACCACCTGGACCATTCGTATAGCGCATCCAAGGTGCCGCATTCGTCAACTGAGCTCTTGTTACATAGAATGCAACAGTATTACCTGCAGGAATAAATTGATTTATCCAAATTGCAACATGAGTGAATTGGTTGAATCCAGCAGATGTAACGCTAGTTACGCTATCAATCATCGTCCAACCTGCCGCTGAGTTTGCGTTTCCAACAAATGTCCCTGGGCGTGTCCAAATCTCAATTTCTGAAATCGTACCTGTACCGAAATTACACCACACAGAGTCGATATATACATTCTGAAGTGCGGTAATGTTGAACATGTTACCATCCTGGCCATTGTTATAGTTCATGATGGTATTATGCGGTCCACACTGCGCTTGTGCTTCTGACAACCCAAAGGTCATCAGCATAGCTAAGCCGGTCAATATTTTAAATGCGTTTCTCATTTTAATCTACTCCAATTACTGATACGCTGCCTTGATGATCAAATTCTTCCCCTGTCTTATCAACATAGCTGATACGATAGGTGTACAGACCTTGTTGAACAAGTCCACTTTGATTGTTTCTTCCGTCCCAGAAGGCGGCAAGTCCTTCTTCTGAGTGAATTACATGTCCCCATCGGTCAAAGACCTCCAGTTTAAAATCTGTCACATTCTCAATTCCTCTTGCAAAAAAGACATCGTTTATTCCATCCCCATTCGGCGTAAAAGCACTTGGAACGAATAAGATGTTTGCGTGTTCTACAATTGCCGTCTTACGAATTGTATCCGTACATGAGAATACATTCTTGGCAATTAGAACCACATCGAATACTCCTTCGGTTTGATACTCGTAGAATGGATTGTGTTCTGTAGAAGACTGACCATCACCAAATCTCCACTTGAATCGGCTAGCTTGACTCGATGTGTTTTGGAATTGAATGAAAGGACGAACCGTACTCACAGCATCAATTGATGGATCTGATTCAAAATCAGCTATCGGCTGTGGCAAGAGTGTTATTGCGCTATCTAATGTCAGGTAGGAAACACAACCTTGATCAGTCGTGATCTGTAGTGTGACGTCATAATTTCTTGTACGTCCCGAGTAATTGAGGTAAACATACTCAGCCGTATCAATTCTGTTAAACCCATCGCCATAGTGCCAAGTCTGTGTCATCTGACGATTGGTGTGGCTTACCGTGGCATCTTCAAACTCAACATACAGCGGACTACATCCACTATCAGGGCTCATTGTGAAAGAAGGAATTGGGCGTTCGTAAACAGCAACGGGATACGTAATCGTATCTGTACATCCTTTGAACGTCTCTACTGCGAAGGTCACGTCGTATGTTCCAAAATCCACATAGGTATGAGTAGGATTCCGATCCAAGCTTGTAGCGCTATCACCAAAGAACCACTTATAGGACTTTAAAGCTGCCGAGAACTTGCTGCTGTCGAGAAACTGTATCGCTACATCTTCACACTGGCTTTCAAATTCAAATTCGGCGAAAGGGATGTCATAAACTGGCACTTCTTTCGTCAAGGTATTCTTACATCCTGCATTGGACTCGATATCAAGTTGAACCTCATACCAACCAATTTCGTCGAAGTGATGCGTCGCCATTGTTCCTTGATAGAAGAACGAATCGGCCACAGTCCAATTGATACTATCAATAGTTCCATAGTCAATGAAAGAGACATCTTCCAGTTCTAATAAATCACCCAAGCAAACACGATTGGTATAATTGAATTCTGGGGTTGGTGTCGGATACACCTCAATTTCTTTGATGGAATCATCATAACATCCCTCCGTTGACCAAACTTGAAGTCTAACCGGAATAACGCCATTCGTTGTGTAGTTGAAATCCGGATGCTTCGTTGAGGATGTATCTCCTGCAGCGTTGAATGTCCATAACCAAGAAGCAATCTGAGCACCACCACCCACTTGTGCTGCGCTATGAAACTTTGTATCCTGGAATTGGCAAGAAGTGGCAGAAGTGAAATTCGAAACCGGAATATGGAATACTTTCACCTGAGCGACATCTGTCTGGATACAACCAGCATGTGAAATCAGCGTATTGGTGATCGTATATGTTCCTGGGTTAGAATAAGTATGATTTGGAAGATTGAGTGCGCTCACCAATACATTGAGATTAATCGCAGAATCAATGGCTGAACCATCTCCAAAATCCCAGATATCGTAGTCGATACTTCCCAGTGTTATCGAACTATTGTTTGTGAAATTGGTTGGCGTACCAAAACAGTCGTCATCAGCAGCCATGTCTACCACAGGAAGCGGATTAACATCAACACCCTTGTAAAGTGTATCAGCACAACCGTTCGCATTCACAATTAGTCTCACTGTATACTGACCTGGATTCGCATAACTGTGAATCGGGTTCTGAATAATGTAATTATCAACTCCGTCGCCATCTGTATCCCACAACCATGATGTGACACTTCCATTGCTTTGATCTTGGAATGTCACTGGTGTTCCTTCACAAACATTCGCAGTAGTGAAATCTGCAGTTGGAGCCAGCGTGATTGCAATAATCATCTGATCAAGAGATGTGGGACATGTTCCGGAGCCCGTCTCCCATTGAAGTACATGTTGACCGGGAACGTTCGAAGTATAAGTTGCGTTGTGCTGAGTCGGATCGGAGAATGTGCCAGGATTATTAAACGGAGCTGTGACCACAGTCCATAATCCATTTCCAATACTCGGATTGTTTGCATTTAGAAATGCTTGCTGCCCTTGACATATTGAAATATCAGATCCGGCATTAGCCAATGTTGGGAGACCTGAAACGAAAATTTCTTTACAAGTTGAGTCGCTCGTCGCACAATCATCTGTTACCTGCACACACACATCACCTGATGCGATTCCAAACTTTACATAAATGGAGCTGCTATCATTGGTTGCGCCAATAATGGTTGCGCCAGCAGGAATTGACCACGAATAAGCGATCACGTTGCTATTTGGTGGAACTGAATACCACGAGGAGTCGTTTTGACAAATTGTATCAAGCCCAGTGATGTTTACCGGAGCGGCCGGTTGATCGATCGTATACGTGATGCACGTATCAGGTCCCGTTGTACAGGTATCAACAATTGCAACACAAATTGGACCTCCAACAGAGCCTGGACCAACTACCATTGTCATCATAGAATCAGAAGCTCCCGAAATAATCGAATCTGTACCAGGAATTGTCCATTCATATTCCACGGCAAGAGAATCCCATGGAACCCAATATGTCATGGTGTCACCGATACAGGCGACTGTATCTCCTGTGATCGGACCTTGCGGAGTACCGGGTTGAGGACAGCAACTGTAGAAAATTCTACCGTTCCAAATTCTTGGATTAAAGTTCGTTGTGCCAAAAGGGTAATCCTTTCCGTATGCATATGAAACTTGAATGTCAGCATTTTGGTTGTAGAGTTGACCAGCTGTTGAACCACCAGGGCCATTCGTATATCGCATCCAAGGAGCAGAGTTTGCAAGCTGAGCTCTTGTGACGTACAGAGCATACGTGGAACCCGCAGGGATCTGAAGGTTTATATGGATATTGACATGGGTGAAATTGTTGAATCCGGCTGAGGGAACTGAGGTAACACTATCCACCTTTGTCCAACCGGCAGAAGAGTTTGCGTTTCCGACAAATGTTCCTGCTCGGTACCAAATCTCTATTTCTGAAATTGTTCCTGTACCGAAGTTGCACCATACAGAATCAATCGTAACGTCATTGATTGCGGTGACATTGTACATATTACCGTCCTGACCATTGTTATAGTTCATGAGGGTGGTATGCGGACTGGCACACTGTGAATATGCATCGTTAGTGACGAGGGTCAATAACCCCATTGCCACTAGCATAAATGCATTTTTCAAAAGCCTATTGATCTCTGTTTTCATAGGTAATCTATCTGGTCGCAAATAGGTTAGATTCTAATTGCGGCAAAATGAAGCGACTATAATAGCCATTTTATTTGTTCATTCTAACAGTAAGTCGTAAGGGTTTGCAGTAGGTTGCCGCTAGTTTTGTAATTAATTTCCAAGCTTTTGAACAAGATGTTTCGGACGGAGTAAGTCCTTCACCTCTTTCACAGGGTTAAATGTGTCAATTGGAACCTCTACAAACAAGGTGATCCAATGGGCCATTCCACCGTTCCAGAGGCCCGGCCATTCCAATGCAAGAATTGGTTCTCCCTGAAAGCTTTTTCCACTTATAAAGTACTGATTATCATCAACATATTCTTCTAAATTTATTGATTCTCCCTCCAAGTTTTGAAGATAACAAACAAGGTCTACAGGATTGAAATGGCTGGAATTTCTGAGAATCATTTGCTGCTGTAAATCCTGTGTATTGATCTGCGACTGTTCTACGATTTGCAGGCTTTCTCCTGTATGTTCATCGTGACACCAAAATGGACCACCACCGGGTTCGCCTTCATTCCTTACCATTCCACAGACCCGAATCGGCCTTTGTAAGTAGGCTTTGAAGCTCCTATATGCCTTCGGAATTCTCAGTCCCCATTTATTTCGACATTCCTGAATCGCAATTTCATCGACCAAGCCTTTTTTGAGCTGATGATGCAAAACTTTTAGATCATCTCTCAATTCAAATAAGACACCAGCCAGGACTTGTTTGTAATCCACAGTGCGGTTTAGAAAATCCTGATGCACCACGTTGTCAATGTTTTTGACAAAAACCAAAGAAGCATCGAGCTTGTTTAGATTGTGCAACAACGCTCCATGCCCACCAGGGCGCGTTAGTGGGTTTTCATTCGACCCAATTATCTGAAGCTTAGGATCGACGGCAATGGTGTCGGTTTTTGGTTCTTGGGAGGAAAACTTGATTTCCCACTGAACTTCATTAAAAGGGCTCTCTTTTTTGAGCTCATCTACCTTGGCCATGAAGGAACCGATGTATTCATCGCTGACAGTAAAATGCAATTTGCACAAATCGCCCGATTTTGCATAACCCAACGCTTCGTGCATGTGTTCCTCAACAGGAATAGCTACATGCGCGTCGTATTGATGAAACTCAATAAGGCCCTTAGGCAGTAAGGCAAGTCCAATACCATCAGAAGAAACAAGAATTCTCAACCATTTAACCTGGCTCTCTAGGCCAACTTTAAAAGTTTCGATATCCAGTTCATTAACCTTGGACATCCATTGCTCGAAGAATGGAAGCTCTTCTGCGCGATTGAAAAACTGTGCAATTTCATTTGCATGTTTTTCTGGTTCTTCAATCCATTCAAATATTCGCTTAAACATTCGCGTAGCAGCACCTGAGGCTGGCACGAACTTCATGACGTCTTCGGAATCAATTCTCGATTGAAAGAGTTGCTTGTAAAACTCTACAGCGCTGCCACCGAGACGGATGATTCCGTCTGAAACCACCGCAGGTCTGAGTAGCTGGACATGGTTGGTTCCACGCTTAAAAAGCATTAGCTGATGCTCGATTTGTTCTTCACTTAAATATGAAGCAGCCATAGTCTTTTGTCAATCTTTCCAAACCGACAAAACTAGTTGTCATTTCTGACTCAAGTGGTGCCTATAATGAACTTACTTTTGATGCCGAATTCTTATGACCACTTCGACTATCACTGAATATCCAGTCATGGAACATTTCGCCACAATTCAAGGTGAGGGGTTTTATGCTGGAACGCCTGCCTATTTTATACGCCTAGGCGGCTGCGACGTAGGCTGTCATTGGTGCGATGTGAAGGATAGCTGGCCGATTGACACCCATCCAAAAATCGAGTCCAAAGATCTGGTTGATGCGGTTTTGGAAAGTGGATTGAACATCGTTGTCATCACCGGCGGTGAGCCTGCAATGCACGATTTGACTGCGCTGATATCTTCATTAAGGAGCGCAGGTTTAAAATGCCATATTGAAACATCAGGGGCGCACACGCTTACCGGAAATTTTGATTGGATTACGTTTTCTCCGAAGAAATTCAAAGCGCCACTTGACTCGGTTATCAGTTTGGCAAACGAATTGAAGGTCATC
>ERZ1047985.1894-NODE-1894-length-13768-cov-14.917815_pt1 | contig 13768 bp, 11 predicted proteins | sample MGYA00383097_ERZ1047985 | MGnify/ENA primary metagenome ERZ1047985 (study PRJEB29581, sample SAMEA5548367) | metagenome | biome: marine; feature: coastal; material: water | depth 50 m | study: Short-term variability in the microbial, nano- and picoplankton...
GCTAAAATCACTTGACTCTCTAGTTTATTTTGAACAATAAACGTTTTGATTTCATCTAAAACCTCAGAATTACCATTGATTATTTGTGCTCCCGCTAATACTAATTTTAAATTGGGATCATCAACTAATTTAAATGCTTTTACTAGAGTGATTAAATCCTTTCTTGTTTCAAACGAGCCAATATGTAATACATAATTTTCAGGTGTTTTGTAATTAGTCGATGAAGTTTTGAGAAAATTAAAACTTTGATACACAGAACTGATACTATTATCACTACCTAAAATTTTGATTAAATTTTTTTTAGAGTAATTACTTGTAGTTATAATTTGAGTCCCTTTATTTATACCTAAATTAATTAAAGAAATAAAATATTTGTTCCATAAAAAACTATAATTTTTTTTATGATCCCAAAAAAGCGAATCATGTAAAACAGTAATTCTTTTAGCTTTGAATGTAAAATAAGGGGCAATGTAATCAGGACAAATAACATAATCCGCTTTAGAAAAAAGTATTTTTAGTGGTAACTGAATTTGTTTATATATTAAATATCTAACTTGAAAAATCCATCTTATAATTTTATTATTAGAATTTAAAAAAATAGAGTTTCCAACTAATTTGTTAATATCGTGTGTGAATACGTATTTGAAATCATTAGAGCCGTGATCATTACATGAAGCTTCAAATTCTCTTATATAACTTCCAATACCAGCAACAGCAGCTTTTAAATAGTATAAATCAACAAGGACAGTAATCTTTTTCAAATTATAGTTTTGTATTGTATAACCTCTCTGATTGACCTACAAGATACCAAGAAAAAAGCGCTACAAAAAGATATAACTCAGCATTAGCTGTAAAAAGTGGAATTAATAAGCCAAATTTTGTTAAACTGGTTATAAACCCAACTGATTTATAATTTATATTATCAGATTTTAAATAAAGTTTAGCTGAATTAAAAATAGATTTAAAGAGTATTAAAGAATATATAATCATTGATATCACACCCATTTGTACACCATAAATTAAAAATTGATTTTCACCTCCAATTTTAATTGATTGATCCACTCCACTTGCATTTCCACTCATAGCCAGTCCAACTCCAAACGGATTTTCATAAATTGAAAGTAAGCCTTCAATCCACTCAATTAAATGGCCTAAACTAGATGTGTTTTGAAAGGTTATTGTGTCTTGAATAAAAAATCTTAAATCATCACTAGAGAAAAAATACACATAAACAAATCCTACAATAACAATAAATAATGATGAAAAAATAATTGTATAATTTCTGGACAAGTAAAGTCCAAAAACTAACATCAAAATCGCTGAAAACATAGACGCTCTTGAAAACGATAAGAAAAAAGAAAAAACAATTATTAGAGCTAAAAACAAAGAGAGAAGTTTAGTTTCTTTAAACTTTGAATGTATAAAAACCCAAATAGATATGGCAAAGAAAAGAATCAATGAAGCGGAAAACTCTAAAGGATCAGCAAAAAAGGAAGCATATCTTGGTACTGCTCCTTGACCCTCAAAAGACCAATTTAATCCAAAATTCCCTTGCGGATCAATATCATTAATCACAAGATTATATTCGGAATATCCTAAAAAAGAATGCAAATGAATTCCGACTAAACTTTCTAAAAACGAAATTAAAAATGCAAAAAGGCTTAAGCTAATCAAGGTTTTTAAAACTAAATTCCAGTTTTCGATTTTAAAATTGGAATTACGTCCAAAAAAATATAAAATCCCAATTAAAAATATGTTCTTAGCATAAATCAGTTTAGACAAAAAATTAGCTTCTCCTAATGGAATTATTAAATAAACAATAACTAACATTAAAAAAATTAATATTAATTTATCAAGAGTTGAAAAACTAAATGTTCTTTGTAAAATAGATTTATTAATTCCTAATAAGAATAATATAAAACTTGAATAAAAAATAAAATCCTTTGAATACTTGATGCTATTTACAAGTAATGTGTTTTCAAAAGCATTAAAGATTATTAATTGAAAAACAGAGTAAAAAGGTAAAAAACAAATAATGTAGAGTAATAAGTAAGCTGTATTTCCTTTATATATCTGACTAAGTATTAACCCTGAAAAGGCTACGTATATTAATAAAAGTAAAGTGGCTAATAAAATCATGAAACTTTAATTTTCATTCCATCAATTAATCCTCTGAATATCATTTTAAATTTCTTGAACCTAAATCTTAAAATAAAATATATTGAATAAAAAATAAGCTTTAAAAGCTGATATAAAATCACTCCAAAAAGATTAAATTTTTCAATGTGTTTTCTTAAAAGATATATATGATTTTTAAAATTTAAATAATGAACATAGGGAGACAATTTGCCTTCAGAAGACGAGTTGTTTGAAGATATTGAGCCGTGATGGTAGACCAGACTTTTATCAACTAATTCTAAAGTATACCCTAAATCTTTTATTCTAATTGACCAATCTACATCTTCGTAATATGCAAAAAAGTTTTCGTCAAGTAATTTAGTTTTTTTTATAACATCTATTTTTAAAAGCATACAACAGCCTGTAATCCAGTCCAAATTCAATTTTTTCCCAAGTGATTTATTAGTTGTTGTATTTCCAAAAAATTTATTTAGATATCCACCTGCACTCCAAATTAAATCTCGATTATTATAATTCATAATAAGAGGTTGAACACCACCAATAGAATTATTTTTTTCAATATTATTAATCAGCGGAGATATAAAATTTTTATCCACCTCAGTATCATTATTTAATAACATCACATAGTCGTAATTCTCATCCAAAGCATAATTAATGGCTTGATTGTTAGCTACACCAAATCCTAAATTTGATTTATTCTTTATTACTTTTAAGTTGTTAAAATCATTTAATAAGAGATTTAAATTTTTTTCATTTGATTCATTATCAACTAAAATGATTTTATAATTTTCGAACTTTACTTTACTAACAGATATTAAACACTTTTTAGTTAAATCGTATTGTTTCCAATTAACTATAATTATGGCTAATTTTTTATTTGGAGACATTAGATTTAGATAATAAGATTGTATGAACTATAAAGCTACTGAATTCTGAAATTAATAGTGCTACAGCCAGTCCAAAACCTTTATAATAGAAACTTAAAACTAATGCCAGTGGAAGCATTATAAATAATGAAATCCAAGTTGCATTATTTAATATTTCTTTTTTTTCGTTAACTAGAATTAATAAAATGTTTTTAAAATTTAACATTGCCATAAAAGGGATAAAGGACAACAGGCTTAGTATTTGATTTGAATAAATTATTTCTTGTCCAGAAAAAATGAGTATAATCCACTTTGAAAAAACAGTAAAAAACAAGCCTATTAAAAACGTTATGATTAATCCTCTTTTAAAATAATAATTTAGATAATTATTTAAATTAAAAGAATTATTTTGATTTATTTTTGAGGCATTTTGTAAAACGGATTGAATGATAAACACCGGAATCATCCTTAGCAAAAATGCTATTCTATTTGCCAAAGCAAATTTGCCAAGTTCAGAATCATTTACAAATAATTTAAGTATAATTAATCCGCTATGAATTGAAATATGTCCTGCTAAAGAGGACATGAAGAATTGAAAATTCTCTTTGAATCTATATTTTATTTTATTAATCCCAGCGAACACAAATTTTAATTTGTTCCTTTGAAAAAATAATATCCAATAGGCTAAGTATGATAATAACAAGACACAGCCGTAAATAAAATTCACTTTAAAAGCATCGTTTTCGTTATTAATACTTAGAACTATTAACCCTAAATAAAATAATTTTGAAAAAGCGTTCAGTATTGCCAGAACAGATAAATTGTTTTTTCCTTGTAGATAAAAAACGGGGTGGAGAGCCTCAGAAAATAAAATTGGAATTGAAAAAAGTATAATCAGCTCATAATTATTAAATAAATTAGTTGAATAGGTTAGAGCTAAAATTAGTATTGATAAAATTGCTGCAATAACTAGTCTTAACGATACTAAATCTTTTATTAAATCGGCTTCCTGGTTTAATTTAGTTAACAAAGAAATCTGTTTTGGACCATTTAAATGATATCCATAGCTAACTATAATAGAAATCAACATAAATATTGAAAAGGCAAGATTGACTAACCCAAATTGACTGTCTCCTAAATTTTGATATAAAATTGGAGTAATAACAATAGCTACTATAATATTAATTCCTTGGTTAAGAGAAAGATTAGTGAAGTTTTTAATAAAAATATTCTTACTCTTTTTATTCATTTAAATGAATATAAGAATTATAAGCTTAGTGATTCAATAGACCGTTTAAAAGATAGTGAGAAAACAGAAAATGAAAAACCAAAAATTAAACCATAAATCAGTGTCTTAAACAATTTCCATCTAGAATTTTCTAATGGATAACTAGGCTTATCTATAACCTGAATTAAAGGCATATTATTTCTGTGAGTAACCTTAGCCAGTTCAAGTTGCTTTAAAAGCTCTTGATATATAGCACTATTGGCTTGTACATCAATCATAGCTTTTTGATATGGAACTAAATTCACTTTTGAAAGTGGATTTGGATTTGGAATATTCTGATCTGTTTCAGCTAAAATCATAATTGAACTGTCTAAAACTATTTTTACACTATCAGATTGCCTTTGTAATATGTTAAGATTTGAACCTGTTTTAAGAGTTTTAGTTTTATGATAAAATTGATTAACAATTTTGACCAAATTTTCGTTGAAAATTTTAGCCAATACTTCATCTTTGTGATCAAATCCTATTTCTAAAATTGTTGTTTTTCTACTTGGCTTATCAACTAGTAAATATTCTTTTTTTATAAGCTTTACAAGACCCTTAATCAAACTGTCTTGAACTCTGGATATTTTATTAGAGTGTAAGTCATTAACATTAAATCCAAGACTAGTCCATTTTTTTTTAAGATTCTCAGCTTTAATAAATCTTTCAATTATTAAAATATCTTTATTATCAATCTTAGATTTTGATAATAAAGTTTTTTTGATCATTGAGTTGGATCTGTAAAGCTCTTGAATGTTGTCAATTTGGAAAAGACTGGAAGCTTCAATAAAACTAGATGCATTGATCCCTGCTAGTGAAGCTAAAGAGCTTAAATCTCCCATTGAACTAGTACTGTCGTTATCTAAAACAAAAGTAGTCCTTGCATAATGTACTGGATTTAGTAAATAATTAAATGAGATGGTAAAAAATAAAATAGAGGATGTAACTAATACAATAAAATTTTTCTTAGCAATCAAAAAACTAAACCATTCCTTTAATCCGCTAATAAGAAAACTTAATGAAATCTTGTCGTTTGAATAATTATTTTCAGTACTCACTTTAATTAATTTGATTAATTGCCAATATTAGAGTTGCTAAACCAGTTGTAAAGTTTAATAATTGATTTGCAGCTATTGGATTTTTAATTGATTTTTTGGGAACTATAACTTCTGAACCAGGTTCAGCTTTTGGATAAATATTAAAAAATAAAAACTTTTTTGTCCTTGCTACATCACCATTAGCATAAACTATATAGGTTCCTGAACGTTTTGCTTTATTGTCAAAACCACCAGATGAATTTATATAATATTTTAAGCTTTTGTTAGAAACAAATCTTACGGTTGTTGGATATAAAAGTTCTCCTCTTAATCTTACTGTTTCTAGTTTTTTTGGAACAATAATGACATCGCCTTCTTTTAATAATAAATCTGATTTGGATCTAGGAGAATTAACAATAGAGGTTAAATCAATTCCTATAGCTTCAGATTTTGATATAGGTATATCACCATCAACAGAGTTTTTCTTTAAAATTTCATTGATTCTTTCTGATTTAGCGTAACTACTAAGAATTTGATTCTCATTTTTATTAGATTCAATATTTTTTAAATCTTCATCTATTCTTTCAATTAATAAAAGTTCAGACTCTGTTAAAGCTCCCTCTTTACTAGAAACCTTGTTTTTTAAATCATTTAAACTTTTAATCTTTTTATTTAAATCAGATTGCAATTCGGCAAATTCAGTTAATCTAATAAGAGTTGCACCTTTTAAATAGGCCATGTTTTTAAAACCGCCAGATCTATTTATTAAATCTGAAATTCTTTCGTTTTTAGATGAAATTGCATATTTTCCTGGATACATCACCTCACCTTCAACTCGTGCATATTGTTGAGTGTAAAAATTTGGATTTTTTCGAACTATAATTTGATCAAATGGCTCAATAATAATAGAATTATTATTTAAATTTTTATCTAAATCGAATGTCAGAATTTCAGAAATATTATTTTCATTTAATTCATTTGAAGATAATCTTCTATTAATTTCTATTCTATTTGAAGTCGCATTTTCTTTAAAACCTCCAGCTAGTAAAATTAAATCTGAAAGAGTAATGTTTTTAGAAAAAGGAAATATTCCAGGATTGTTTACTTGACCTGAAATTTCAATATAATTCTCTTCACTTAAATCATTAATTGATAAAATATTTAAAACGTCTTCTTCTTGAAGAATAAAGTTTGGATTTTTCAATTCATCTTTAAGGTTTAAAGCTATTGTAGATGTGGAATAATCTTCATTGGTTCTTGTAATATACGCCTTATCAAAAAATACATCAGTTTTTAATCCCTCTGCCTTATCGATTAAATTTTTAACAGTCATTTCTTCTGTCAAAGAAAAAGTTCCAGGTCTAAAAACAGCTCCGTTCACTATAACTCTGTTATTATATTTTTCAATAATTTTCTCAATCATATATTTATCTCCATCCATCGGCTTAAAAAAATCAAATTGATCAGAATTAATATCAACAACCTTGAGCTGCCCATCAATTATTCTAGTTAATTTTATTGATTTCCTGAAAGCATTTTCGGAAAGTCCACCTGCATAATTTAAAAGATCTAAAAGAGTTTCTTCGTCTTTCATCTCAAATTTTCCTGGGGATTTAACAGCACCATCTATTGAAATCCTGTTACTGTAAGTATTAACTAAAATTAAATCATTATTTTCTAATCTTACATTTGATGAGCCGTCACCCTCAGTCAAAAATTTGTAAACATCAACAGTACTGATGAGTTTATTGTTTCTAAATAATTTAATATCTCTTAGTGTTGCATTTTCTGTAATTCCTCCAGCAACATACAAAGCATTGTAAAGGGTATTAAAAGCACTAAAATTATAAGTTCCAGGTAAATTAACCTCCCCCGCGATATTTATTCTAATAGCTCTAGGAATTCCTACCGAAATATTTAAAAAAGTTTTTCTTGATTGTATTCCAGGATAAACTTTTTTAAATCTATTTGTTAATCTTAGTTTTGCTTTTTCAAGAGATAGACCATTTAAATTTACTGGTCCTATATTTTCAAGTATTGCATATCCTTCTGGGCTAATTTCAGCTTGAAAATAACTTTCAGATTCACCATATACATCAATGAACATTTTATCTCCAGCTCCCAAGATATAATCCGAAGGAGTTGGTAAATTTAAATTAGATTGAAAGCTTAAAAAACTTGTCCCTGTAAAAACATTGTATCCAAATACGTCACTATCGTTTTCTCTGAAAATCTCTATATTTTCAAGCCATTGTTTTCTGAGTCTAGTTTCTTCCAATGGAGCTGAGGCACTTTCGGCTACTCTTGCAATAGTTTGAGCAGATTTAAATCTTTTATCTAAATTTTCAATATCCGCTTGAGTAAATCCTTGAGCTCTAGCCATTTTTAAAAGATCAAATTGATTATAACCTTGAGATCCTGCTCTTCTCAATAATAAGTCAATTTGACTATCATTTAGTTCTGAAAAGTTTACATTAGATAGATCATCAAAGCTTTGCGAATAAGTCGTGAAACTAAAGCTTAGGATAAAGATTAATCCTATAAATGATTTAAATATTTTTGACATATTAAAATTATTGAACTCACGAAGATACTGAAAAACAAATTATTTTATTATTATTGAAGTCTAATTATCTATAACTTGCTTAAATGTTTAAAAAAACAACAACCCTGCTTTTTCTTTTAATTTTTACATTTGGAGCTGCACAAACTGAACTAAAATTCAATCTTGCCTCAGCACTTATTTTAACACCAAACATAGGAATTGAAGTTCAGCTTTCTGAAAAATTTGGTTATCAATTAGATACAAGTGCTACTTTTTTTGATAACGTTGAAGGATCTCCATTTCAAACAACCCAAATCTTTAATGAGTTGAGATATTATCCAAAACTCAAAGAAGGGAAAAATGAAAGGTCATTTTTTATCGGACCGCATGTTGGTTACGGAATGTTTACTTTAAGAATACCCAAGTTTATCACTTCTATAGTGGATACTGAGTTAAAAGAAGAAGGCAGTTACCAGTCGGGAAGAAATGCTTACTATGGAATCACAGTTGGTAAAAAAATTCCACTGAAAAACAAAAATTTTAATTTAGAAGTTTTTATTGGTGGTGGGAGTTCTCAATCTAACTACAAGTACTACAATAAGGAAGGAAATAGAATCTACGAAAATCCAGATATTGAAAAAGATTTTAATCAGAGTGGTGAAGAGTTAGTTTACAAAGGAGGAGTTATGCTTACTTATAAACTTTAGTTAAGCTCTTTTTAAAATCCCATTTATTAAAATTCCTACAGTTTTAAAAACTATTTTAAAATCTAAAAATAAACTCCAATTTTTGTAGTAAAAAATGTCCATTTTGACTCTGTCACTCATGTCTTGAGTTGATGCTATAAAACCTGAATAACCCTTACTTTGAGCTAATCCCGTAAGTCCAGGCTTAAAGCGATGTCTTTTATTAAAATTAATAATCTCTTGCCTGTATTTTTTGTTAAGGCTTACAGGGTGAGGTCTAGGTCCAACTATTGACATATCCCCTAAAAAAACATTAATAAATTGAGGCATTTCATCTAATGTACTTAGTCTTAAAAACTTTCCAAATTTAGTCAGTCTATTATCATTATCATCAGCCATTTTAATATCTGAAACTGTGTTTAATATCATTGATCTAAATTTAAAACAGTTAAAAAAGTTTCCTTTATAACCCTCTCTTTTTTGAACAAAAATCACAGGTCCTTTCGAGCTAATCTTTATTAATAATCCAAAAAGTGGAATCATCCATGAAAGAATAAAAATTATAACAAGAGATGAAAAGACTATATCAAAAGCTCTTTTGCTAAATACATTAAAAGAATTATCAAGTGGTAACTTATTAACACTTATATAAGGAACAGTAGAAATTTTTGAAATAAAAAAGTTTTTAAAATCGTAGTAAGGTAAATCAGGAATTGAACTGACTTTTATATTTAAATTGTCTGCAATTTGAATTATTTTTTCTTGAGATTTAATCTTGAGTTTTGAAGAAAAATAAATTCTGTCAAATTTTCTAATATAAGATTCATCTAAATCTGTAAACTTTCCAAGAGACGGAACAGAATTTGATTTTTTATTTGAGCTGAAAGTAAAAATTCCATTTGACCTGTATCCAAGCTCAGGATGTTTAATTATTTCATTGTAAAGACTAGAACCGTGGTCATTGTTTCCAATAATTAAACAATTAAGAATATTTCCTCCAGTTGCCCTATATTTTTCTAAAATAGTATCAACAGTTAACCTGTACAATAACATTAAAAAATAAAACAAGGATGCAGCTATAAATATAGTTGTTAAGTAAAATTTAAGTTGATAAAAAAGTAAATTTAAAATTGATACAAATCCACTAAAGAAAAAAAGACTTTTTAAAGTAGATTGTATTAATTTGAATTTACTAATGTCTCTACCAAGAACGTGAGATTTAAATATTATTGAAATTAAAAACCAGAATGCTATGAAAAGATTATTTAAATAACTCCACTTCATAAAAGTTAAATAGAGCATTATTTGTGTTGAAATAAAGATTATAATAAATTCACCTGTGTAGTACAGAAAAGGGAAATATGTATTAAATCTTGTTTTTTTCATATCAATTGCAAACATACAAAATTAAAAAAGTTCTAGTCTGAATGATTTTGTTTAAAAAAGTACTTCGGGTGGGAATCGAACCCACACTCTCGAAAGAACTGGATTTTGAATCCAGCGCGTCTACCAATTCCGCCACCGAAGCAGGTCGGCAAATTTATAAAAAAATATATTATTTCATCATAAATACTTTATCATAAAATAAATTGTTAAATTTGCCCTCCAATTAATTGATAATGTCCGAAAATAAAACTGAAGCTAAAATTTTTGCCTGTACTCAAAGTACTGAAATCGGTAAAAATATAGCCAAAGCTTATGGTGTTAAACTTGGAAAAGTAATTTTTCACAATTTTAGTGATGGAGAATTTCAGCCCTCGTTTGAAGAATCAATTAGAGGAAGTAGAATATTTTTAATTGGCTCAACTCAACCAAGTTCTGAAAACTTAATGGAACTTCTTTTAATGATCGATGCTGCAAAAAGAGCTTCGGCTAGGCATATCACAGCCGTTATGCCTTACTTTGGATGGGCTAGACAGGACAGAAAAGACAAGCCTAGAGTTCCAATTGGAGCTAAGCTTATTGCTAAACTTTTAGAAACTGCAGGTGCCACAAGGATCATTACAATGGATCTACATGCTGATCAAATTCAAGGTTTTTTTGAAAAACCTGTTGATCATTTGTATGCATCAACTATTTTTATTCCCTATTTAGAAAGTTTAAATTTAAGTGATTTGACTATTGCATCTCCTGATATGGGTGGTTCAAAAAGAGCTTATGCTTATTCTAAATTTCTTAAAAGTGATGTTGTAATTTGTTACAAACAAAGAAAAAAAGCTAATATAATTTCTCACATGGAATTAATTGGAAATGTTGAAGGAAAAAATGTTGTACTTGTTGATGATATGGTCGACACTGCTGGCACACTTACAACTGCTGCTGATCTTATGATGGAAAGAGGAGCTAAGTCTGTTAGAGCAATCTGTACTCATCCATTACTTTCAGGAAAAGCTTATGAAAGAATTGAGAATTCAAAACTGAAAGAATTAATAATTTCAGATAGTATACCAGTAAAAAATAAATCTAAGAAAATAAAAGTTTTATCTACAGCTAACTTATTTGCTGAGGTAATGAAAAACGTTCATAATAATAAATCAATAAACCCTTTTTTTATAAAATAAAATCATGAAATCAATTACAATCAACGGATCTAAAAGAGAACACGTGGGCAAGGTAGCAACCAAAGCCTTACGTAATGCTGGAAAGGTGCCTTGCGTTATATACGGAGGAGAAAACCCTATACATTTTTCAGCAGAAGAATTAGCTTTTTCAAAACTAGTATATACAGCAGATGCACACACTGTTGTAATTGCTTTGGAAGATGGAAATAAAATAGATGCAGTTATGCAAGACATTCAATTCCATCCAGTTTCTGATAAAATTTTACATGTAGATTTCTTCCAATTACACCCTGGAAAAGAAATTAGTATGATAATACCTGTTAAAGTAGAAGGAACTGCGCCAGGTGTTAGAGATGCAGGTGGTTTACTTTCTAGAAATAAAAGAAAACTTACAGTTAGAGCACTACCTAAAAATTTACCTGACTTTTTATTAGCAGATGTTTCAACTTTAAAACTAAACGACAGTATTACTGTAGCAGATCTTTCTGAAGACACGTTTAGTATTTTACATCCTGACAATCAAGTTGTTTGTCAAGTTAAAATGTCTAGAGCTTCAATGTCAATTGAGGAAACAGATGAAGAGCTTGAAGAAGGAGCAGAAGGAGCAGAAGGAGCAGAAGGAGCAGCTCCAAGTGAAAATGCTGAATCTGGTAAAGAAGAAGCTAAATCTGAATAAATTTTAATTTAAAAAATCTTAAAGCATCTCTTTTATTATTAATTGAGATGCTTTTTCTATTTTTATCTAAAATTATTCATTGAATTTATTTAATTTATTTAACTGCAAAAAAAAGGATTCTGAAATGAAAAAGTTTCTTATTGTAGGAATTGGAAATATTGGAAATGAATACGATAACACTAGACATAATATTGGTTTTCAATTTCTAGATTGTATTTCTCAAGGATTTGAACAGAGTTTTACAACAGTAAAAAATGGTCAGACATGTAAATTTAATTTTAAGGGAAAATCCATAGTTCTTTTAAAACCATCCACGTATGTAAACTTAAGTGGAAAAGCTGTTAGATACTGGCTTAACAAAGAAAAAATTGATTTAAAGAACTTACTTGTCATTTCAGACGATTTAAATTTAGAATTTGGCAGAATACGTTTAAAACCCAAAGGTTCAGATGGAGGACATAACGGACTAAGAGACATTACAAATACTTTAGGAACTTCAAATTACAGTAGACTAAGATTTGGAATTGGAGGAAATTTTCCAAGGGGCAAACAATCAGACTATGTTTTGTCCAAATGGAACAAAGAAGAGCTTTCTAAATTCATTGAAATTGAACCAGTTTTTACTGAAATAGTTAAATCATATGTTAGTCAAGGAATTGATGAAACAATGAATAAATTTAATTGTTAATGACTATTTACAATAACATTAATGAATTTAACTCAAGAGACAATACGATTCTAACAATCGGAACGTTTGACGGAGTTCATTTAGGACATCAAAAAGTTTTAGAAAGACTCACTAACACAGCAATAGAAAATAATTTAGAATCTACTGTACTTACATTTTTTCCACATCCAAGAACGATATTAAACCCAGATAAACCATTAAAACTCATAAATTCTGTTAAAGAAAGAACTGATCATTTAAAAAGTTCTAAAGTTGATAACTTAATTATTCATCCTTTTGATAAAAGTTTTTCAGAGCTCGATCCTGAAAAATACGTAGTGGAAATTCTTGTAAAGAAACTAAAAGCCAAAATAATTTTAATAGGCTACGATCACAAGTTTGGGAAAAATAGAACTGCAGATATTTCAGATTTAAAAGAATACGGAGAAAAATACGGATTTAAAGTAATTGAAATAAAAGCAGAAGAAATAAGTAACATAGCGATAAGTTCTACAAAAATTAGAAAAGCAATTAGTGAAGGAAACATTTCTACAGCTAAAAAATACCTTGGATATGATTTTTCTTTGTCAGGTAGAATAGTTCACGGTAATAGTATTGGAAGAACTTTAGGGTTTCCAACAGCAAATGTTGAAGTAAAAGAAGAATACAAACTTCTTCCAAAAAATGGAGTTTACCTTATCCAATCTATTATAGATCATAATGAATATTTTGGAATGATGAATATTGGAATAAAACCGACCATAAATAAAAGTTCTAAAACTATTGAAGTAAACTTTTTTGAATTTGAAGGTGATTTATACAATAAAAAAATTACAGTTAGTATTAAACAATTCATTAGGGACGAAATAAAGTTTGACTCGTTAGAACTATTAAAATCTCAAATCCAGAAAGACAAAGTCAATTGTAATTCAATTATTGATATTATTGATTAATTTTATAAAAAATAAAAAATGTTATTAGTTTCTGAAATAATAAAAAATACAGACAAAATAAGTTCTTTGATGTCTAAAAGAAATATAGACGTTAAATCTAAACTTACTTCAATTATTGAAACTGATAAACTTAGAAGATCTACTCAGTCAAATCTTGACAATATTCTTTCAGAATCAAATAAATTAGCAAAAGATATTGGTAGTTTATTTAAGTCTGGTGAAGTTGAAAAAGCAACTCTTTTAAAAGAAAAAGCTGGAAATTTAAAAACAAAGAGTAAAGATTTGTCTCTTAAACTTTCAACTATTTCAAATGAATTAAATTCATTGCTATTAGAAATTCCAAACACTCCAAACGAACTTGTGCCAAG
>ERZ1047985.1897-NODE-1897-length-13762-cov-6.169913_pt1 | contig 13762 bp, 12 predicted proteins | sample MGYA00383097_ERZ1047985 | MGnify/ENA primary metagenome ERZ1047985 (study PRJEB29581, sample SAMEA5548367) | metagenome | biome: marine; feature: coastal; material: water | depth 50 m | study: Short-term variability in the microbial, nano- and picoplankton...
GCGCATGTTTATGGCTTTGCCACCGCCGAAAAAGTGTTTGACCTGCCGGTCCGGTTTGACATGGACCTGATTGCCGATGCAAATCTGCCGCTGGCCCAAGCAGCGCGGCAGGCGTTTGGGTTTAACCGCGCCACGGCAAACTGGCGTGACCTTATTGATGATCCTGATATTGAGGTGGTGGATATCACCGCGCCCAATGCTTTGCATAAAGACATGGCACTGGCAGCGATTGCCGCTGGAAAGCATGTCTATTGTGAAAAACCGCTTGCGCCTCTGGCCAAGGATGCGCTGGAAATGACCGAAGCGGCCGAGGCCGCAGGGGTCAAAACACAGGTGGGTTTCAATTACCTGATGAACCCGATGCTGGCACTGGCGCGGCAAATGATTGCCGATGGCGAGCTTGGCGAAATCTATTCCTACCGCGGGGTGCATGCAGAAGATTACATGGCTGATCCCGAGGCGCCTTATAGTTTTCGTCATGATCCGGCAGGCGGCGGCGCGCTGGCAGATATTGGCAGCCATGCGTTGGCCACGGCCGAATTTTTGCTTGGCCCGATTGCATCGGTGTTTGGCCATTGCCAGACCCTGATCCCTAAGCGGTGCGACAGCGCGGGCAACCTGCGCGATATAACTGTGGATGATACCACCCAGAGCATCGTGAAATTTGCCAGTGGCGTCAGCGGCAGCATTGAGGCCAACTGGTGCGCCACGGGCCGCACCATGCAGCATGACTTTGAGGTCTATGGCTCAAAAGGAGCGCTGCATTTTTCCCAAGAGCGCTTTAACGAGCTGCATTTTTTCAGCGCTTCAGATGCCAAAGGCCGGCGCGGGTTTCGCCGGATCGAAGCGGGGCCAGATCACTTCCCCTATGGTGAGTTCTGTGTCGCGCCGGGGCATCAGATCGGCTTTAACGATCTTAAGGCAATCGAAATAGCCGGCTTTGCCAAAGCCATCGCAGGTGAGGCGCCCGAGCCCTTTAATTTTCGCGCCGGGTGGCGCATTCAAAGCCTCGTTGAGGCAATACAAACCTCATCTGCTGAAAGGCAATGGATTAAAACGGAGCCAGCGGTATGAGCGATCTTCATCTCACCCCAAAGGGGAATTATGGCAAGCTTTATGATGTCACACCGGCCTCAGCCGGTTGGTCCTATGTGGGATTTGGTCTTTACCGTCTGAAACCCGGCGATCAGGTGACTGAGCATACCGCAGAAACCGAAGTGATCTTGGTGCTGGTTGAAGGCAAGGCCGAGATCACCGCAGGCGGTCAGAGCCTTGGTGAAATGGGCGCGCGCCTGTCGGTGTTTGAAAAAACCCCGCCGCATGCGCTTTATGTGCCCGGCCGCACCGACTGGTCGGCGCAGGCCACCACCGATTGCGTTCTTGCGGTGTGCGCAGCGCCCGACATTGGCGATTATCCTATTGCGCAACTTGGCCCTGAGGGCATCGAAAGCATGCAGCGCGGCCAAGGTGCAAATACGCGTTATATAAATAACATCGCCATGGAAGGCCGTGATGCGGCCAGCAGCCTATTGGTGACCGAGGTGTTTACTCCGCAGGGCAACTGGTCGTCTTATCCTTCGCATCGCCATGACGTGGATGACTATCCCAATATCACCTATCTTGAGGAAACCTATTATCACCGCCTAAATCCGGCGCAGGGGTTTGGGGTGCAAAGGGTGTATACCGAAGATGGCAGTTTGGATGAAACCATGGCGGTTAAGGACGGTGATGTGGTTCTGGTGCCTAAAGGCCATCACCCGTGCGGCGCGCCCTATGGCTATGAGATGTATTACCTGAACGTCATGGCCGGACCGCTGCGCAAATGGCGGTTTGTCAATGATCCGGATCATGACTGGATTTACCAGCGCGATTTGCGCTGAATGTAGGAGAGCGTTATGCCCGTAGAACCGCTTAGATCATATTTCGCCGACCAGCGCCGATTGCGGCTTGGGCTTGTGGGCGGCGGCACTGGACTTATTGGCGAAGTGCACGCCAATGGCGCCCGGCTTTCGAACCGCTGGGACCTTGTTGCAGGTGCCCTATCCTCTAACCCCGAACGCGCCAAAACCTGCGGCGCGCGCTGGCAGCTTGCGCCCGAGCGCTGCTATAGCGATTATCGCGCCATGGCGGCGGCCGAAGCCCAGCGCGATGACGGCATAGATGCGGTCGCGATTGTCACCCCCAACAATCTTCATGCGCCGGTGGCCTTGGCCTTTATGGAGCAGGGCATTGATATCATCTGCGAAAAACCGCTGACCGCCGCGCTGTCCGAAGTGGCCGACTTGCAAGCCGCGCAGGCGCGCTCGGGCGTATTTTTCGGGCTTGCCTATGCCTATGCCAGCCATCCGATGGTGCGGCAGGCCAAGGCCATGGTTGCCGCTGGCGATCTGGGCGATCTGCGTCAGGTGCATGTGGAATATTTTCAGGATTGGGCCATAGACCTAAGCGGCGAGGATGAAAATATGGCCTGGCGCTTGGACAGTGCCCGTTCGGGCCCCAGCTTTACGGTGGCCGATATCGGCACCCATGCCGAACATCTTGCCTGTTTTGTCAGCGGCCGCAAAATCGAAGCCCTCAGGGCCGATTTTCATGTCACCGGCGCGCCAAAGCCAATGGAAGACACCGCCTTTATGCAGCTGCGCATGGCCGGCGATGTGCCCGGCACGCTGATGGTCAGTCAGGCCATGGCCGGCAGCCAGTGCGGCTTTCGCCTTCGGGTCTGCGGCAGCAAGGCCACATTGGAGTGGTGCCAAGAAACGCCTGAGGTTTTGCAATACCGCGCGGTCGGGCAGCCCGAACAGTTGATTACGCGCGGCTACGGCGCCGGCATTTATCCGCAGGCCGAGCGTTTGGTGCGCATGCCGCGCGGCCACCCCGAGGCGCTGAGCGATGCTTGGGCCAACCTTTATCTCGAATGCGCCGCCGCTATTGAGGCCTGCCGTAGCGGCACGCCGCTGCCCGAAGGGCTGATCGCGCCGCCCACGCTTGACGAGGGCGTGCAGGGGATGAAGTTTACCCAAGCGGCAGTGGCATCTAATGCGGCAGGAACTTGGATATCGCTCTAATCTAAGGGACTGCCCCCAAGGGTCGCAGGAGATCATTGAAAATAATCTGGGCATGTCGCTTTTGGAAAGGTCACATGCTGCTTGGCAGGGTTTATAGGTACCACGTCAACAGATGAGGGCCCTATGGCACGACGGTCAAAAGCACGGCGCATGCAGAACGAGGCCTCCACCGGCGCACCCCCCTCACCCTATGTCCAGCGTCAGTTGCCACATTTTGATGTGCTTGATGAGGCCGCGCTGGAAAAGCTGGATGCCCAAGTTGACTGGATTCTTCAAGATGTTGGTATTGCCTTTCGCGATGACCCCGAGGCGCTGCGGCTGTGGCGCTCCTCTGGCGCTAAAATCGAGGGCGATATTGTGCGCGCGCCGGCTGACTGGATCCGGGCGCTTTGCGCCAAAGCTCCGGTGCAGTTTACCCAAAGGGCGCGCAACCCCGCGCGGTCTGTGACCATCGGCGGCAATAATCAGGTGTTTGCCCCGATTTATGGCGCGCCCTTTGTGCGCGATCTCAAAGGCGGGCGCCGCTATGGGGATATGGACAGCTTTATCAAGCTGGTCAAACTTGTTCAGATGCTGCCCAGCCTGCATCATTCCGGCCTTGTCATTGTCGAGCCCTGCGATGTGCCGGTCAGCAAGCGGCATTTGGATATGGTCTATGCCCATATGCGCTACACGGATAAGCCGCATCTGGGGGCAATCACGGAAATGAGCCGCGCGCAGGACAGTGTCAATATGGCCGAAATCCTGCACGGCAAAGAGGTGATGGATGCGCATTGCGTTATAATGGGCAATGTGAACACCAACTCGCCCTTGCTTGTGGACAAGGTGGTCACCGAAGCCATTCGGGTCTATTGCGGGCGCGGGCAGGGAATAGTTGTTGTGCCCTTTATCCTGTCGGGTGCCATGGGGCCGGTGTCCACTGCTGCCTCGGTAACCCAAGCCATGGCCGAGGCAATGATGTGCTGCGCATATGCGCAGCTGATCAAGCCGGGCGCGCCGTTTGTGCTGGGAAATTTTCTATCTTCAATGTCGCTGAAATCCGGCGCGCCAACCTTTGGAATGCCCGAACCCGTGATGTCAAACTACGCGATCGGGCAGATGGCGCGGCGTATCGGTTTGCCGCTGCGCTGCGGCGGCTCTTTGACCGCCAGTAAGATCGAAGATGCACAGGCCGCCTATGAAAGCGCCGACAGCATGCATTCCACCATGCTGGCCGGGGCCAATTTTGTTCTGCACGCGGCCGGCTGGATGGAAGGCGGCCTATGCACCGGGTTTGAAAAGCTGGTGATGGATGCCGACCGGCTTGGGGGCTATCAAAAGCTGCTCGGCGGGCTGGACATTGGCGCCGAAGCCTTAGCCTGTGACGCCTATCAAGAGGTTGCGCCGGGGGGGCATTTTTTAGGCTCTGCACATACCATGCGCAATTATCAAACCGCCTTTTACGAGCCGGCGCTGAGCGATAGTGAAAATGTCGAAAGCTGGGAAGAGGGGGGCGAACAGGATATGCGCACGCGCGCCTATGAGCGCTGGACCGGTTTACTTGACAGCTATGAGATGCCACAGATTGACCTGGCCACCGACGAAGCGTTACAGGCTTACATAGCGCAGCGGAAATCTGACCTTCCGGATGCGTGGTATTGATACAAGGGAAAATGATGACAGCCTCAGGGACATTTAAAGAAGATATTTATAACCGGCTTGAGGGATTGAAAGCCGAAGGCCTCTATAAATCCGAGCGCGTGATTGCCTCGCCCCAGAGGGCGGAAATTACGCTGCAAGACGGGCAGGAGGTGATCAACCTCTGTGCCAATAACTATCTGGGACTGGCCGATGATCCAGCGGTGATTGCTGCCGCGCATAAAGCGCTCGACCGCGCCGGATTTGGCATGGCCAGTGTGCGGTTTATTTGCGGCACCCAAGCCGATCACAAAACGCTTGAGCAGCGTATTGCGGCGTTTTTCGGCAAAGAGGACTGCATTTTATACCCCAGCTGTTTTGATGCCAACGCAGGGCTGTTTGAAACCCTGCTTGGGCCCGAAGATGCGATTATTTCCGATGCGCTCAACCATGCCAGTATCATTGATGGTATCCGTCTTAGCAAAGCCCAGCGGCTGCGCTATGCCAATTGCGATATGGACGCGCTTGAGGATTGTTTGCGCGAGGCTTCGGGCGCGCGCCACCGGCTGATTGCCACCGACGGGGTGTTTTCCATGGATGGCTCACTGGCAAAACTGGATCAGATTTGCGATCTGGCCGAGCAATATGATGCCATGGTGATGATCGACGAATGCCACGCCACGGGCTTCTTTGGCCCCACAGGGCGCGGCACGGCAGAGCATTTTGGCGTTCTGGAGCGGGTGGATATTATCACCAGCACTCTGGGCAAAGCGCTGGGCGGGGCGTCGGGCGGCTTTACGGTTGCGCGCGCGGAAGTGGTGGATTGGCTGCGGCAAAGATCACGGCCCTATCTGTTTTCCAACAGTCTTGCGCCGGTGATCGCGGCAGCTTCGCTTGAAGTTTTTGATCTGATTGAAAACGGCGCTGATCTGCGCGCCCAGCTGTGGCAAAACGCGGCCTATTTCCGCACCGAGATGGCCGCGCTTGGCTATCGGCTTTTGCCCGGCGAGCATGCGATTATTCCGGTGATGCTTGGCGATCCCAAACTGGCGCAGCAGCTGGCCGCCGGTCTGCATGACGAAGGCGTCTATGTGACCGCCTTTTCCTTTCCTGTGGTGCCCAAAGACACTGACCGCATCCGCACCCAGATGAACGCGCGCCTGAGCCGCGATCAACTGGACCGCGCCATCAGCGCTTTTGCCCGCGTCGGCCGCACACTGGGGATCATCGCATGAGCAATGAAATGAAAGCGCTGGTCAAAGCCGCCCCGGAACAGGGTCTTTGGCTGCAAATGGTGCCAGTGCCCGAACCGGGGCCAAATGAAGTGCTGATCAAAGTGCGTAAATCGGCCATTTGCGGCACCGATGTGCACATCTGGAACTGGGATGAATGGTCGGCCAAAACCGTGCCGGTGCCGATGGTGGTCGGACATGAGTTTTGCGGCCAGATCGTGGATTGCGGCCCCGGCGCGCAGAAATACAAGATCGGTACCCGCGTTTCTGCCGAAGGCCATGTGGTCTGCGGTACCTGCCGCAACTGCCGCGCGGGGCGTGGCCAGCTGTGCCGCAACACCGAAGGCATCGGCGTCAACCGGCCGGGATCATTTGCCGAATATGTCTGTCTGCCCGAACATAATGTGGTGCCGATCCCCGACGATATTCCCGATGAGATTGCCGCGCTATTCGATCCCTTGGGCAATGCGGTGCACACGGCGCTAAGCTTTGATCTGGTGGGCGAGGATGTACTGGTCACCGGCGCCGGACCGATCGGCATCATGGGCGCTTTGGTGGCGCAGAAAGTCGGTGCGCGAAAAGTGGTGATCACCGATATCAACCCCTACCGGCTGCAATTGGCAAAGCAGATGGGAGTGCAATATGTGGTGGATGTCAGTAAAACATCTCTGCGCGATGTGATGGGCGATATCGGCATGAGCGAAGGCTTTGATGTCGGGCTTGAAATGTCCGGCGCTGCGCCTGCGATGCGGCAGATGATCGAGCGGATGAACAATGGCGGTAAGCTGGCCTTGCTGGGGATTGCGCCCACCGAATTTGCCGTAGATTGGAATACGGTTATTTTCAACATGCTTGAGATCAAGGGCATCTATGGGCGCGAGATGTTTGAAACCTGGTATAAAATGATCGCCCTGGTGCAAAGCGGGCTTGATATTTCAGGCTTGATTACGCACCGGATTTCGATTGAAGATTACCGCGACGGCTTTGCGGCGATGACTTCGGGGCAGTCGGGCAAAGTGGTGATGGACTGGGGCGATTGAATAACATTGCCCGCTCTGCAGCTTTGCGCTGGGCGGGGCAGGTAAATTAGTTGGTGAGTAAAACGCAGGGGGCTGTGCGACATGCCAGAGATACAAAAGCAAGAAAGCATCACGCAAAAACCACTTCCAAGCCATGCCAAGGTGGTGGTGATCGGCGGCGGCGTTGTCGGCTGTTCGATCCTGTTTCATCTGGCCAAGTTTGGCTGGAAAGACGTGGTTTTACTGGAACGGGACGAGCTGACATCCGGCTCAAGCTGGCATGCCGCGGGTCAGATCCATACCATTTCAAGCGATCCCAACATTAGCCGCCTGCAGGGCTATACCATTGATCTTTATAAAGAGATCGAGGAAACCTCGGGCCATTCGGTGGGTCTTCATATGACGGGCGGGTTTTACCTTGCCTCCAATAAAACATGGTATGATTATCTCAAACGCGAACGCTCTAAAGCGCGTTATATGGGGCTTAATCAAGAGTTTATCAGCCCCAAGGAAGTGGCCGAGCGGCATCCGCTCATCGACCCCAGCCACTATCACGCAGCGCTTTGGGATGATCAGGACGGTGATCTTGATCCTTCGGGGGCAACCTATGCCTTTGCCAAATCGGCGCGCGTGCATGGGGCGCAGTATTTTACCCACACACCGGTGACAGCGACACAGCAGCGCCCGGATGGCAGCTGGGATGTGACCACGCCGCGCGGGGTGATCAATGCCGAACATATCGTCAATTGCGGCGGGCTTTGGGCGCGTGAAGTGGGCCATATGCAGGGCGTCAACCTGCCGGTACAACCAATGGAGCACCATTACCTGCTGACCGAAAAAATTGACGCGGTGGCCGATCATCCCACCCGTTTGCCCTGCGGCATTGATTATGAAGCCAACATCTATTTCCGGCAGGAACGCCAAGGCATGCTGCTGGGCACCTATGAGCCCAAAGGCACGCCTTGGAAAGTGGATGGCACGCCGTGGGATTTCGGCCATGAGCTGCTGCAGCCTGATCTGGACCGTATTGCCGACCGGCTTGAGCTGGGCTTTGAACGCATACCGGCGCTGGGCACGGTGGGGATCAAAGATGCGATCAATGGCCCCTTTACCTTTGGACCGGACGGCAATCCAATGATTGGGCCAGTGCCCGGGATGCGCAACTACTGGGTGGCTGTTGGCGTTATGGCCGGCTTTTGTCAGGGCGGCGGGGTTGGCCTGACGCTGGCCGAATGGATGATAGACGGCGAGCCGTCGATTGATGTCTGGGCGATGGATGTGGCCCGTTTTGGCGAATTTGCCACCCCCGATTGGGGCAGCGTCAAATCCACCGAAAACTATGAGCGCCGCTTTGTGATGACCTTTCCCAATGAAACCTTGCCCAAGGGACGGATGCAGAAAACCACCGCGCTTTATGACCGGCTCGTTGCCAAAGGCGCGCGGATGGATCAAAGCTTTGGGCTTGAGCACGCGCTGTGGTTTGCAGATGGTCCGAGCGATGCCCATGAAGACCCCACATTTGAGCGCAACCGCAGCCATGAATATGTGGCGCGTGAGGTCAAAGCCGTGCGCGAAGCGGTCGGCGGCATTGAAATTGCCAATTTTGCCAAACATGAGTTTCAGGGCCCCGGCGCGCGCGGCTATCTCGATCGGGTTTTGGCGGGGCATATCCCAAAGCCCGGGCGTTTGACGCTAACCCCGATGCTGACCCCCAAGGGTAAGCTTTATGGGGATTTAACCGTGGCCTGTCTGGCCGAGGACCGCTTTATGCTGTTTGGTTCGGGCGCAATGCAGGATGCGCATCGGCGCTGGTTTGAAAAAGACCTGCCTGCGGATGTGCGCTATACCAATGCCTCTGATGACTGGCACGGTATTGCGCTCAGCGGGCCAAAGTCGCGCGCCCTGCTGGCGCGTATCACCCGCGAGGATGTCTCGGCGGACGCGTTTAAATTCCGCGATCTGCGCGAGGGGTTTGTTGGCGGCGTGCCGGCGCTTGTCAACCGCATCAGCTTTAGCGGCGAGTTGGGCTATGAAATTTACTGCAAACCGCAATATCTGCTGCGTTTGGCCGAGACCATCGAAGAGGCCGGCGCAGATCTGGGCTATCGCTGGTACGGGGCGCGGGCCTTGATGTCGCTGCGGCTTGAAAAAAGCTGGGGCGCATGGGCGCTGGACTTTCGGCCCGATTTTAATGCGGTTGAAAGCGGGCTGGACGGGTTTATCAACTGGCGCAAAGAGTTTGTCGGAAAAGCGGCCACCGAAGCGGCGCGCACTGCGGGCGCCGCGCGCAGGTTGGTGACGCTGGTGGTGGATGTGGACGGAATTGATGTCAGCAATGACGAGGCCATTTTGCACGGCGGCAAGGCGGTTGGCTATGTCAGCTCTGGCGGCTATGCGCATCACGTCGGAAAATCCATGGCCATGGGCTATGTGGACGCTGATCATGCAGCAGCCGGCAGCAAGTTACAGGTGGAAATTCTGGGCCAGTTTTATGATGCCGAAGTGCTTGGCGCGCCGCTATACGATGCCAATGGGGCCAATATGCGGGCCTGATGCGCGCGTATATTCGCTGTGAGCGCGCGCTTTTAGGGACTTGCAGCGCTAAGTTTATTTCTGGATCGCCGCCAAAATCAGCAAAATCAAAAAGGCAGAGAAAACCCAGTTTCCATTGCTTGGCTGCGCGGTTTCCTGCGCAATGACCGTTGGTTCCATTTTAGGTTCGGCAGTGCCGCCGGCAAACCCGGTATTGGCGATGGCGGCAAAGGCCACAGCAAGAGCGATTTTCTTCATAAGATCCTCAAAAGTATTAGCAGGTTCGTTTGGGTGCAGCGAATGTCTTGACCGACTCACCCCGTCTTTTAGAATACTAAATCAACCGCCAAAGCGCTGAAAACAGCTATCACAATTAGTTGCCTATGATGTCAAATTAGCAACACCTGCGTGCCAACTTTGGCCATCGCAAACAGCTCGGCGATATGTTCGTTATAAAGCCCGATGCACCCGTTTGATGAACGGCGCCCGATTTTGCGGGTATCATGGGTGCCGTGGATGCGGAAATACTGCCAGCTGAGATAAAGCGCATGCGAGCCAAGCGGATTATCCGGACCGGCTTCGATAAATTCCGGCCATTCGGGATTGCGTTCAAGCATTGCGGGGGTGGGCCGCCAGCTGGGCCCTTCTACACGGCGTGTCACGCGGGTACGCCCGCGGCGGGTGAGGTCTTCGCTTAACGGAACACTTGAGGGATAAAGCTTATACACGCTTTCATCGCTTGACCAAAAATGCAGTGCCCGCGAGGAAATATCGACCAAAATTGCCCCTTTGTTCAAATTTTTGAAATACGGCCGCCAATCAAGCGCCCGGAAACTGGAAATATTGTGCCGCACCGTTCTTGAAACATCGCTTTCAATTTCGGTGGTTGAAACTTCGTTAACATCTTCTTGTGCGTGCAGCGGAGCAGATATCACCGCGGCTGTGCTGGCTAAAAAGGATCGGCGCGTCAGGCGCATAATAAAGTACTCCTAAAATCTCAGAAATAAGTGATTCACCACTGCATAATATGACGAGAAAGTCGCAGTCTCAATTCAAACTCGCGTTACCAGAGCAAAAAATGCGATTCTGGGTTTGATTGGACACGCCTGTCATTGTAAGCACAACCCGAAATTATACTCGGGGTACATAGCGTGCGATATATCTTTCTTATTTTGGGGAGTGTTTTGGCTTTGTCGGCCTGTACGCCAGAGCTTCAGCAATTAGGCGATGATGGCAAGCCATTGCCCAAACTATACGATTTGGCCAATCAGGACAGCGCAACTGTCCAGTTCCGGGTGCTGGATGCCGTCAATGCGCTGCGCTCATCCGCCGGGCATTCAAATGTAAGCTTGAATGCCCAGCTGACAGCGGCTGCGGCAACCCATTCGCGCGATATGTCTTTGCAAAACCGGCCATGGCACTTTGGATCAGACGGCTCGTCGCCGCTGGATCGGGTTGAAAGGGTCGGCTATAAGCAACAGCTGATTGGCGAAGCCATCTCTGAAACCTTTGAAACCGAACTTGAAACCATTGCCGCTTGGATGAAAAAGCCCAACACGCGAAATGTGCTTTTGGACCCGATGGCCCGCGAAATTGGATTTTCTTGGTATCAGGAATCAAGCGGCAAAATCTGGTGGACCTTGGTGACAGGCGGCCCCGGGCTAAACCAAGAAGCGGTTATGGTTGAATAAGCACCGGCGTGCCGATGCGCACCAAAGCAAAGACTTCTTCAATCTGCTCATTTTTCAACGAAATGCACCCTTGGGTCCAGTTCCGTTTCCAGAAATGCGGTTTGATATCTTCACCATGAATGAAAATATCCCCGCCCGGATCTACGCCTAAAGATTTTGAGTGCGCGCGATCTGCGGCATTGGGATAAGACAGCCCCAGGGACAGGTGAAACTTGCTTTGCGGGTTTTTGCGATCAATCCGATAGGTGCCTTCGGGTGTTTTACCATCACCTTTGGCCGTTTTGTGGCCCTTGGGCGAAGACCCAAGCCCTATCCGATAGCTGCGAACCACGTTTTTACCGTTCATCAAAAACAGCTTTCGGGCCGATTTACGGATCACAACACTTGTGATGGGCAGGCTTATTTCACTTTCAGATTGACTGGATGTCCGAATACCCAACGGCTGCATGCATCCGGCAAGTAGCCCGAGCGAAAAGACAAGTAAAATCAGTTTTTTCAAGGTTTATAGCCTGCTCGTTTTCCTCCGTATAAATTGAAAATTTTTTTTAAAATAGTATCAAATTGAATTTTTAAATGGCCCTTTTGGGACAATTTGTGCTTTAGGATAGCCCAGCTATACTACGCGGTCGTTGTCAGGGCGTTTTTGAGCGTTTGAACAGGTGCATGCGGAAAAAACAGGGCAAGATCGCGATTGGCCAGATCTCACGCAACGTTAATGCAACTATCGCTAGATTTTACGCGGCGTTTGATTTTTCAATGCGCAAAGAAACGGAGGGGCAGATGTATACAGTGATTGGTGGTTTGACGACGCGGGCTTTTCGCGTGGTTTGGATGCTGGAAGAGCTTGGGGTTGAATATACCCACCTGAATGTAAAACCGCGCAGTGATGAGGTGCTGCGCTATAACCCATCGGGCAAAGTGCCGGTGCTTTTAGATGGGGACACACCGATCTGCGACTCGACGGCTATCCTGACCTATCTGGGCGACAAGCATGGCGGTTTATGCTATCCTACAGGCACCTTAGAGCGGGCGCAGCAAGACGCTTTTCTGCATCAGATTCTGGATGAAATAGATGCGGTTTTATGGACCGCGGCGCGGCATTCTTTCGTTCTGCCCGAAGAGCGCCGCGTGCCCGAGATTAAGCCGAGCCTGAAATGGGAGTTTGAACGTAATCTGGCCCGCTTGATGGATCAGATGAAGGGGCCGTTTTTGATGGGAGAGAAAATCACCCACCCCGATCTTATTCTAACCAATTGCGCCCAATGGGCCGAAGGCGCCCGCTTTCCAAGCGATAACACTAAATTTCAAACCTATGTGGCGCAAATGCGTGCGCGCCCTGCCTATCAAAAGACTTGGGCGCTGCTCTAACTTTGCCGCTGGGCAGCGGGGCAAAGGGGCATTAACTGCGCTGCGCATAGTGCGCCGCCTTTGCGCCGGCCCAAGCGCCCGTGGCCATTGCACCAGTGATTAAATAGCCGCCCGTCGGGGCTTCCCAGTCCAGCATTTCACCGGCGCAAAACACCCCGGGGTTGGACATCAGCATCAGTTCGGGGCTTAAATCTTGCCATCTGACGCCGCCCGCGGTTGAGATCGCGCCATCCATGGGGGCCAGCCCTTGATGGCGCAGGGGCAGCACTTTTATCACGGCGGCAAGCGCTTTGGGGCTCTGCGGTAACTGGGCGCTAAATTCATGCAGCAGAGCACGCTTGGGCGGTCCCAGCTTTAAACGTTTGCGTAGAAAATTTCCCAAGCTGGCCTTGCCACGCTGTTGGCTGAGGGCTTGCGCGGCTTTTTCAAGGCTCCAGTCCGGCAGCAGGTCGATCTTGATCTCTGCGCCGCGCCGCACGTTGCGGCTTAGGCTATAAATCCCGCTGCCTTCCAGCCCCGCGCGGCTGATAATGGCTTCGCCGCGTACTGCGCCCTTCGGGGTTAAAAACGCCACGGATTTTAAAGCCGCGCCGAAATGCGGCTGCATATGCGCCGACCAATCTATGTTTAGGGCGGCATTGGCGGGCAAAAACGGCGCCAAGGACACGCCTTTTTCCGCCAATATGCTGGCCCATGCCCCGTCTGATCCCAGCCGCGCCCAACTGGCCCCGCCCAGGGCTAAAACGCACACATCAGCAGGCTGCACCACGCGGCCTTCGGGCGTGTCGAACCCATAGCCGCCTTCTTGCCAACCAGTCCAGCGCCAGCGGGTTTTGAATTCCGCGCCGTCTTTCGACAGCCGGCCCAGCCAGGCGCGCAGCAAGGGCGAGGCTTTCATCGCCTTGGGAAAGACGCGCCCCGATGAGCCGGTAAACACCTCGGCCCCCAGCGCATCGGCCCAGGCCCTCATCTGCTGCGGTCCGAACCGCTTTAGCATCGGCGTTAGCAGTGGCGCGGCCTCATAGAACTGCGCGCCGAACTCATCGCTTGGCTCATCTTTGGTCAGGTTGAGCCCGGATTTTCCCGCCATCAGGAATTTGCGCCCAAAGGACGGCTTTGCTTCTGCGATGGTCACCCCAAGCCCGGCGGCGAGCAGCTGCTCGGCGGCCATCAACCCCGCTGGGCCGCCGCCAATCACAAGCGCCTGTTTGACCATCTGTTCTTATCCCTTTGGTTGC
>ERZ1047985.1930-NODE-1930-length-13582-cov-6.436313_pt1 | contig 13582 bp, 7 predicted proteins | sample MGYA00383097_ERZ1047985 | MGnify/ENA primary metagenome ERZ1047985 (study PRJEB29581, sample SAMEA5548367) | metagenome | biome: marine; feature: coastal; material: water | depth 50 m | study: Short-term variability in the microbial, nano- and picoplankton...
CGGGTCGCCCGGTTCCGCCGAGGCGTTGGGTTCGGACCCGCCGTCGAAGCGGTCGGTGAGGATGAGCACGTCGGCGGCGGCCAGGGCGGCGGCCAGCCCGCTGCCCGGCCGGTTGGTCAGGCCGGGGTTCATCGCCACGTGGCGGCTGGCCGGGACCAGGTCGGGGAGCAGGAAGTAGAGGAAGGTGTCGGAGTAGTTGGTCCGGGTCAGGTCGGCCGGTCCGACGAACACCCGGTCGCCGGGCCGGGTCAGGGCGTCGACCAGGTCCACCAGCCGGTCGATCTCGTCGGCCACCGCGTCGGCATGGGCTCCCCGACCGATCGGGAGGGTCCGGCCGTCATGGACCACGGTGGCTGTTGAGCCATCCAGCGGACCGTCGGTGAAGGCATCGACGGTGAAGCGGCCGATGTGGTGGGGGGCCAGGAGGGCCAGACCGCCCAGTACGGCGGCCAACGCCATCGGTGGCGCCAGGTGACGGGCCGAACGTCCGAATCGTCTTCCCGCCAGGCGATCCAGCAGGCGTCCCAGCAGGCGTCCCAGCAGGTCGCCCAGTGGTTCGGCGATGGCCACGACGCAGACGGCTGCCGTCCACGCACCGACGAACTTGAGGTGGTTGGGACTGGGTCGCTGCAACACCATGGGCACGAGGGCCGCCCCGACCACGGCCATGGTGGTCAGGCGTGACCGGGCTGATCCCCGCCAACGCCAGGCCACCACGAGCAGGACCACCGTGGCGGCCAGTAGGAGCCAGAACAGCGCGGCGACCTGGGCCGGCCGATCGAGACCCGGGAAGCGGCTGGGTCCGCGAACCAGATCGTCGAGGCGGGCGAAGAAGTTGCCGCTGTCGTTGGGATCCGGTGGCAGCGGGAGGCTTCGACCGACCCGGAGTCGCACCACCGGGTCGAGCACCATCCCCTCGAACATGGCGCGTGGCCCGACCAGCACCATGTGAAGCAGGAACGGGAAGAGGCCGGCCACCAGGCCGGTGCCCAGACGGGCCCGGCGTTCGTCGGTGGCAGAAAGGAAGGCGGGAACCACCACCAGCAGTGCGGCGGGGGCCAGCACGACCTGATGGAACACGGCGAGCCCGCACAGGCTGGCGCCCACCGCCGCGGTGCGTCGGTCCTCTCCATCGAGTACCAGGGCGGTGCCGGCGGCCAGCAGGCCGAGGCCGGCCACCCACGGATAGGCGATGAGGCCGAATGGGGCCAGCACGGCCCACGTGGCCAGCGTGGCGCACGCCGCGGTGGACAGCCCCCAGCGGCGGGCCAGTCGGTGGATCCCCCACAGCAGCAGCAGGCGATAGCCCAGTCCGACCAGGCGCTCGACGACCACCGAGGTGCCGAACACCGAGAAGGCCCCGGCCACCGTCCAGACGCTGCCCGGGGCATAGAGGTAGGACACGTCGGCGTGGGGTAGCCGGCCGTCGAGGATCCCCGATGCCACGACGAGGACGTTGCCCTCCTCCATGGTGGTGGCGCCCGTGCCCAGCATGCGGGCCAGCGGAACCAGTACGGCGACCAGCGGCACCAGCAGTGACGTGGCTTCCGCCCAGGGAACGCGCCGGCTCGGGGAGTCCATGGGCGCCGATCCTACGGAACCGGCCAGCTCCGTCCGGGTGCGCCGGACATCGGGCCGACCCGAGCCAGCCGGCCGGAACCGGAGAGCCCGACCGGTCAGCCCAGGCTGAGGGGCTCGGTCTCCAACAGGCCGGTGACCAGACCGGCCACCGGGGAACGTTCGGAGCGGGTCAGGGTCATGTGGGCGAACAGCGGGTGGCCCGTCAGGTCGTCGACCACGGTCAGCACGCCGTCGTGGCGGCCGACCCGCAGGTTGTCGCGCTGGGCCACGTCGTGGGTGAGGACCACCCGACTGTTGGGGCCGATGCGGCTGAGCGCGGTGAGCAGTACCGAGCGTTCCAGGTTCTGGGCCTCGTCGATGACCACCCAGGTATCGGTGAGCGTGCGACCCCGGATGTGGGTCAGCGGGAGGGTCTCCAGCAGGCCCTCCTCCATGAGTTCCTCGACCACGTGGCGTTCGGTGACCGCCTCGAGCGCGTCGACCACGGCGGCCGACCAGGGCGACATCTTCTCGGACTCGCTGCCCGGCAGGTAGCCGAGCTCCTGACCGCCGACCGCGAACAGGGGGCGGAACACGACGACCCGACGGTGGGTCCGACGTTCCACGACCGACTCCAGGCCGGCGGCCAGGGCCAGCACGCTCTTGCCGGTGCCGGCCTGCCCACCGAGGCTGACTACGCCGATGGACGGGTCGGCCAGCAGGTCGAGGGCCACCCGCTGCTCGGCGTTGCGACCCCGAACCCCGAAGAGTTCCAGGTCGGCGTCGACCCGGCGTACCCGTTTGTCACCGTGGACCCGGGCCAGCACGGACTGGGATCCGTTGGTGAGGGCCAGGCCGGTGTGGCACGGCAGGTCCCGGGCCTCGTCGATGTCGGCCACGCCGTCCCGGTACAACTCGTCGATGACCGGGCCGCTGGCCGTCAGTTCCTCGAAACCGGTGTGGTGGCGGTCGCCGCTGCCGGCGCCGACCGGGTGGTAGTCGTCCGCTCCGATGCCGGCCATGGACGCCCGCAGGCGCAGCGGCAGGTCCTTGGACACCAGCGTGACCTCGTCGCCCTCGGCGGCCAGGGAGGAGGCGACGGCCAGGATGCGGTGGTCGTTGGAGGTGCCCTGTAGCGACTCGGGCAGGTGGCTGGAGTCGCGGTGGTTCAGCTCGACCCGGACGGTTCCGCCGTCCTCGTTGGCGGCCATGGCGCTCTGGAGGTCGCCGTGGTGGAGGCGCATCTCCTCGAGGGACCGCAGCGTGGTCCGGGCCGCCCAACCCAGTTCCGTGTGGTTGCGTTTGCCCTCCAACTCGTCGAGGACCACCACCGGGATGACCACGTCGTGGGGGCCGTAGCGGCTGAAGGCCAGCGGGTCCGACAGCAGCGCTGAGGTGTCCAGGACGTAGGTACGTCGGGCAGGTGCGATGGAAGAACGGTAGGCCCGCCATCGGGTGGCGGTGGGGGATCGTCAGCGGTCGGCGGGGATCCCGACCGTCTCGGTGTCGGTGCCCGACCGGAGGACGACTCCGGGAAGCCGACCGGCGGGTTGGCCGTCGACGATGGTGCACGTGCCGTTGACGAAGACCCGGTCGATGCCGAACGCATCGGCGTACAGGCGGGGGCTGTCGCCCGGAAGGTCGTGCTTCAGCAGGAACTCGCCCGCCCCGACCGTCTCGGGATCGAACACGACCAGATCGGCGTGCCAGCCCTCGGCGAGCCGGCCCCGTTCGACGAGGCCGAAGAAGCGGGCCGGAACGTCGGTCATGTGGGCAATGGCGCCCTCCACGGTGGCCAGACGCTGGCCCCGCAGACAGTCGGCCAGCCACTGGGTGGTGTAGCTGGCGCCGGCCATCCGGTCGAGGTGGGCGCCGGCGTCCGAGCCGCCGATCATCACGTGGTCGTGGTCCCAGGCGGTCTGGCGCATGATCCAGCTGGCCGGGTCGTCGTCGGTGGGGCCGGGCCACAACACGGTGCGGAGGTCGTCGGCCAGCACGACGTCGAGCAGCGTGTAGAAGTCGCGCTGGCCCCGTTCACGGGCGATGTCGCCAATGAGGCGGCCCTTGAGGCCCTCGTTGGCGTCGGAGTAGGTGTCACCGATGCGGTAGCGGCCCCATCCGGTGAGGCGGGAGAACACGCCGGCGTCGGGCGACGCGGCCCGGGTCTCGAGGTGGCGACGGGTGTCGGGATCGGTGAGGGCGGCCATCTTCTCGTCGTGGGGGAGGTTCATGACCTCACCCCAGTCGGGCAGCGAGTAAAGGGCGCAGAACGTGTGGAAGTGCATGTTCATGCCCACGAGGATCGGCATGGTCAGGGCCATGGCCTTGCCGCCGGCCTCGGCCACCTCGTCGCACGCCCTGAGCTGGTTGCGGTAGTCGTCGGGCCGTGCGGCGTCGATGGTCAGGACGTTCCAGTTCACCGGTCGCCGGCCGGCGAGCGACATCCGGGTCATGAGGTCGACCTCGTCGTCCCGGAAGCCGTTCATGCAGCCGTCGGCCACCCATTCGAGCGTGGTGCCCGGGTGGTCGGCCACCACGGCACACAGGGCTTCGACCTCATCGGCCGCCGCGGTCCGTGACGGCACCGGTACGCCGTCGCCGTCGCTGTGGGTGAACGACCGGCTGGTCGAGAACCCGAGGCCGCCGGCGGCCAGTGAGTCGGCCAGCAGCGCCTTCATGGCGTCGAGCTCGGCGGGGGTGGCCTCGCGGCTGGTGGCGTCGTCCTTCATGACGGTGCGACGGATGGCGCTGTGGCCGACCATGCCGGCCACGTTCACCCCGAGGTTTCCCTCGAACCGGTCGAGGAACTCGCCGAACGTCCGCCAGTTCCAGTCCAGCCCCTCGGCCAGGGCGGCCGGGGACATGCCCTCCACCTTGACGAGCATGGCGGCCAGGTAGTCGGCGTCGGACTGGTCGCCAATGGGGGCGATGGTGAAGCCGCAGTTGCCCATGACCATGCTGGTGACGCCGTGCTGGCTGGACGGCGTGGCGTACGGGTCCCAGAAGAGTTGGGCGTCGTAGTGGGTGTGGGGGTCGACGAAGCCCGGGCACACGATTCGCCCGGTGGCGTCGTGGACCTCGGTGGCCTCGGGGAGCGAGCCGTCGGCTCGGGTCAGGTCGCCAATGGCACTGATTCGGCCGTTGGTGACCGCCACGTCGGCCCGGAATCCCGGGGCGCCGGTGCCGTCCACCACGGTGCCGCCGTGGATCAGAAGGTCGTACATGGCACGAGGCTAACCCTCGGCCTCCGCCGTTTCCTGACGGAGCGTCAGATTTTCGGGCGACGCCCGTGCGGGCGTCCCAGCCGCCGATGGGGGACCATCGGGCGATGGAAGAAGGCGCGGCATGGATTGATGGCGTACTGGCCGACCTGACCCTCGAGGAGAAGGTCGACCTCATGACGGGGCGCGACCTGTGGTCGGTGCGACCGGTGGAGCGCCTGGGCCTGCCGGCGCTGAAGGTGTGCGACGGCCCGGCGGGGGCGCGTGGCACCGGCCTGCTGGGCACCGGCATCCCCGCCCTGTGCATCCCGTGCGGCACGGCGCTGGGTGCCACCTGGAACCCCGACCTGGTGGAGGAACTGGGCGGCGCACTGGCTGCCGAGACCCGGGCCCGGGGCAGCCACGTGCTGCTGGCCCCCACGATCAACCTGCACCGGACGCCGCTGGGCGGTCGGAGCTTCGAGGGCATGTCCGAGGATCCGGTGCTGACCGGGAAGATCGCCTCGGGCTACATCCGTGGCGTGCAGGGCGGTGGGGTGGCCACCACGGTCAAGCACTTCGTGGCCAATGACTCAGAGTTCGAGAGGACCACCATCTCGTCGGAGATCGACGACCGCACGCTGCGGGAGGTGTCGTTGCGTCCCTTCGAGATGGCGGTCACCGAGGGTGGGGCGTGGGGCGTGATGTCGTCCTACAACCGGATCAACGGGACGTACGCCGCGGAGCACGAGCACCTGCTGGCCACCGTGTTGCGCGACGAATGGGGTTTCGACGGGGTCGTGGTGTCGGACTGGTTCGGGGCGAAGTCCACGGCGGCCTCGGCGGTTGCCGGCCTCGACCTGGAGATGCCCGGCCCGCCCCGCTGGTACGGCGAACGCCTGGTGGACGCCGTGACGTCCGGCGAGGTGCCCGAGACCACGATCGACGATGCGGTCCGGCGCCTGTTGCGACTCATGCAACGCACCGGTGCGGTGGCCGAGCCCCATGACCGACCGGAACAAGAGCTGGACGAGCCGACCCATCGGGCGCTGGTCCGGCGGGCCGCCGCCGAGGGATTCGTGCTGCTGAAGAACGAATCGGTGGGTGGCCGGGGCGCCGGTTCCGAGCCACTACTGCCGCTCGACACGTCGGGTATCCGTCGTCTGGCCGTGATCGGCCCCAACGCGGCGACGGCCATGATCATGGGCGGCGGTTCGGCCGCCCTGGTGGCCCAGCACATGACGGCCCCCCTGGACGCCATCGTGGATCGGCTGGGCGACCGGATGGAGGTCGTCCACGAGGTGGGGACGGTCACCGAGCGTTCGGTCCAACCGCTGGGTGGAAGGGCCACGGCCACGAGGAACGGTGACCGGGGTTTCGACGTCGAGTACTTCGACACCCTGGACCACACCGGGCCGGTGGTCGGGACGAGGTCGTTCCGGGACGGACGGATCCTGCACTTCGATGCCGCACCCGGGGTCACCGACCTGCGCCAGTGCTCGTTTCGGGCCACCACCCGGTTCACGCCGGTGGCCGATGGCGAGCATCTGCTGGCCCTGGTGCAGAGCGGGAGGGCCCGCCTGCTGGTCGACGGCGTGGTGGTCATCGACGGTGTCGACGACCCCATGGGCCCCGGTGATGAGTTCTTCGGCTTCGGCAGTGCCGAGCGGACCTGCGGGGTGACCCTCACCGCGGGTCAGCCCGTGGAGATCGTCGTGGAGTGGAACGCCGAGGGGGCGGCCTTCCTGGGAGGGATCAAGGTGGGCCTGCGGATCCCGGTGGCCGACGACCTCATGGACCGGGCGGTCGCCGCGGCGGGCGACGCCGATGCCGTGGTGCTCGTGGTGGGCACCAACCTGGATTGGGAGACCGAGGGACGTGACCGTGAGTCGATGGACCTGCCCGGCGACCAGCCCGAGTTGATCCGTCGGGTGTGCGCGGCCAACGAGCGCACCGTGGTGGTGGTCAACGCCGGCTCGGTGGTGACCAGTGACTGGGCCGATCGGGCGCCGGCCGTGCTGGCCACGTGGTTCGGCGGCCAGGAGATGGCTGATGCCCTGGTCGACGTGCTGGTGGGCGACGAGGAGCCGTCGGGGCGCCTTCCGACCACCGTGCCCCACCGTCTGGCCGACACCCCGGCCTACCTCCACTATCCGGGCGAGAACGGACGGGTCGTCTACGGCGAGGGTCTGTTCACCGGCTACCGGTGGTACGAGGCCCGGGACATCGGCGTGGCCTTCCCGTTCGGGCACGGGTTGTCCTACACCCGGTTCGAGTGGGGGACGCCGACGCTGGACGGCCCGGACTCGGTGGCCGACCTGGAGGCCGGTCGCCCGGTGGTGGTGACCGTGCCGGTGCGAAATGTGGGCGACCGGGCGGGTTCGGAGGTGGTGCAGGCCTACGTGGCGTGCGACGTCCCCCGTCTGTCCCGGCCGGTCCGTGAGTTACGGGGACTGGCCAAGGTTCGCCTCGAGCCGGGTGAGGAGCGGGAGGTCGACCTGGTGCTGGACCATCGGGCCTTCACGTACTGGGATCCGGGCGACCCGACCCATGTCGAAAGGGCCGACGCGTCCCCGGTGGCTGCCGGGTCGGGGGAGGAGCGCCGGACCGAGGCCGGCTGGGTGGTCGATCCGGGCACCCATCGGATCCATCTGGGTGTCTCGTCGGCCGATACCCGGGCCGTGGTGACCGTCGACCTGGCCTGAGTGGCCCGGCCGACGAGATGACCGGGGGGCGCTAGCCTCGGGGTCTACAACCGACCGGGGAGCTCGGGCCTTGTGCCGGGCTGAGAGGGCAGCGACCGTTGGAACGACGGGGGCGCTGTCGACCCGACCTGAACCTGCTCCGGGTAATGCCGGCGAAGGGAGATCCCATGTTGCGATTCCGATCCGTGTCCTCGTCCGTCGGCCTTGCCGCGGTACTTCTCACCGGTGTGTTGCTCGTCGGGGCGTCAGCCTGTGGAGGCGACGCCGCCACCACGGCGGTACCCCTCAGCTCCGGTGGATCGGGTACCGCTGAGGCATCGTCCACCGCCGAGGCACCAGCCACCACGGCGGCTCCGACCGGGCCGGTCACCCTCATCACCCATGACTCGTTCTGGGTGTCGGAGGGAACGCTGGCCGCCTTCACCGAGGCCACCGGCATCGAGGTTGTCCACCAGACGGCCGGCGACACCGGGCAGATGGTCTCGTCGGCCATCCTGACGGCCGGTGATCCGCTGGGCGATGTCATGTTCGGCGTCGACAACACCTTCCTGCAGCGGGCACTGGACGCCGACCTGTTCGAGGCCTACGAGTCGCCCGCCCTGTCCGGCGTGCCCGACGAGTTGCAGTTGGATCCCTCGCACCGGGTCACCCCGATCGACTTCGGCGACGTGTGCGTGAACTACTGGATCGACCGGTTCGGCGACCCGTCCGACGGCAACGCGTCCGACGGCAGGCTGGCCGCCCCCACGTCGCTGGACGACCTGACCGACCCGGCGTACGCCGACCTGCTGGTCGTGCAGAACCCCGAGACGTCGTCGCCCGGCCTGGCCTTCCTGCTGGCCACCATTGCCGAGTACGGCGACGGCTGGGAGGACTACTGGGCCGCCCTGCGTGACAACGGCGTGGTGGTGACCGCCGGCTGGGAGGACGCCTACTACGGCGAGTTCGTGTCGGGTGGCGGCGACCGACCGATCGTCGTCAGCTACGCCTCGAGCCCGCCGGCCGAGGTCATCTACGCCGACCCGCCGGTCGACACGCCACCCACCGGCGTGGTCACCGACACCTGCTTCCGCCAGATCGAGTTCGCGGGGATCCTGGCCGGCACCGAGCACCGGGGGGCCGCCGAACTGCTGGTCGACTTCCTGCTCTCGCCGACCTTCCAGGAGGACATCCCGCTGAACATGTTCGTCTTCCCGGCGCTGGCCGCCGCCGAACTGCCGCAGACGTTCGTGGACTTCGTGGAGTTGGCCGACGACCCGCACGTGCTGGACCCGGCCGACATCGAGGCCCACCGCAACGACTGGACCGAACGCTGGACGGAGATCGTCCTCCGGTGATCCGTCTCCGGGCGGCGCTCGCCGCGGTGGCCGTACTGGTCCCGGCGGCGTTCCTCGGCGTCTTCTTCCTCTACCCGGTCGGGTCGATCCTGGTTCGGGGGCTGGGGGCCGACGGACTCGACCGGCTGATCGAACTGCCGGGACGGGCGTCGTTCCGGAGCGTGGCGTGGTTCACGCTCTGGCAGGCCGTGGTCTCCACGGTGCTGACCGTCGTCGTGGCCCTGCCCGGTGCCCATCTGCTGGCCCGGCGCCGGTTCCGGGGTCGGTCGCTGCTTCGTGCCGCGGCCACCGTGCCGTTCGTGTTGCCCACCGTGGTGGTCGGTGGGGCGTTCCTGGCCTTGTTCGAGCGGCTCGGCCTGGCCGACGGGCCGCTGCGCCTGACCCGCACGGCCTGGGCCATCCTGGCCGCCCACGTGTTCTTCAACGTGGCCGTCGTGCTGCGTACCGTCGGGACCTTCTGGGAGGGCCTCGATCCGCGGGCCGTCGAGCAGGCACGGGTGCTGGGGGCGTCGCCGGCCCAGGCCTTCCGCTGGGTCACCTGGCCGCGGCTGTGGCCGGCGGTGGCCGCCGCGTCGTCGATCGTGTTCCTGTTCTGCTTCACGTCGTTCGGGGTGGTGCTGGTGCTGGGCGGACCCACCCGGGCCACGCTGGAGACCGAGGTGTGGCGCCACGCCGTGTTCCGGGGCGACCTCGCCTCGGCCACCGCACTGGCCCTCGTGCAGTTGGCTGCCGTGGTGGCCATGGTGGTGGTCACCAACCGGCTGCAACGCCGCCGGGCCGTGACCCAGCGGGTCGTGCGACGGGCGCTGCCACCCCGGGCGTCGGGTCGTCTGCTGGCCGGCAATCTGGCCCTGCTGGGCGTGGTGCTGGGGCTACCCATCGCCGTGCTGGTCGAGCGGTCGCTGACCCGTGCGAACGTGGGGGGCTTCACGCTGGACCACTACGGCGCGCTGGCCGACCGGGTGAACCTGCTGCCCGTCTCGGCGCTCGGTGCGTTGCGGAACTCGCTGGTGTTCGCCGTGGTGGCCGCCGGACTGGCCGTACTCGTCGGGGGCCTGGCCTCGGTGGTCGTGGTGCACGGTCGGCGGGCCGTGGCCCGGGCCTTCGACCTGGGGATGATGCTGCCGCTGGGTGCCTCGGCGGTGACCGTGGGCTTTGGCATGCTCATCGCGTTGAGTGAGCCGCCACTGGACTTCCGATCGTCGCGGTGGCTGGTGCCGGTGGCCCATGCCCTGATCGGTGTGCCGTTCGTGATGCGGGTGGTGGTGCCCACCCTGCGGGGCATCGACGTGCGTCTGCGCGAGGCGGCGGCCACCTTGGGTGCCACTCCGGCCAGGGTACGACGTGAGATCGACCTGCCGATCGCTGCCCGGGCTCTGGCCGTGGGGGCAGGGTTCTCGTTCGCCGTCTCGCTGGGCGAGTTCGGGGCTACCTCTTTCCTGCCTCGGCATCCCGACCGCCTGACCGCGCCGTTGGCCCTGTTCCGGCTGTTGTCCCAGCCGGGCGACGCCCTGCGTGGTCAGGCAATGGCGTTGGCCGTGGTGCTGATGCTGGTCACAGCGCTCTCGGTGCTGGCCATCGAGGGATGGGGCCGACGGGGCACCGTGCGGGGAGACCTGTGACCGGCCGGTCGGGGGGCTCTCGTCGCGGTGAATCCACGGCGGCCGGTCTTGAGATAGAGGCCCTGTCGATGGCGTTTGACGGGGAGCCGGTGCTGTCCGGAGTGGACCTGATGGTGGCGCGGGGGGAGGTGGTGGTGCTCCTCGGCCCGTCGGGCTGCGGCAAGAGCACCCTGCTGCGAGCAGTGGCCGGCCTTGAGCAGCCGCTGGCCGGCCGGGTTTTGTGGGATGGCGAGGACCTGACCGATATGCCGACCCACCAGCGGGGGTTCGGCCTGGTGTTCCAGGACCACGCCCTGTTCGGGCACCGGGACGTGGCCGGCAACGTGGCGTTCGGTCTCCGGGTGGCTGGCCTGGCCGCCGAGGCGCGGGCCCACCGCGTGGCCCGGTCGTTGGCCCTGGTCGGCCTCGAGGGATTCGAGGGTCGGCGGGTCGACACGTTGTCGGGCGGTGAGGCCCAGCGGGTGGCTCTGGCCCGTTCGTTAGCCGCCGCGCCGCGGTTGCTGATGCTCGACGAGCCCCTCGGCTCGCTGGACCGGTCGTTACGAGAACGTCTGACCGCCGAACTGGGCGTGCTGCTTCGACGGTTGGGCCTGGCGGCTTTGCATGTCACCCACGACCACGACGAGGCGTTCGCACTGGCTGACCGGATCGCCGTGTTGGGTGCCGGACGGATCGACCGGATCGGCACTCCCGACGAGGTGTGGGACGACCCGGGCACCGTGCACGCTGCCCGTTGTCTAGGTCACGAGAACCTGGTCGGGTTGGACGATGCTGGCCGGTGTGCCCTTGGGCGTCTGGGGTCGGGACCCGGCATCGTGCTTCTGCGATCCGACAGCCTGTCGGTCGGCGCTCCGGGCGAAGGCGTGTCGGCCGTCGTGGCGGCGACGTCCCGTCGCTCCGGCCGGATGGTGGCTCACGTTCTGGTCGGCGACCTCGAGGTCCGGGTGCCGGTCGACGAGTCGATACATGGCGTGCGCGTTGGTGACCCGGTGGGTCTCGTCATGGGCCACGACGCCGTCGTGCCCCTCAGCAGTTAGCCACTATTCGAAGGCGGGGGCCAGATCACCCTTGATCACCTTTCCCATGGTGTTGCGGGGGAACCTGTCCAGCACCAGCATCTGGTCGGGCACCTTGTAGCAGGCCAGGCGTTCCTGGCAGAACGACCGGACGTCGTTGACCAGGAGGTCTGGGTCGCCGTCGGCCCACGGCCCGGGCTCGGCCACGAGGCCGGCGGCCACCACCTCGCCGAGCCGATCGTCAACGAGGCCCAGCACGGCCACCTCGCGAACCCCCGGGTGGTCGAGCACTACCCGTTCGACCTCGGCCGGGTACACGTTGGCTCCGCCCCGCAGGATCATCTCGGTGCGTCGGCCCCGGATGACCAGTTGTCCGTGTTCATCGAGGAAACCCAGGTCGCCAGTGTGGAGGACGCCGCCCCGCAGGGCCTCGGCGGTGGCGTCGGGCCGACCGAGGTAACCCAGCATGGGTGTCCACACCCCGGCCCACGGGCCGTGGGTCACAGGGGCGAGACAGATCTCGCCGGTGTCACCGTCGGGCAGGGGCTGGTCCTCGTCGTCGACGATCACCACCCTCACGGGTTCGAGCGGGTAGCCCGCACCGTCGGGCCGCATGGGTCGGCTGACGTGTTCACGGGTGACGCCGGTCGGGGCCTCGGTCAGGCCGTAGCCGACAATGGCCCGGGTGCCGAACTTGGCCTCCCAGGCGTCGCGGAGGACGGACGGGGAGTGCCTGGCGCCGATGATGGTCTGGGTGAGGGTGGTCAGGTCGTCCCGGTGGACGTCGGGGTGGGCCACCAGGTCATGGGCGATGGTCGGCACCAGGGTGACCCGATTGATCCGCTGGGTTCGGACCTCGGCAGCGAAACCCACGGCGTCAGTGCGTTCCACCAGCACGGCGGTCGTGCCACGGAGGTAGGCCCACAGGGGACCGAGCACCAGCATGTTGAGGATGGTCAGGGCCAGTGCGGTGCCGTGGCGCTCGCCGGGAACGGACGGGTAGGACCGTCGACTCGAGATGCCGGGCCACAGCAGGTTGTGCTGGGAGTGCACGGCGCCCTTGGGTCGACCAGTAGTACCCGATGTGTAGGCAATGGCTGCCGGGGCCTGCGGGTCGACGTCGGTGGTGGGCGCCGGGTGTCCGGCGTCAACCAGATCGGCCCACGATCCAGATCCGTTGGTCGGGTCGACCACGAGGAGGTGCCGGGCGGCGGCGCGTCTGTCAAGAGCGGGTCCCCGGAGGCTGTCCGCCCGGTCATCGGTGGTCACCAGCAGGTTGACCTCGGAGTCGTCGAGCGTCCACGCCACCTCGTCGGCCGTCAGATTGGTGTTGATGCCCAACCAGACGGCCCCAAGTCGTTGGGTGGCCAGGAAGGCCTCGACGAGGGCGACCCGGTTGGGTAGCGAGCAGGCCACCCGGTCTCCGGGCCTGATGCCCAGGGCGGTCAGGCCTCCGGCTGCCGCGGTCACCCGGGCATCCAGTTCGGCGTAGGTCAGCGCCTCCCCTCCGTCAAGGGGGTCTCCGTGGACCAGTGCCTCTCGGTCGGGATGGTCCCGCACCCCGGCCGTCAGGGCCTCAGCGGTGGTGGCCGGGCCCTCGGGCAGCGGAGCCGGATGGTCACGGACCACTAGGCCATGGGCGTCCACGGGTGGTCGTCCCCCGAAGTCGTCGCCTGCCACCCCGTAGAGGTTAGGAGCCCGGGTGTAGAGAGAACCCTCGGATGTCCAGTCTCCCCTCAGGGGAAATAACCGCGCCTGAGAGGAAATCCGACGAATAGATGACAATCGGGCCCCTTGGCTAGCGGTCGAGGGTGGGACTGCCCTACGGTCCGGAGCCTCGGTCGGTAGTGGCGCGTGTCACAACGAACCGTGACGATGACATCCACATCTGGAGGGATTGGTTTATGAGAACGCGAACGCGTTGGTTGATGGCACTAGTGGCGGCATTCACGCTGCTGGCTGGTGCCTGTGGGTCTGATAGCGCGGACAGCGCTTCATCTGGTGGTAGTTCGGCTTCGGCTACGACTGCTGCTCCGGCTGCGACTGCTGCTCCGGCTACGACTGCTGCTCCGGCTACGACTGCTGCTCCGGCGACGACTGCTGCGCCAGCTCAGGAAGAGGTCGGCACGGTTGCCGACCATC
>ERZ1047985.1935-NODE-1935-length-13571-cov-5.385543_pt1 | contig 13571 bp, 11 predicted proteins | sample MGYA00383097_ERZ1047985 | MGnify/ENA primary metagenome ERZ1047985 (study PRJEB29581, sample SAMEA5548367) | metagenome | biome: marine; feature: coastal; material: water | depth 50 m | study: Short-term variability in the microbial, nano- and picoplankton...
GAGATAGACAGACTGGAAGAGGAAAGGCTGAAGCAGGAAGAGATAGACAGACTGGAAGAGGAAAGGCTGAAGCAGGAAGAGATAGACAGACTGGCTAAAGTTGAGGAAGCTCGGGCTGCTGAAGCTGCTAGGATAGCTAAAGACCTTCAGGATGCTGCGGATAAAGCTGTTGAGGACGCTAGAATAGCTCAGGAAGCTGCTGACAAACGGGCTGAAGAGAAGGCAATCGCAGACGCTTTAGCGGATCAGGCTGTTGAAGATGAGCGTCTAGCTCAGGAAGCTGAGGACGCTAAGGCAGCTAAAGAAGCTGCTGACGAAAAGGCAGATAAGGCGGCTGAGGACGCTAGGATAGCTAAAGAAGCTGCTGACGAACAGGCAGATAAGGCAGCTGAGGACGCTAGGATAGCTAAAGAAGCTGCTGACGAACAGGCAGCTGAGGACGCTAGGATAGCTAAAGAAGCTGCTGACGAACAGGAAGCTGAGGACGCTAGGATAGCTAAAGAAGCTGAGGAAGCAGAAGAAGCAAGACTAGCAGCAGAAGCAGAGGAAGCAGAACTAGCAGAAGAAGCAGATTCTTTATTAAACGGCGATTCTGACTTAAACGGCGATACTGAAATATTCGACTCTGAAGGTAATCCGTGGGGAGGGCCGGTTCCACCGAAGATTGATACCCCGAAAGGTGAAATAGATACTTTACCTAATGAATTCCCGCCTGCCAAGGCTGATCCGGGCGAGCCTGAGTATGTACTTCCTAAACCTGAAGACGGCGGAGGAGAAACCGGAGGAGGAGGAGGAGAAGAAGCCGCTGAAGAAGCTGCTGAAGAAGCCGGAGGAGAAGAAGCAGCCGAAGAAGCTGCTGAAGAAGCTGGAGGAGAAGCTGGAGGAGAAGCTGGAGGAGAAGCTGGAGGAGAAGCTGGAGGAGAAGAAGCAGCTGAAGAAGAAGCCGGTCTTGACTATGAATTAGGTGATATTATTACTGACGCTGACGGCACTGAGTGGAGACACACAGGAAGACACCCCCTCTCTGGTGCTATTATTTGGAGAACAAACAACCCAAGTCCTGAAATAATACGCATATATGAAGAACAAACCGGTGTTGAGTGGGGTGGAGAAGACCTCTCTTTTCCCGCTCCTGAAGGAACTGACCCCACAACAGTTATAGGAACAGGTGAAGAAGACTTGTGGGAGGGAGATGAAGGTGAAGGCGAAGGTGAAGACGGAGAAGAAGACGTACCTCCTGTCCCCAAAAACAATGTTTGCCCTGTTGGTTGGATAAATATAGGGGGTGTTTGTGTTCCTGTTCGTGTAGAAGAAGATGCTGATGCCGATGCTGATGCCGATGCTGATGCTGATGCTGATGCCGATGCCGATGCTGATGCCGATGCTGATGCTGACGCCGATGCTGATGCTGACGCCGATGCTGATGCTGATGCTGATGCTGATGCTGATGCTGATGCTGATGCCGATGCTGATGCCGATGCCGATGCTGATGCCGATGCTGATGCCGATGCTGATGCTGATGCTGATGCCGATGCCGATGCTGATGCCGATGCTGATGCTGACGCCGATGCTGATGCTGACGCCGATGCTGATGCTGATGCTGGCGAAGGTGATGGTGCTGGAGATGGTGACGGAGATGGTGAAGGCGAAGGTGAAGACGTAGGCACTGGCGGAATTGGAGGAGGTGGTGGTTTTAGTTCAGACTACACTGGACTGATGGGGGGTTTAAGCTACAAGCTTCCACAGTTTACAGGCGTACCTTATAAACGAAAAGATTACGAAGTTGAACTTGAGAAAATAATACAGAATAGTTTGTTTGAAGGAATAATATAATGACCTACAAAGAGTTAGTCAACGGTGTTCTCAGGAGGTTAAGGGAGGCAGAAGTAACCTCTGTACAGACAAATGCTTACAGTAAGCTCATAGGTGACTTAGTTAACGACGCTAAAGATCTTGTAGAGAGCGCGTGGGATTGGTCCGGCTTAAGAACTACTTTAGCCATCAACACTACCGCAGGGACTTACAACTACGCTCTAACAGGTAGCCAACACAAAATTAAAGAACTTAGTGTACTAAACGACACCTCTGATATAGTCATGGAGTACAGGACAAACAACTGGATTGATGAGCAATATTTTCTACAGACAAGCCCGCTTTCAGGCACACCGAAGTACTACACGTACAATGGGGTTAACGCTTCTGGAGATACTTTGATTGATGTGTACCCTAATCCAGACGCTGTTTATGCTTTGAAATTTAAGGGTACGATACGCAACGACGCTTTAAGCGCAGACACAGACAAGCTTATAATCCCTAGTTTACCTGTCTTACACTTAGCTGTAGCTTTTGCAGCACGAGAACGTGGAGAAACAGGGGGTACGTCTACTACTGAGTACTTCCAAATGGCTAACAAGTATCTGTCTGACGCAATAGCTTTAGACGCTGCTAGACACCCAGAAGAAACAATCTTCTATACGCCCTGAGGCATTTATGGCACAAGAACTCCAAAGTATAAATCTTGTAGCACCTGCGTTTAAAGGCATCAACACCGAAGATTCGGCCTTAGCTCAAGACCCTTCGTTTGCTGAAGTAGCAGACAACGCTGTGATTGACCAAAGGGGGCGGATTGCCGCACGTAAAGGTTTGTCCGTCACTACTACAAACAAGACCGTTCTGGGATCTGGGAAGATACGGGCGATCAAAGAGTTTAAAAATGATGCAGCAACAACCAAGGTATTTTCTGTTGGTAATAACAAGATAATCAGCGGCACAACTACGTTGGTTGATGAAACTCCGGGTAGCTACAGTATTAGTGCTGATGATTGGAAGATGGTTAACTTTAACAACAGCATTTACTTCTTCCAGCGTGGTTACGCCCCTTTAATTTACAATACAATTGCTTCAGGAACATCAGGTGGTGCAAACACTGACGTAGTTTTACTTAGTTCGGTTAACAGTGCTTCTGGTGTTACTTCTGCCATTTACGGTAATGAGGTCTTAGCAGCTTACGGTAGGCTCTGGACAGCAGATTTTGCTGCTGATAAGTCTACTATATACTGGTCTGATCTCCTCTCAGGTCATAAGTGGAACGGTGGTTCTTCAGGTTCAATAGACATATCTAAGGTGTGGCCTGATGGTTATGACGAGATTGTTGCTCTTTCTGCTCACAACAACTTCCTAATTGTTTTTGGCAAGCGTAGTATTGTGGTGTATTCCGGTGCTGACAACCCAGCTACGATGGCTTTACAAGACACAGTTGCAGGAGTAGGTTGTATAAGTAGGGACACTGTGCAGCACACAGGGCTAGACGTTCTGTTTTTGTCTCAAACAGGACTTAAGAGTTTTGGCAGGACGATACAGGAAAAGTCCATGCCTATTAGCAATTTGTCAGGAACAATAACTAAAGATATTATTAGGTTATTAACGACAGAAACAGAAGATTTTAAATCTGTGTATCACCCAGAAGAAAACTTCTACTTAGTAACTTTTATAGGTCAGGACGTAACCTTGTGTTTTGACATACGTGGTACTTTGGATGACGGCTCTTACAGGGCTACAAGATGGCCCGGAACATCTTTTACTTCTTATGTGCGACAAGACAACGGAGATTTATTAATTGGAAGTGCGTTGGGAATAGGCAAATACTCGGGCTATTTAGACAACAACCTAGAGTACCGTTTTAAATACAGCAGTCCTGAGTTAACTTTTGGTGACGCGGCTAAACTAAAGTTTCTAAAAAAACTTAGGCCGACGATTGTCGGTGGCAGCGGCGCTCTAGTTTTCCTGAGCTGGACTTACGACTTTAAAGAGTCCTCAGGTAGTACCACGTACACGTTAGCAAGCCAATCAACTGCTGAGTTTAACGTAGATGAGTTTAATATAGGACAGTTTTCTACCGGAGAGTTCACTTCAAGGATTCCGGTTAACACAAGCGGTAGCGGGGGAACTCTGGCTATCAACATGGAGGCCGACATAAACGGCAAAGAACTCTCCTTACAGGAAATTAACGTGCTTGCACTGATGGGTAGAACAATATGAATAAGTATAAAACAACGATTAGCGGAGGAACTTCCTGATGCCTAAAGACTGGTGGAAATTTTGGGAAGAAGGGGAAGGCGCAGAGACTGCTTTAGGTGGCGCTACCGCAGCCGCTGGTCTAGCCCTTGCAAACCAAGGCTACGACAGACTAGGAGACATTGGCGACAAAGCCTATGCAAGAATGTCGGGTAAATTCTCAGACACGGGTGAGTTACTTACTCCGGGCCTAGCCCAAGAACTCCAAGGTATGATGGAGTTTCAGCCGTACACCGTCACTACCGCCACCGGCGGTGAGTTTGGTATGGCACCGGGGGAAAGTACAGTTGACGCTGCGGGTAATGTTGTTCCGGGAGAGATGAATTATCAGCTTGATCTTTCTGAGAAAGAAAAGCTTTTCCAAGACGCACAACTAGGACGTGCTGAGTCAATGTTCGGCTTGGCGAGTGTAGACCCCGCCGCTCGTGAACAGCAAGTTTTCCAGAGAATGATGGACTCTATCAATCCTCAGAGAGAACGTGAAAGACTTGCCCTAGAAGAACGCTTACAAGGACAAGGACGGCTAGGTGTACAAACCAGCATGTTTGGCGGGACTCCTGAAGGACTAGCAATGGCTAAAGCACAAGAAGAGGCTTATAGTAAGAACATGCTAGGTGCTATGGAATTTGCGGGGCAAGAGCAGCAGCGTCAGGCTCAGTTAGGCTCGGGGATGTTAGCTTCTAGTTATATACCACAGTCACAGCTTCTCAACGCGGTGCAACCCGGTATGACAGCAGCAGAGCAACGTCGTCAAGCAATCTCAGAACAAACCCAATCTTACGGTGAAACCTACGCCACTGGGCTTGAGGCTTTACTACAGGCAGCGTATGGACAAGCCAATATTGCTGGTGGCATAGGAAGTAGTATGACCACGGCTGCTCTTGGCAGCTTGTTTAGTTAACTAGGAGACAAAATAATGGCTACATTTTCAAGGGAATTTTTGTCTAACTTAGGCAACCCCGCAATGACACAGAGTATGTTTGGTTTGGGATCTGCCATAGGCGGTGTTCCGGGTCAGATAAAGGCTAAGAAGAAAGCAGAAAAGTACAACAGTTTGTTAAAACAAGGGCAAACAGCTTTAACAAATAAAGACGTAAATGCTTTGACTCTTATTTCTAGTCAGCTGTCTACTTCGGGGTTTCCAAAAGAAAGCGCACAGTTTGCTGAAGCAGCACGCAAACTTAAAGCACAACAAGAAAGAACCGCGCTTCTAACTGGGATTGATTTAACCACACCTGCTGGACAACAGACACTATATGATTATGCCGCTCAACAGGGAGACATTACCGGAGCAACGGCTGCGGCTGCTGAACAAAAGATTATTCTGGCAGAACAGCAGAAACAAAAATCTTTTGTTCAACGAAAGGTTAAGTTGTCTACCACCGCTGAAACACTTGGGTTTTCTGATTTAGCAGCGCGAATAGGGTCAATAACAGACCCTGAAGAACTAAAAGAAATAGCCAAAGAAATAAGAACATTAGAAGTAGCGAGGTTACCTACTTCATCTCCTTTAGTTCGTAAAAAATTAGCAGGAGCTGCTGGCATTAGCCCAGAAGAGTTTAATACGCTGGGTTTAGCAAAAATACCTGATGATGCTTTTCGTGATATACTAAATGGAGAAAAAGGAAAACTAGAGCCGTTTCTTTTAGGCGATAAAGTTGTCCACGCTCGTGTTAACGATTTTGGTGTTCCTAAAGTGTACGACGACGAAAAAGGAAGATGGGTTAATGCTTCTGATTTAGGACTTGTTGAGGCTCCTCCTCAGGTACAAAGAATAGAAAACATAGCAACAGGTATGGCAGACGAGCTTGCTAAAATAGGAGCTAAAAACTTTGCTGAAGCTTACGATGGAGCTAAAACATCTGCTGCTGCTCTCAGTACAATAAACAGGAGTTTACCTAAGTTAGACAAGATGTTTACAGGGGCTGGCGCTGAACTCAAACTAAACATTGTAAGGTACGCCAAAACTTTAGGTGTTCCTGACAAGTTCCTAGTAGACCCTAACTCTATTAGCGATACTGAAACATTCATAGCAGACTCTGGTCAACGTGTAGCAGACTACATTAAAAACTTAGGGGCTGGAACAGGATTATCAGATGCTGACAGAGAGTACGCTAAATCTATTGTAGGTGGTAATATCACAGTAGATAAAGAATCATTAAAACGCTTATTAGGTACTTTAAAGAAATACGCTGAATACAACATACAACAATATAAACACACACGAGAACTAATAAAAGGAAAACTGGGTCCAGCCAACGAAGGTGCTCTAGCTTTCTTCCCCGATGATTTTTATGTTGACGAAGGTCCAGTACCAACTCGTGACTCGCGAGATGACAGCTACTTTCCGAAAGCATCGTAGGATTTTAAAGCATGACTCAAAGAACTCAAGAAGACTACAAAGCCGCAGTTGGGAAAGCCGTAGAAATGCAGGAGGCTGCTCTTCAAGCAGGTAGAGTTGAAGAAGCTAGAGAACATTTAGAAGCCGCTAATCGCATAGCAAAAGAAGCAACCGTTTTGTTTGGCGCGTACAAACCACCGCTTGATCCCAACAGAGAGCCGTTAGACTACATGGGTCTTAGAGGGTACTCTGAAGGCGTGTCTGAGCGTTATGAAGACTTTGACCCCATGAAGACTCTTGCGGAGTTTCCGGGTGAGTTTACGGAGCGTAGACAGACAATAGGAGAAAGACCTTCAGTGTTAACCAGTGCAGCAGCGACGGCTGGGGTAGGTTTGTCACAGGCTCTTAGAACAGGCGGTGCGGTTTTAGGTGAAGGTATTAGTGTTCTTTTACCTGACTTTGTTCGTGAAGGAGCAGAAACAGCGTGGAATACTATAAAAGAAAAGCCGGGAATAAAACAAGGCTTACAAGCTGCCACAGACAGCTTAGAGACTTACCAAGGATGGGCAAAAGAAAACCCCGAGTTTGCTGAAGCAATTGAAACTACGGTTGATGTGGCGGCGTTTACTGCTTCTGCTGCAAAAATAGATGTGTCTAAGGTAACTAAAAAAAGCAAAGACAACTTCGACAACGCTATTGTCGAAGAACGTATGGCTGGTGTTAATGAACTGCTAGGGCCAGAATATCCGGGAGAAAAGGGGTTTAATGACAACCGATGGGTTCCTACTGGAGGTGTTTTAGACAAGTCTGTTTACCTTCCAAACGAACGAGAATTAAAAATACAAGAAGCAGTAGAGTCAGTAAAGGAACTAGACGTTAACAGTCATTTTGTAAAGGCGGCTCACGTAGTTCATAAAGCGGTAGAAACTAAAGCAGCAGAACTTATTGCTTATATTAAAAGAGCAGGAAATCCTAAATATAACAAAAAAGAATACGCAGAAGAATTAAGAGTAGACTTTGAAAATCTTAAAGACTCTCAAGTTTGGTTAGACTTGACTTCAGAAGCTCAAGTTAAAGTTAATATCTACCTTGAACACGCCTTAGCTAAACTAAAAGAAAGTAACGGAGATGCTTTAGGTCTTTTACAGCTTAGACGAGATTTTGATAAATATGTTAAGTTTGGTAGTACAACAAACCATTTATCAGAGACTGTCGAATCAGCAAAAGGTGCTGCTGGTACTATAGTAAGAAACCTTTTAAACGCTAAGTTACAGCGTATAACTCCTGAAGGTGAGATCAGAGAAAGACTAAACCACCTACATAATTTAATGTTGGGGCGAGACAGGTTAAACCAAAGAAAATTTAAAGAAGGCGGCAACCGTATAATAAGAATGTGGAATAAACTAAAAGACGACTTAAGCTTACCCACAACACCGTTAGCGTTAGCAGCTACTTTTAGTGCAGTAGGTGCTGCGGGGGTTACAGTAGGAGTAGGAGCAGGGGTAGCTACTTACGCTGCTATACAAGCTCTTAACAAAACATCTAGGTTGAAGTTCTACGCCACTATGTTGTCTGGTTTAGATAAAACCATTAAGACGTACAAAAGCGACAAGAATTTAGTAGCGGAACTCAAAGCAGACAGAGCTTACATTGTTTACTTAATGAACGAAGCTAGACAGGAAGAAGAAACCAATGTCAAATGAGTCTTTTTTTGATGAGATCATGTCTCTTCCGGGGAATCGTGTTGATGATTTTATGGATCAAACCCGTAGATTTCAAAAGGGGGATATTGGTGTCGCAGATCAAACGCTCATGGGAGGAGCTAATGCTTTAGGTATGTTAACCGACATGCCTTTAGCTGTCTTGGGAAAGGGAATAGAAACTGTTTCTGACGCTGTTAGTTCTGTTCTTCCTGAAGTTGTTACAAAAGGTTTTAATGATTTAGCGCAGGGTATAAAAGAGACAGAAGCAGTACAAGCTGCAATACAGTTTGCAAACGAAAACCCACAATGGATGAAGCGGTTAGGTTACGTTGCTGATCTTTCGCTTGTTCCAGCAACCAGAGCAGTTAAAACCGGTGTGCTTCCAGACTTGTCTTTAGAAGCTCCTAATAGACAACCTTCTTTTTACGGGTCTGGTAAAGCAGGACAAGCCGCTTCTATTCTTAGAACTTCTCCTTCTGCTTTAAAAGACGCATTAAACCCACAGGGAGCAGCCGCCAGAAGACAAGGTATTCCTTTGGCTTTACGGGCTGAAGCGGGGAAGATAACGCCTGAAAGACGACAGAAAGCTGTTGAGTTAAAAAGGAAAGGTGACGAAAAAAACGAAGAAGAAAACAATTGGTTAAGAGATTATAAAAAAGATTTGTCATTCTTAGAAGGTCAACTAGATCAAACACAGCTATTAAGCAGAGGCCGGGGTTTAGACACGCAAAATGTTGTTAAGTCTTTTGAGAACGTACAACAAATACACGCAGGAACTTTGGGAGTTGCTGTTTTAAACAAAGCCGTTTCATTTTCTACCTTAGATAGAAAAAGAATTAAACTAAACAAAAACAATTTAGCTGTTATTGAAGAAAAAATAAGGAAAGATCAAAAAATAACACCCAATGAAAAAGTCGAAGTAGTTGTCAGAAATCCTAACGCTTTTTCCGACATAACAAAAGAAAGTTTTAAAGGTCCTAGCAAAGAAGCTACTCGCGTTTTTTACGCCAGAGAAGCTTTAAAAGAAAACTTCCCAGACAAACAAAATTTCACGGACAAAGAACTTAAAGAGTTTGTTGCTTTGACTAAACTTCCTGACGACACTCTGTACAGGGTTTGGGGGAAAGACAAAGACGGTAAATTTAGAAAAAAAGTAACAACTGCCCAAAGAAAAAAAGCAAACCGTTTGGAAAGAGCGTTTTTTAAAGCAACCGAATCGGACCTTTACGACACTAACAAAAAAAGATCAGACAGAAAAACCATAGAGTTTTATTATAAGTACAAGAAAGCAGAACAAGAAGGTAAAAAATTAACTAAACCACAACAGTCTATTTACGACGGAATGAAAGCCCGTGTGTTAAAAATGTCTGAAAGTTTAGACATGAGAGGAGACACTGTTTACTTTAATGGATCACATAAATCAGCCGCCAAAGGTCTTGGTGGTGTCAACGATCAATTCATGGTGAACAAAAAAGGAAACTTTGTTCATTTTATGAACGACGAAAACGATTTGTTTGGTAAAACAGTGCCGGGAGATAGTAGAGTTTTATCTGTGGTTCCTCCCAATGGTTACAACGTATTTATGCCTAAAGGACGTACACCTTCTACTCCACAACCAAACAAACAAGTGTTTCAAGATGAATTAACAGAAATGGGTTCTCCTGCTGTCAACAAGACTAAAGAAGGTATGTTAGAACAAGCAGCGGTAGGTATTCAAAAACAACAGACTCCTGATCTTCAACTGTCTGACTTTCAAAACCTAGCCGCCGCTAGTACTTTATTTACTGGGGCTTCACGAGAACAATAAGGGTTTATATCTCACAACTATTGCCCGTACAAGCCAGTTGTTGTGAACCCTCCGTCATGTCCGAAGCTTCTGAGACGTTCCACTCTATAGACTTAGGAAAGTCTGCTACGAGCTTGCTAAACGTCTTTTTGTCCACCGGCTCGTAAGGAGCTTGTTGGTACGTGTGTTCCGAATAGGGAAGAAAGCTAATGCCACTGACCTTGTCGAACCTGTTGTACAGCCACTGCCCTACCTCTAAGAACTCGTCGTCTCTGTAGTAGCAAGTCATAGACGGCTTGTGTTCACACCAGTAGTCCTGATATATCTCCCAGAGATTCAACTGTTCCATAGCTCCCATATCAGTCGCTAAGACAGCGTTCTTAGGTGACTTCACGGGGAAGGAGAAGACCTTAGTAGTAGGAGACATCACGTCGTCCTCTACAGGAACTCCAGCGGCTTCTAAGACGCTACAGAGAGGATCTCGGGAGTCTGCCCTAACTCTTCTAATGTACTGCTCAGAGTAACGTGGGTGGATGCCTGAGGCGCTGTCTACTAGCTGACTCACTGTACCAGAAGGTTTAACAGCCGTGATAGCAGTACTGGCGTTTATGCCTAGTCGTTTAGCCCACTTTTTGTTGGTTGCTATGGCTTCTTCTTTAAGCTCCGTAAGCCACCTCTTAAGCTCTTCTCGTTTCCTCCTGCCCGACATCACAGGATGGTCCATTATCCCCGTCAGAGAAACGCCAAGAAGTGCTTCTTCTTCTGTGTTGTCCTTCCATATCTTCCGTAAGTACCTGAAGTCCGTCAGTGTTGCCTGTAGCGTTCCTAGAATAGCTCCTATCCTGACTTTTAACCTCAGGCTTTCCAAAGTGTCTTCTGGACGCACAACAACTTCTGACAGATTGCAGAACTGATTAGGTCTGAGGATGATCTCAGAGCATGGGTTAGTCCCGAAGTCGTAAGCAATGTCTCTTCTTTCGTTTTTCGCTGCTTGACGTTGGCTTGCTACGCGACTAAAGACACCACGTTCTCCTGATCGTGATTGATACAAGCTCTGCCACTCGTTAAGAAAGGCTTCAAAGTCAGGCTTTTCTGTGTAACACGCGGAGTTGTTCGCTAGACCCCTCTCTGGGTGGTCTATCCACCACTGACCTGACTTAGACCGTCGCAGCCTGTCGTCGGTAAGATTACTTAAGCTTATTAGCGCGCTTCTTCTGACGCCGCCTACAACCACAATCTGTGCAATCTTACAGCACAAGTCGTGACACTCTATTGAACTGAGTCTTCTTCCTGCTGACGCACGAAAGACTTCCACAGTAAACTGGAACAGGTCTACCAAAGGCTCTGGTCCTGATGCTCTACCACCGAACGTCTTAAGTGCTGCTCCTGCTGGACGGACGCCTTCTACGTCCCATTTTGGGACCTGTCCTGTGTACAGCATTGCTATAAGTTCCCTGAAGGATTTAGCCCAGCCTATCTTTGAGTCAGAAACGTGGATGACAGAGTCTGTATCAAAGAGTTCTTCTGCTACTTCGGGCAGCTTCTGGACGTACTGTCTTTCAACGCTAAAGCCCACACCTGTGCCACACATGAGGATGTACATCATCTCGTCAAAGGCTTTAGGGTGGTCAATAGGTAGATAGGCGCAGTTAAAGCCAGCCACGTTGTCTCGCTCCAAAGCTTCTCCCGCCGTCATCAATGCCCGCATGCTAGGCATGACTTCCATGTTACTGATCTGCATAAAAATGTCTTCAGCTTCTTTGTCTGTTATCTTCTTTTGTCCCGTCCAAAAGTCTAAGTAGCGCCTGACGGTTTCTTCCCACGACTCTCTGCGCTGCTCCTCAGGTAAGTATCGGGCGTATCTTGATTTGTGTATGTACTGTTGATATGCGTCCATTAGACTTCGTATTCTCCGTTTGTTAGTATTGTCATTTTTAGTTGGTCGAACAAGAAGTACAAGTCATGAGCTTCCATGTTAGAAGACATAACCACAAAATCAGCAGACTTAGCAAAACAAAAAGCGTCTGTATAGTCCTCTAATTTTTCTGTTTCGTAGATAGAAGCAAAGACCTCCGGCACTGTTGCGTTATCTTGTTTTCCAAAACTTCCCTCAATTACTTTCATTTGCAATTTCCTTTATCAACCTAGTCAAGTACCAGTTGCACTTGCTTAAGTCCTGTAAAGGTTTTCCTTTTTGTTCGTACCTCCACAGGTATTTTTCTATGTTTCCTTTTAAGTATCCTTTAAACCCTTCTGAGGACACGCTGGCTTTAATAGCTTCTATGCACTCAACGGACCCTGTGTTGTAGTGCTCGGGGTAAGACACAGCGTCCCACTCTGCCGGTGTTACATCATTAAGTCTCATCTTCGTCCTCCTTTTCAACCCCTAATTCCTCTTCAAAAACATCTAGCCTATTAAGTAACTTGTCTTCAAACCTGTCCAGCAACTGTTCTGAGGTTATTTCTAAAGCCTCCAGAAAGTCTTCAGGATCATAGGTCCTCAACAACCTCTCTTTAATTTCCTCCAGTGTTAGTGACATCGTCGATAAACTCCTGTAACGTATCTAAACTGTACCAAGCTATTCTTTCTTTGTCACACCACTGTGCCATTGTCATCTTTGCTCCTTTCCTAACCTTTTTCTCAGGCTTCATCAGAACAAACACAAGACGCTGACTTTTTGGTAGACAATCCCTGACACTTTTATACTTCTTAGTGTCTCCTTCTCTGAAGAAACCTTTACACTCTACTAACGTCCCTGACTTAGTGTGAACAAAGTCGGGACAGTAGCGTCGGTGGACGGTGTAAGGAACCGTGAAAGGCTCGTATTCAAAACCTTTCTTAAGAACCTTAGCAACGTCTTCTTCAAAGTAACTACGAAACGGCGATTTCGGTCGGCTTCGGCTCATTTTTTACCTCGACTAAATAACGTGGGCCTGTGGAATACAGGAAACCTCTTACGGAGGGCCAACACTGCTTTTTGTAGACACAGTAGGAGCAGCCTACGGCTAACTTCCGGTTTCCACTTTTGCCGTCCGGTAAGGACTCGTAGCAAGCTTCGGGCGGCGTTGGCTGCTCTACCATCTTTTTTATTTTGTCGATCCTTTCGCCTATGTCGTAAGAGATCAAACTGTGGACAGGAGCCTGTGTGTCCTCTGTGTCGTACATGAGGTAAGTCAGGTGTCCGTGTTGTTTGTCCATAGCTAACCAGCCGAACTTGGTAGCGCCTTCAGAGTGGGCATAGCCTTTGATCTGAGCAACGTAACCAAAAGGATCGTCGTAGGCTAATGATCCGTCTTTGAACTTCTTGAAACCGAAAGTGGACGCTGACTTCACGTCTGTTACTATGCCGTCAATTTTGCAGTCCATAGAACCTTTGATGCCGTTGACTTCACACTTCTTCTGCTCGTCAGTGACCGTGTGTCCTGCTGCTCTGGTGAGAAACAGTAGTAGCTCTTCTATGATGTGTCCGTAGAGGAACTTAACGTAAGTCGGTGGAGTGATGTCCTCACCTTTGTCTACGTCGTTGTAGACGCTCCAGAGGAACTTATCCTTACGTCCTATGTTAGACATGCGGAGCTTGCGACTGTCGTCACGTACTTCCTTAAACTCCTTCCGCATAAGGTCCTTGACGTTCTCCCCGAACTTCTCAATGCAAGCGTCAATGTC
>ERZ1047985.1937-NODE-1937-length-13562-cov-5.627230_pt1 | contig 13562 bp, 11 predicted proteins | sample MGYA00383097_ERZ1047985 | MGnify/ENA primary metagenome ERZ1047985 (study PRJEB29581, sample SAMEA5548367) | metagenome | biome: marine; feature: coastal; material: water | depth 50 m | study: Short-term variability in the microbial, nano- and picoplankton...
GGCTTTTTCGCCTCAAAGGTGATTTTTGCGATCGTTCCAAAACTATTGTCCAAACGGGCCGCCTCTATAGCAGCTTTTTGACGTTGTTTAATGGGGTCTATCTTTTGAGCCACAAGAGTTCGATACTCTGCCAGTAGCTCTCGCGCTTGGGCTAGCGAAATTTGTGGATACGTTCCCAACCCCATATCGCGGCGCGCAGAATATAGCGTATACCTATAAACCCATTTAGATGTATTTGCACCCTTTACACATATAAGACCGCCCCCATCATATAGCTTGCCGGGGGGGCTATTTTTGATTTGGCGATCGGTTAAACGCTTTTCAGCTGGCATTTCAGTCCCACACTCAGTCCCACAGTTTGCATAGGATAGTATAGGACAGATTCGGGTTTGGATAAATGTGCTAAATTCTCAATTGGTGTTTCGGGCATAGCCTGCAACAGCCCATATCCCATCACCCAACCGGCTTCGGGTTTGAACATAATGTCTTCGATGTTTTTACGCGCCCGCGCCGCGATATGAAGCTTTGCTTTATCCATAACACCCGCGGTTTTGCAACGCGCAGATCATCATCCGCCCAAAAGCAAAAAAGGGCCCCTAAAAGGCCCTTTTCAAAACGTATAGACCGCGCCGTAGCTTGGTTCATTTTTCGCCTTGAGCAAATATCAATTCAAAGCGGGGCGCGGCGCATTTGCCCCGTCGCCCGAAGAAATTTCGATCCTGCGCGGTTTCAACGCGTCTGGAATTTCATGCTTCAATTCAATATGCAGCATTCCGTCGGCATGGCTGGCACCATTCACGCGAATATGATCCGCCAAATGGAAACGGCGTTCGAAAGATCGAGTGGCAATACCGCGATGCAAATAACGCTCTTCCGCCTCGGTCTGCGGCTTCCGTGCGGCAATGCTCAGAGTGTTTTCTTTAACATCAACGTTTAAATCCTGATCCGAAAATCCGGCCACGGCCAAAGAGATCCGATAGGTTTCTGCATCGGTTTTCTCGATATTATAAGGAGGATAGCTTGATTGCGTGGTCTGATTTGAGGCCAGCCGATCCATAAGTGTGGCCATGTGATCAAAGCCAACACTGGCACGATATAGCGGTGTAAAGTCAAAATCTCTCATAGGTTGTCCTTTCTGAAGCAACAACGTGGGGCCCTGTCATTTGTAGACCAGAGCGTTAAAATACAGGCCCTTTGCGGCGCCTGTGATAATTAAGTGGGACTCTACTTTTGCAGTTTCAAGCCCCCAAAAAGCCAAAAAATAATCCTGACGCTTATGGGCGCGCGTAAAGCCGCGCATACATGCGCGCCAAAGCTGGCTGCAGCGCCGGGCCCAGCGCAACATCCTGACCATTCAACTGTGCTTTGGCGGAAATCAGCGAGACCATGGTGAAACGCCCATCGGGGTATTTGTAAAAAACCGGGGCCCCAGAGGATCCGAATGTAACCTCGCAGGCCAATACAAGCATGCCAATTTGATCACCGGCTGCGCGGCAATTTTGTTGTATATGCGGCCCGTCAGATTTACCGCGCTGGTAAGAGACCAATGCCAAAGCAGCACCCAAAGCGGGGAACCCATCCACCTTAAACGGCATAGCTGCCCCGACAGGTACAGCCTCTTTCAATTCGAGCAGCGCAATATCGTTACGGATCCGGCGGGTCTCAAAAAATATATCTTCAAACTGGTAATCCGGATGCGTGACCGCCCGCTTGATCGCTGTTGTGAAATAGGCTTTTCCTGCGCTCCACCCAGCCTGAAAGCGCAATTTTTCCGCAGAAAATGCCTGCCCTGTGGCGCTGTCAAAAAGACAATGCGCTGCCGTGACAATGATTTTTTCTGACACCAAAGACGCCGTACAAAACCCGTCACCCTGATCAATTGACAATCGCCCAACCGAGGGCAGAAGGGTCGCGATTTCTTTTTGCGAGAGCAGATGGCTTTCTTCGGCGTGGCTGGGCAATGCCAACCCAATGTAGCAGATAAGGCACCACGCCAGCATCCAATAATATGTTGTTAAAAACCAAGAGCGCATGCCCCCATGGCTAAACGATCATCGGATCGTCCGAAAGGACAAATTGCTCAGCGCAGACGTGGAATTCCATCACCATGCGAGGCATAGCCCGCCCGCAACGCCGCCGGTTGCGGCCCCCCGGTCGCCCAATCCAAAAGCTCAACGCTATGCACAACAGGCACGGCGGTTCCAGATCCAATTTGCATCATGCAGCCAATATTACCCGCAGCGATGATATCCGGCTGCAAGGCTTCAAGATTTGCCACTTTGCGCGTTTTCAATTGGCTGGATATCTCTGGTTGCATCAAATTATAGGTACCCGCCGATCCGCAGCATAAATGCGGATCGGCAGGTTCCAAAACCGTAAAACCAGCCTTTTGTAAAAGCGTTTTGGGGAATGTTTTGATTTGCTGACCATGCTGAAGCGAACAGGCCGCGTGATAGGCCACCTTGATATTTTTTTGCTCTAGGTCGGGCATTTCGAGCTGCATCAAAAGCTCGGATATATCCATCGCAAGCTTTGAAATCCGCGCAGCTTCTTCCGCCAAATCACTGTCGCGGAACATGTGGCCATAATCTTTCACCGTGGTGCCACACCCGCTTGTATTGATCACCACGGCGTCCAAACCGCCATGGTCTATTTCGATTTGCCAGGCCCGAATATTTTGCGCGGCTGCCGCATGGCTTTCGGTGGTTTTGCCAAGATGATGCGTTAAGGCACCGCAACACCCCTGCCCCTGCGGAATAACAATTTCGCAGCCCAACCGCTGAAGCAGACGAATGGTTGCATCATTTATATCCGTATTCAGCGCGCGTTGTGCGCAGCCGGTCATCAAGACAACGCGTTTCTTGCGCGCGATGCTTGGCGCAAAGCTTTGCGGATCATCATTGCGGCTGACAGGAGGGACCTGTTTTGGCGCCATCGCGATCATCGCACGCAGCCGTGGATCGGGCAAAAAACGAGCAATAGGCCGCGCCATTTTCGCCCCCAAAAGGGCAAGCCTAAACCGCGTTGGATAGGGTAAAATTTTCACCAGAGCCCAGCGCAACAAGCGCTCAAAAAGCGGGCGTTTATACTTATCTTCGATATAGGCGCGCGCATGATCAACCAGATGCATATAATGCACCCCGGAGGGGCATGTGCTCATACAAGCCAGGCATGACAGGCAGCGGTCGATATGTTTTACGGTTTTTTGATCCGGCACACGGTTGTTTTCAAGCATGTCCTTGATCAGATAAATGCGCCCGCGCGGACTGTCTAATTCATCGCCCAAGACTTGATAGGTCGGGCATGTAGCAGTGCAAAACCCGCAATGAACACAGGCCCGTAAAACCTCATTTGAGCGTTTAAAATCGGGTTCTAGCAACTGGTCTTCGTTGAAAAAAGTTTGCATATCTCAGTCCATCAAGCCGGTGTTTAAAATCCCGCGCGGATCAAATTTCTGACGAATTTTTTGGCTCAGCACGGCAAGCTGGGGCGCCTCTGGCTGAAACCGGGGAAGCGCACCCTTTTGGCCACGGATGCAGGTCGCGTGACCCCCAAACCCCTGCAAAGCGGGGCGCGGATTGGCACCGGCCTCTAAAACCCCCCAGATCAATCCACCTGACCAATCCAAAAAGCCCTTCTGCAGGCCTGCCGCCTGACATACCGCAGGCGCATCACTTGGCTTGACAGAAATACGCCAAATATCGCCTGGAAGATCGGCCAGCGCCTCAAGATTGCGTACAGAATGCCATAAATCAGCAGAGGCGTCTTTTGGCAGGCGCGATATCTGGGCGCCAAAACGGCCCAACACCTCAGAAAGTTTTTCAGCCCGATACCCAACCGACTTCAAAAAACCTTCAATGCGGATATATGTTTTCTGAGCCATCATGTCATATGCGGCGCCAGACACATCATAGGGGGTGGCCAAAGCGCCAGTCATCGCTTTGACCGCCTGCTGACTATCAAGCCCTTCCAAAACAAAGGTGGTTTCGGTTTCTGAGGCGGGCAGCACTTTAAAGGCCACCTCGCTCAGGACGCCCAAAGTGCCACAGCTGCCAGAGAGTAATTTCACCAAATCATATCCGGTGACGTTCTTCATCACCCGACCGCCATTGCGAATAACCTGACCCTGGCCGTCTACGCATTCGATGCCCAGCAAAAAATCCCGCGCCGCGCCCGTCTGAATACGCCGCGACCCACTGATATTGGCCGCGAACACCCCCCCGATGGTAGAGCTCTCTTGGCCGCCCAGTATTTTGTGATAGCGCATCGGCTCAAACGCCAATCGTTGACCCTGCGCAGCAAGCGTATCTTCAACCTCTTGCAGCGAGGTGCCCGCCCCTGCGACCATGGTCAATGCGCCCGGCTGATAGGCTTTGATTCCCGCCAAGCCCGTGGTCTGAAGGGTCGCCCCCGCTTTGGGTGCAATGCCGCGGCTATCGCCGCCAACGATCCGCAAAGGAGCCTCTGCAGCGCGCATAATATCTGAAAGATCAGCTGTGGTTTGCGGCGTCATGATCATGCTTCCAACGTTGGATTATTCAGCAGCAAGCTGCGCCGCGCGATGCGCCTGCGCGCTTTCAAGCGGAAAAACTTTAGCTGCATTGAGCAACCATTTAGGGTCAAAAACATCCTTGAGCCACATTTGTGCCTCTAGGTCCATTGGACCAAATTGAACATTCATCAAATCACGTTTTTCAACACCAACCCCGTGTTCTCCGGTCAAACAGCCACCAACTTCGACGCATAGTTTTAATATCTCAGCGCCAAAGGCTTCGCAGGTTTCCAGATCCCCCGGCTTATTGGCATCATACAAGATCAGCGGGTGCATATTGCCATCACCCGCATGGAAAACATTGCCAACGGCCAGGCCAAATTGTTGACTTAACTCGCTTATGCGGCGCAAAACATAAGGCAACTCGCTCACCGGAATTGTGCCATCCAGGCACATATAATCATTTATCTGCCCCATGGCGCCAAAGGCAGATTTACGCCCCAACCAGATGCGTGCGGCCTCATCCTGATCCCGCGCCTGCCGCAATTCTACCGGGTTATGGCGGCTGGCAATCGCCGTGATTTTTTCCAATTGCTCTTCAATTTCCAAAGCGCTGCCTTCGACCTCAACGATCAAAAGCGCTTCGCAATCAGGATAGCCGGCGCCGGAAAACGCATCGGTCGCTTCGATGCAGGGGCGATCCATAAATTCGATCGCTACGGGCAAAACCCCCGCCTGAATAATATCCGACACGCAGGCTCCGGCCACTTCATTGCTGTCAAAGCCCATCAAGACCGGTAGCGCTCCTTCTGGCTTGTGCAAAATCCGCAACGTTGCTTCCGTCACCACGCCCAATTGCCCTTCCGAGCCACAAATCACCCCTAAAAGATCCAAACCGGCCGCATCAAGATGCGCTCCACCGATGTCAACAATATCGCCTTGCATGGTGACCATTTTCACCCCCAACAAGTTATTCGATGTGACGCCATATTTCAGACAATGCGCGCCGCCAGAATTCATCGCAATATTACCGGCAATCGCGCAGGCCAACTGGCTGGAAGGGTCCGGGGCATAAAAGAAACCTTGCGCCTCAACCGCGCCGGTCACGCTGAGGTTGGTGCGCCCCGTTTGAACCTTGATAACGCGGTTTTCATAATCGGTTTCAAGCACGTCATTCATCCGCGCCACGCCCAAAATAAGACTGTCTGCGGTTGGCAAGGCCCCGCCGGCCAATGACGTTCCCGCCCCGCGCGGCACAACGGGCACATTCATCTCGTGACATAGCTTTAAAACGGCAGCGACTTCTTGCGTGCTGCGGGGCAAGACCGCAGCCATAGGGGGGCACCGATAGGCCGATAACCCATCGCATTCATAGGCTTTGGTTTCCACAGGATCCGAGATCACAGAATCGCTTGGCAATAGAGCATGCAACCGGCGCACCAATTCAGCTTTGCGCGTCAAAACATCGGGATTTGGCCGGGGCATCTGCATTAAACTCTCCTTATTGGTAAGCTTTTATAACCAATTTTGACTATTTGCAATATGTTTGCTTAAAAAGAAAGCATAATCCGTTCTTCCCCCGCAGGGCTTCTGCTGATGGTTTACGGGGCTGCGTAAAGATGCCAGCACCAGAATAACATTGAGATCCGGTGCTTGCTGCGGCATGCAACAGGTCAGTCGTAAACGCAGAGACACCATAAAAGGGCTATACGCGTTTTCTGCCCTCGCGCAGCCAGGCCAGCACCCCAATTAAAGATACCAAAAACGCCGCCAGCCAGCCCGGAACCAACGAAAACTGGCTCAATTGAACATTTTCGTAAGCCTGTCGGGGCGTAATCCCAAGCCACCCGCGCCCAGCCGCAGCGCGCCCTATATTCACGGCTCTTACGCGCGGCAGACCCTCCTGCAGCCAAAAGACGCCCCCCGAACTTTCTTGTATGATTGGCATCATCAGGCTGGCGGTGCTGAGCGGGTTTTCAAACTCTTTTGGGGTAGCACTGCCAATCGCAAAAGCGCGCGTGAGCGCTCCATCCGACATCTTAAAAAGCCCTGTTTGGGTATTTTTATAAAAGCCTTGAAACTGACCCGGCGCGCGTTCTTCTAAGAGAAGTTTTTGAGAAATTCCAGACGGCGCAACAACCTCAACCGGATCTACTACGGCGTTTAAACTGCGTCGGGTGATCAAAACACCCTCCTCCATTTGCTCTGCACGCAGCGCCTCCTCTTCCAATTCTGGCTCACTCATCAGCCAATGCGCCAAGCGGCGCAGCAATTCTTGTTGCGGCCCTCCCCCTTCGAAATTACGATCCCACAGCCAGGCGTGATCAGAGGCCAATAAGGCCACGCGCCCGGCTTTAAACCGGTTTAATGTCAAAAGTGGCAGGTCTTGGACGCCCTTTAAAATCACATCGCCTTCGAGCGGCAGCAATTCAATCTGGCGCATCCAACGCCCCCAATCGCCAGTCTCTGGTAATTGCGCGGTCACCGGGTGGCGCTGCCCAAATTCGGTTAAAGCCGGCAAAAACCCGTTTTCAATCACCCGCGCGGTGGGTGCCCCGGGAAGAATCGGCTGCAAGGGAGATCGAAACAACGAATTGGCCGAAGCATATTCAGGCCCGGCCGCCACCAAAACAGCGCCGCCATCGCCGACATAGCGCACAATGTTTTGCAAATAGGCCGGTGGCAGGATACCGCGCCGCTTGTAACGATCAAAAATAATCAAATCAAAATCATCAATTTTTTCTAAGAAGAGCTGGCGGGTTGGAAAGGCGATTAAGGATAATTCATCAACCGGCACACCATCTTGTTTTTCGGGCGGGCGCAGAATTGTAAAATGTACCAAATCCACCGAGCTGTCCGATTTCAATAGGTTGCGCCATGTGCGCGTGCCCGGATGCGGCTCGCCCGAGACCAGCAAAACCCGCAATCGTTCGCGCACACCGTTCACGGAAAGCATCGCTGAATTGTTGCTTTCGCTGACTTCTCCTGCCAAGGGCTCTACGCGAAATTCAAAAATATTTTCACCGCCATGCAGGGCTGACAATTCCACATCAACTTCGGTTCCGACCGGCAGGTTAAACTGCGTTGGCGGCGCACCATCCACCGAAATGAAAACATCTGCGCGCGGATCGGCCCGGGTTACAGCCCCGCTCTCTTCAATTTTCAACGTGACCGTGACCGGCTCACCCAAAATCGCAAAAGCCGGGGCATTTTTAATCTCTAACTTGCGGTCAAACTCATCCTTTTCGCCAGTGAGCAGCAAGTGAAAAGGCGCTGGGAAGGAAAATCCGGGCAGCGGGCGATCATGCACTTGCCCATCAGACAAGGCGATCACCGCGGCGATTTGGCCCGCGGGTTGTTGCGCCAAGGCTTCGCGCAACGCAGCAAACAGCGCGGTGCCCTCTTCTTTGCGATCCTCTATAGAAATTTTACGCACCTCGGCGCCGAATTGGCGTTGAAGCGTCTGCTCTAAAACCGTTTCGGCCGCCTCTAAGCGCGCAATGCGGCCAGCCAAACGGTTCGAGGCCGTTTGATCCTTTAAAAGCAGCACAATATCGGGTTTCAGAATTCTTTCCTCGCGGAGCAATTGCGGGTTTAGCAAAGCTCCGAGCAAAAGCAAAAACGCAGCCATACGCCACGCCCAGCCCCGCAATCCCCGCAGCAAACCAAGCCCACCCGCCAGCGCGCAGATCACCAACAGGCCGATCCAAACCGGCAGTGGCAATAAAGGATCAAGGAAAACGCTATAGCTCATTGCCCAAGCCGCTCAAGCAATGCAGGAACATGCACCTGGTCGGATTTGTAATTTCCGGTCAACACATGCATCAGCAGATTAATGCCAAAGCGAAACGCGATTTCGCGCTGTCTTTCCCCGATATATCCGCGGCCCACGGGGTATAAGGCGCGCCCCTGCCTATCGACCGCCCAGGCCGCGGCCCAATCATTGCTGCCAATCAATATCGGGGTCACTCCGTCATTGCGCACTTGAAAGGGCAAGCCGCTTTCACCAGCGTCACTCGCCATGCTTTGTGCCACCCAAAGCGGGCCATTTCGAAACCGGCCCGGAAAATCCTGCAATAGATAAAAACTGCGCGTCAGCACATGCCCCTCTGGCACCGGCTCAAGCGCAGGCACATCCAAGATGCGCGCGAGGCGCCGCAACACTTGGTTTTCGCGGCTTTGGCTTGTGATCTGGCCAAGATCGGCATCGCGCGTATCGATAAACAGCACACCGCCCGTTTGCATAAATCCGTTCAATTTATCAGCCGCTTTAGCGCTCAGCGCTGGCTGATCGGGACTGATCAACCAGTATAAAAGCGGGAAAAGCGCCAGTTCATCCTCGTCCAAATTCACGCCCCGCGGTTGCCCTGGCTCAACCGATGTGCGCTCGCCCATTCGGCGCGATAGCCCATCTAGGGCTTGAAAAGCCAAAAGATCCAGCTTTGAATCCCCCGTTATGACATGCCCCAACGTCACCGTTGAGCTGGCCGCTGTGACATCACTTGGCAGCCTGTTTTGGGCATGAACGGCGATTGGATTATGAACCAAAGTGACGGTGGCCAAAATCGCCCCCGCGATTATGGTGCGGCCACTCAGCGCCAAACTGGCCAAAACATCCACCGCCAGAGCAATAAGAGCCAAGCTTAAAAACCACCCGCTGAGCTCGCGTGTATGTTGCGTGACATCCACTTTTTGTACCCAGTCCGGCCAGATCATGGGCGCCAAATCTGCAGATTTTGGCTCAAGATTGTGAGACGCCAGCTGCCCCTTAAATTCATACAAGCCTGGCGGGCTAAGCGCTCCAAAGCGCCGCTGCTGTAACTGCTCGGCCTCAATTCCTGGCAAGTAATCCGCATCCATTATTTCACCAAAGCCATCCAGAACCTGAACTGGACTCCACACCGAGCCAGCCGCCAACGGCACCTCATCCTGCCAGCCCCGCGCCGCGTTCAGCCGGTTAAGCATATCCAAGAATAAACCACTTAAGGGTAAGTTGCTCCAGTCTGTATTGGCGGTGATATGCCAGAACACGATCTGCCCCGAACCAGCTTCTTTGCGGGTGATCAGTGGCGTTCCGTCTTGCAACCGGGCGAGAACACGCGCGGCCAAATCTGGGCTGGGTTGCGCCAAAACCTGGGCCCTCACACGAATATCAGGGGGCAGGGTCAAACCGGAAAACGGGCCATCAAGCGCAAAGGGCTCAATTGCTTTAGGTTGTTCCCAACTCATTGCGCCGCCAAGCCGACGCCCGCCTTGCCGCAACACGACCGGCAGCAAAGGATCTTCGCGCAAGGCCGCTGGATTTGCAGCCGCCAATCTTGGGCCTGCAAACCGCACCAATGTCCCCCCAGCTTTCACCCAATCCAGCAGCGGTTCAGGATCGGCCAAAGGCAGCATATCGGCCCAAATGATAAGATCAGGATTGGCCAGCAAAACCGGCTCTAACGCCCCAGTGATGAAGGCCACTTTTGGCGCCAGCGCCTTTTGAACAAAATGCAGCGGATCTAAAAGGTCCAAGCTTTCGGCGCTTGCCGGCCCGCCAAATAAGGCCACTTCGGCGCGCTTAATTTGATTGCCCAACAAATAAAGCGCCGCCGCATGATCTTGCCCCTCAATCTCAAACCTTTCAAGCCGTGATAAAACTTCTGCTGGCGCTTTAAATTTTACCTCCTGAGCTGTTTCGCCGGCGATCAGGTTAAGTGTTTCGCGCAGCAAAACCGTTCTTGTTCCTGCAGGATCGCGGCCAATTCCCAAAATACGTACCGAGCGATTTGATCCATGCGCGCTGCGGCGCAGGCTTAGAGACACCTGCCCTGCCGCGTATTGCAACTCGCCCAGCGTCAAAATTTCAGTCTGTGCAGAGATCAAACGCACCGTGCCTGCCGCGCGCAACCGCTGCAGGATGTCTTGACGAGCGCCGTCATAATCTAAACCATCCGAGAGCCAAAGCGTGTCAAATTTCAGGCCTCTTAACGCCTCTAGCTGCGCGTTCACCTGCGTCCATCGCGGGGCATAGGGGCGCGGCTGTAGCGTTTCGATTTCTTGCACCACCGCCTGCGCGCTTTGAAATGCAATCGGGTTTGGAGCGGTTGCCAGAATCACGCCAACCCGTTGCCCCGCCCGCGCAGCTTTGCGCAAATCGGCCTTTAACATATCCCGTTGAAACTGAAACTCAGGTGCTGCGGCCCATGCGCCATCCACCACGATCAAAAGGTCTGGGCCGCGATCAAGCTGCGTTTGCGGGTTGAGAATCGGGCCTGCAAACCCAATCAAAACCGCCGCAATTGCCAGGCTGCGCAAAACAAGCAGCCACCAAGGCGCATGCGCGCTGGTTTGGGTTTCATCTTCCAACCCCAGCAACAAACCCACAGCCGGAAACAGCCTTTGCACAGGTGCGGGCGGCAGAGCCCGCAACAAGATCCAAATAAGCGGCAGAAGTAGCAGCCCCCAAAGCACCCAAGGGGCGTTGAACGCGATGGCGCTCCAGCCCAGCATCAGCCGCGGCGCCCCTCTTGGCCAAGCGCTTTATGCAATTGTAAAAGGGCCGATATTGGGTTTGCATTGCTGACATAGTCGATCAACTGCCAGCCTGCGTCTTTTGCTAAATTTGCCAATCCATCGCGCCGCGCCGCCAAGCGCTGTAAATATTGCGCGCGCAAATCTGCCGCCTGTAAACTGTCATGCTGCAGGCGTTTAAGCGGGCTTTGAAAAACAGCCCGCCCGCGATAAGGAAACTCAACCTCTGCGGGGTCTAAAACCTGCAATATCACGCCATTAATTCCGGCATCAACGGCTTTGCTCAACGCCAGTTTTAACGGATCTAAATCTCCCAGAAAATCTGAGATGAACAGCGCGCGGGCATTCGGTAGGAAAACCGTTTCCAGAGCTGTGGTATATTCTTCAAGGCCAGGTTTTAAAAACGCATCCGCCAATCTGAAAATCTGTTTACGGCCACGCGCTGGGGGCAAACCTGTGGTCGCCAAACCCACTTTTTCACCGGCTTTCTCAGCTGCAATCGCCAGCGCCAAAGCCAAAACCCCCGCCTGCTGAAATTTTGAGGGGGTCGTTTGAGATGAAAATTGCATCGAGCGGGCGCTATCCACCCAGATCTGAAGCGATTGCGCGGTTCTCCATTCTTGCTGGCGCACAAAATACCCGTCACTTTTGCCCGAGCGGCGGTGATCTATTGCCCGCAGCGTATCCTGCTGCGGTTGATAGGGCCGATATTGCCAGAAATCCTCACCGACACCCGACCGGCGGCGGCCATGCCCGCCCATCAGCGCGTTTTGCGCCAAGCGGTCTGCGGCCAAAAGCAACGCCCCTAATGGGTCCGCCAATTGCCCCGCATTGCCATGAAGAGAGGCTGCTAAACTCATGCCGCAACGCGCGCGTGGTCAAGCTGATCTGCAATACGGCGAATAAGATCCGGCAAATCCACCCCATTGGCCTGCGCCGAATAGCGCAACGCCATGCGATGCGCCAAAACGGGAACAGCCAATGCCAGAACATCCTGCACCGAGGGCGATAAGCGGCCGTTCAAAAGCGCCCAGGCGCGCGCAGAAAGCATTAAAGATTGCGCCGCGCGCGGCCCCGGGCCCCACGCAACCGTATCGCATAGCTCTTTTGACGCCGACGCATCCTCGGGGCGACAGGCGCGCACCAAATCAAGGATAAAGTTAACCACGCTGTTTCCTATTGGCATTTGCCGAACCACCCTTTGCGCCGCCATCAACCGTGCCGGATCAAACACCTGCTCAACCCGCACCTGCCCCACACCGGTGGTTTCAAGCAAAATCTCGCGCTCGGTCTCGCGATCTGGATAATCCAAAGTGATTTGTAGCAAAAACCGGTCCAGCTGCGCCTCTGGCAACGGATAAGTTCCTTCTTGTTCAATTGGGTTTTGAGTGGCCAAAACGTGAAATGGCTGCGGCAGCGGGCGCGTTTGCCCGGCGATCGACACTTGCCCTTCTTGCATCGCTTGCAGCAAGGCAGATTGCGTGCGCGGGCTGGCGCGATTGATCTCATCTGCCATTAAAAGCTGGCTGAAAATCGGCCCCTCAATAAACTTAAATTGCCGCGCCCCATCGGGCTTCGTTTCCAATATTTCAGACCCTAAAATATCAGCCGGCATCAGATCAGGTGTAAATTGCACGCGTTGGGTGTGCAGCCCCAGCACGTGCCCCAACGTGTTCACGAGCAGGGTTTTTCCCAGCCCAGGCACCCCAACCAACAATCCATGCCCCCCCGATAACAGCGCGGTCAGGCTTAGATCTATAACCGATTTCTGACCGATGAATTTCTTAGCAATTTCGGCCTTCATCCGGGCCAAATCTGCCGTTAGATCTTCTATCTGATCCGCAATATCCTGTGACGAAGACATGGCTTTTTCCCCTTTGACAAATATATAGGTGTTATTGAGTGTATTGCGACAAAACAAAATGGCAAAACCAATGAATGCAGAAAAAATACCATCGCCCAGCGCCGAAGGGCTGGCGCAGGCTGCAAGAGCCGCCAGCGACGGGCGTAAATTGCCGCCCGTCCACTTGTGGAATCCGCCATTTTGCGGGGATCTGGATATGCGCATCGCCCGCGACGGCACCTGGTTTTATCAGGGCACGCCCATCGGCCGCTTCGAGCTGGTGCGGCTATTTTCATCCATCCTGCGCAAGGACGGAGATAGCTACGTATTGGTTACCCCGGTTGAGAAAGTGGGAATCACCGTCGATGACGCCCCCTTTGTGGCTGTGGATTTTGAAAATATCGGTACCCCAGATAGGCCCGTTTTGTGCTTTGAAACGCATGTTGGTGATTTTTCGCAAGCCGGGCGGGAAAACCCCATTCGCGTTGAAAAGCACCCAGAAACTGGCGAGCCCGCGCCCTATATTCATATCCGAGCCGGGCTAGAGGCTTTGATCGATCGTAAAAGCTTTTACCGCTTGGTCGAGCGGGGCGAACAAGCCGAGCATCAGGGCCAAACTTGGTATGGCATTTATTCCGATGGGGTGTTTTTTCCGATTATTCTAGCAGATGAGCTCAATTAACTTAGCTGGCTGCAAACCGGCGCTATTTT
>ERZ1047985.1950-NODE-1950-length-13505-cov-3.932119_pt1 | contig 13505 bp, 9 predicted proteins | sample MGYA00383097_ERZ1047985 | MGnify/ENA primary metagenome ERZ1047985 (study PRJEB29581, sample SAMEA5548367) | metagenome | biome: marine; feature: coastal; material: water | depth 50 m | study: Short-term variability in the microbial, nano- and picoplankton...
TTTCAGCTTCTGAAATTCTACTGCCACTCCACTTTAAAATTCTATCGAGCGACTCCTTACGGCCTATTCCTTTTAGCTTTTGGTTTTGTTTTTCAGTAAGATTATAATCAAGTTGTTCCCCAACCCATTTCCAAGATTGATAATGATATTTTGCAGTATCTGTAATTACTCCATCTAAATCATAAATGCACGCTTTCAGACTCATTTGACTTAATAGTTTTGTTATAATGATAATTTGCTAAGGCCTCAACAGGTCTTTTTTCAATATTTCCGATGGTAAATCTATGGTTTCTAGCCACTTCTTCCAACTCTTTTCTGAAATAATATGCAATTGACCCAACAAAATGAACAGGTACGTCTCTAAAATTATCGAAACACCAAACATGAATGGATATAAATTTAGCCAATCCTTCATAAATCATTTTAGAAAAATATGGATGAGAAGCATTGCTACTTGCAAACCGCATAAAACTTGCTAAATATACATTTGGATTAGGCATGTTGTATGTTGCTTCAAAGATACCTTCCTTAAAAAGTCCGTATTCTTCACCAAACTTGGTTGCAAGTTCTTCTGGCATTCTCTTATAAATCCATTCTGATAACATTATTTTACCAAAATAAGAACCGCTTCCTTCATCTCCTAAAATATAGCCTAAAGCAGGCACTGCTTCAACAACATTTTCACCGTCAAAATAACAACTATTAGAACCAGTACCAATTATACAAGCTATGCCTGGTTTGTCTTCTACTGTAGCAACGGCAGCTCCAGTTAAGTCGTGATCAACAATAGTGTTTGTACTTTCGGTAAAAACATGTTCCAAACCTCTTTTAATAATAAGGTTTCGTTCATCACTAGAGCATCCTGCCCCGTAAAAATATATTTCTTTAATGTTTTTAACATTTGCACTTAAAACTTCATTTTCTTGAAGTTTTTGAATTACCAACTCTGTACTATGAAAAAAGGATTAAAGCCCATTGTATTGGTTTGAATCCTTTTATTATCTTTATCTATAAGCAGCCAATCACACTTTGTCGAACCACTATCTGCAACTAAAATCATTTCCCTGATAACGCTATTTGCAAGCAAACTTAGTGTAAAAATTACACTTTGGAAAAAATAGCTAAATTTACCACGAAATAGAACGTCTAAATTCAATAAATGGTCTCTAAATTTGATAAACAAACTAACCCCAATGTATCCGTAGACTGCGTGATTTTTGGTTTTGATGGGGATAGCCTTAAAGTGCTATTGCTCAGAAGGTCTGGCAGAGATAATTTGGATATTGATGATGATACTATGGTGCTTCCGGGTGATTTAATTTTAGATAATGAAGATTTAGATGAAGCTGCAAGTAGAGTGTTACAACAGCTAACAGGGATTTCATATTCTTTTTTAGAACAAATTGGAGCATTTGGTGGTCCAGACAGGCTAACAAAAGAGTTAGATCAGCAATGGTTAAGGGCCATAAGATTAAATCCGGGTGCAAGGGTTATTACAGTTGGGTACTTTGCCCTTTTAAATATTAATAATTACAATTTAAAACCGAGTGGTTTTGCTAAGTATGCCGATTGGCAAGATATTGACAATATAGGTGAGCTTGGTTTTGATCATAATGATATTGTGAATAAAGCCATTGACGTTTTAAGAAATAAACTTTATAGGGAGCCGATTGGTTTTGAACTTTTACCTGAAGAGTTTTCGCTGCATCAGCTTTATAATCTATATAAGGTTATTTTAAATGCTGAATTGGATAGACGAAACTTTAGGAGAAAAATGTTAAAAACTGGCTTTATTCAAGAAACGGAAAATTATCAAAAAGGGGTACCGCATAAACCAGCTCGTCTTTACCGCTTTGTAAAAGAAGAGTTTAATAATTCAACAACTAAAAAATTTAAATTTTATTAATATGAGTAGCAAACCAAGGTTAAGTTTTTGGGAAATATGGAACATGAGTTTTGGATTTTTAGGAATCCAATTTGGCTTTGCTCTGCAAGGTGGGTTTATGTCTAGAATCTTTCAAACTTTGGGGGCTACAAAGGATGAAATTCCAGGTCTTTGGATTTTTGCACCTCTTGCAGGATTAATAGTGCAGCCTATAATTGGGTATTTAAGCGATAGAACTTGGAGTGACAGATATGGAAGAAGGAAACCTTACTTTTTAATAGGTGCAGTTTTGGCATCCATTGCTTTAATTTATATGCCGCATTCACCGGTGTTATGGATAGCTGTGGGTTGTTTACTAATATTAGATTCATCCATTAATATAAGTATGGAGCCATTTAGAGCTCTTGTTGCAGATAAGTTAACGGATGAGCAACGTTCTTATGGTTTTGTAGTGCAAACTTTAATAATTGGAATAGGCACTTGGATAGCAAGTCAGTTGCCTTGGTTATTAAATAAATTAGGAATAAGTAATGAGGCCGCAGCAGCTGTAGTTCCGGCTAATGTTAAACTTGCTTTTGCTATTGGTGGAGTTGTTTTTTTACTTTCAATATTGTACACAATTTTCACTACAAAAGAGTATCCTCCACAGGATATGGATGCTTTTGAAAAAGAAAAGGCAGAAACAGCAGGATTTATTAATGGCATAAAGGAAATATTTTCAAATATCTTTACTATGCCTAAAATTATGAGGAAGTTAGGAGTTGTTCAGTTTTTTAGCTGGTTTGCGTTTTTTACAATGTGGAGTATGGCCACACCTGCTCTTACAGAACATGTTTTTAATGCACCAAAGCCAGATTCAGAAATTGTTGATATGACAGATATTGTTGCTGTAGCTAATTACGAAACCGCAGATTTGTCTTTTAATAATGCAGCAGATTTAGTGGGGTCTGCAATGGGCACCTATGGATTAACCTCTATGTTATTTGCCCTAATTCTTACTGTTATTACAAGCAAAATGAGAATAAATAGAAAGTATACTCATATGTTTGGATTAATTAGTGGAGGTGTAGGTTTTTTCTTAATGTACTATACAAATACGGCTGCAATGCTTAATGTCTGTTTTGCTTTAATAGGTATCTCTTGGGGCAGTATACTTTCAATGCCATATGCAATGTTATCTAGTTCTATTAATCCTAAAAAGATGGGAATCTATATGGGTATATTTAATATGTTTATTGTTATTCCTCAAATTATTGCATCTGTAGGCGGCATTAACTTCTTGTACAAAAATATTTTTGGTCAAGCCACCATTAACACAATGTTATTGGCAGGTTCTTGCTTGGTATTAGCAGGACTAAGTAATTTCTTGATTACAGATAGAAATGCAATTGGTTTTGCAACAGAGGAGTCCTGAAACATCTAATTTAAAATTCGAACGATTTCTTTTTAGAGTTTTAGTTTTTTTACTTTTGATTGGGAGCGTGGTAAGGGGTTATGCTCAAACGAACAAACCTTTAAACGGAGAGTTATACAAAGAAAACACAGTATCCTCCATTTTTATTTCTATACCTAAGGATAGCTTAGCTGCATTATTAGATTGGGACAATAGATTTAGCGACCATCACTATAAAGCAAACTTTGTTTTCAGAAATAACACAGTATCTGATACTGTTTATGATGTTGGGTTTAGATTAAGGGGCAATACAGCAAGAAGTGCAAGCAAAAAATCCTTTAAGATATCGTTTAATACATTTAATCAAGGTAGGGAATACAGAGGCGTTCAAAAGTTAAATCTTATTGGCCAGCATAATGATCCTTCCATAGCCAGAAGTAAACTAGCGTATAACTTTTTAGAGTATTTAGAAATTCCCGCATCTAGAGCCAATTATGCTAAACTCTATATCAATAATCAATATCTTGGTTTGTATCTCAACGTAGAAAATATTGATGAAAAGTTTACACAAAGTAGATTTGATGGAGAAGGAAATCTTTATAAATGTACGTACGGTGCAGATCTAAGTTATATAGGCAATAGTGCAGATGATTATAAAAAGGAATACTATGAACTTAAAAATCCAAATTCTGCTACTGCATATGAAGATCTTGCACATTTTATAGATGTGTTAAATAATTCTGATGATGCTGGTTTTGAGTGCGAAATTGAAAAGGTTTTTAATGTCAATACTTACTTAAAATCTATAGTGTTTGATTTGTTGGCAGGTCATTGGGATGGTCCAAATTATAACAAAAACAATTTCTACCTCTATTTTAACATTAAAACAAAACAGTTTGAGTTTATTTCATATGATTTAGACAATACGTATGGAATAGATTTTTTAAATCAAAATTGGGCAAGTCGCAATATATATAGCTGGAGTAAAAGCGGATCTAAAAGACCATTGTACCAAAAAATAATGGAGAATAGCACATTTAGAGGCAGATATAACAAGATATTAACTCAAGCGTTAATCGAGTATTTTAATGAGACTAATCTTGAGCCGCAAATAGATAACATCCGCAGTTTAATAAATACTGCAGCATTAGCAGATAGTTTTAGAACCTTGGATTATGGCTATACTGAAATGGATTTTAAAAATTCATTTAGTTATTACAGCAAAGACCATGTTGAGTATGGATTAAAGGATTATGTTGCTAAACGTGCAACCTCTGCAAATAACCAAATTAATGGATCTGTTAGTTCTAAGGTTATTCCATATTGGCACTCTTTAGATGTGGATTACCAAAACGATTCCTTAACCTTTTTTTTAAAAACAGATTCTATAGGCACATATATTGTACATTATAATTGGGATTTTCAATCTTCAGTTTGGCAGGATACTATGGTTTTACAGGATGCTGAAACAAAGATTTACAAAGCCGCTTTACCGTGGCGTATCGGAATGAACCAAGTAACATTTTGGTATTCGTATAATTCTAAAGTTATTTATCCAAGTTGTGATGCGTTTGTTTTTGAAAAGTCTATTTTGAATAATAATCTCCATATCAATGAATTTATGGCAAAGAATAACGCAACTATAGCCGATGAAAATGGAGATTTTGATGATTGGGTTGAGTTATACTATAGTGGAAATATACCAACTACATTAAGTGATTATTATTTAACGGATGATATTGATAATCCATTTAAATTTAAGCTCCCAAACACAACAATACTGCCAAAATCTTATCCGTTAATTTGGGCTGATAAAGAAATCGAACAAGGTAAGTGGCATTCAAATTTTAAGCTATCAGCAGCAGGAGAGGAGATTGCCTTGTTTAATAAGAATGGAGTGTTCTTAGATCATATTGTTTTTGGTGAACAAAAGGAAGATGTTTCATTGGGCAGAAAAATCGATGGAATCGGGGAGTGGGTAGATTTTGAAGCACCAACTCCAAGGTTAAGTAATAATGCAAATGCTTCAACTACCTTTGACCAGATTAAACAAGCTTCATTTTATCCTAATCCTGCTAATTCATTCCTTTATTGGGAACATATAGATGCCCTTTCAATAAACCTGTATAATACTTCGCTTAAGTTAGTGAAACAAGTGTTTAACACTAGGGTTGTTGAAGTAGGGGAATTGTCTAATGGAGTTTATTTTGCAGAAGTTTACTTGTTAAATGGTGAAGTAAGTCGGCAAAAAATAGTGATACTGCACTGATTAAGGCATTGGAGGTAGGCAAGGATTGCAACCTAAACGTATGGATTTTTCAATTTTCTGTGTTTCAGCTGCAACCTCAATATATCCATATACGAAATTGGCAAATTCATACTCACACATAGGGTCTACATCAGCACTACCAACTTTGCCAATTTTGCTTTCCATATATGTTTTCAGGTCTGATATTCTTGGATTTAGAAAAATAAGATAACTACCTTCTGATAAACTGGTAACTTTAGCTTTCCCAGTTTTATCAAATACAACTTTTATATCATCACTCTCCCTTTGATGACTCAAGTTTAAATATAGCGTATCTGTATATGGTCTAAGTTTATCGTACTCTTTTATGATTTCTTCTGATGGAGCTGCACCTCCGCAATAACTTGAGTTGTATTGCACTTCTAAGGTTACTATTCTTTTCATTTTTCTTGCAGCACAACTGCTTACCAAAATTGCTATTAAAGATATTATTAATACATTCTTCACTGAGCAAATATAAGTAATGCACTAAAGTAAAAGGTTAGTTAATTGATCAATTGTGTTTTACATAGAATGTATTGGTGTTACATCTAAAAAGAACCAATAAAAAAGGCGACCTTAAGGCCGCCTTTTAAATAAAATTTATCTAGTTAATAAATTACTTTTTTGTAGCTGTAAATGTGTAAACATCAGATTCAGCATCAATTTCAAAAGTAAAATTGTAAGTAGCATCGTTAGTTTTAGGAACGAAGTTACCGTCATTGTTAGTCTCAAAATCATCAGCACCGTCACCAGCCATAGTAACTTGAGGGTAACCAAAGCTTAAGTTGTCCCAGTTGTCACCTTCTCTAATTTTGAAAGATCCAGCAGTTGTAACCTTAGTATTGTTATAAGCCCAAGTGTACTTGTAACCATCTTTAGCAGGAGTACTAAGCATTAATCCAGAGTTCCAATCGTGTTGGTTAGCACCGTTGTAAATACCATTACCAATTAAACCTAACTCAGTGTTTGAGTAGTCAGTTAAAGGTAAGTCACCCGTTTTAGATAAAGTAGCTGCAAAGCCTTCACCAGCAGTCCAAACCATAGTTGCAGTATAAATACCACCAGTTGCATTGTTAATGTTAAGTCCTCCTGGCACTAAAGCATCAACAGCTCCACCAAAGTTAGAGTTAACTTTAATTCCTTTGTCACCACCACCTAAATCGTATGCAGTGTCAATTTCTACTTTCCATCCACTAGAGTATCTAAATTTAAAGTCACCTTTAACCATAGTTACTTCTTTAGCTTCAAAAGTAATAGTGCTCATGTCAAAACCAGTGCTTTCTAATTTAGTATCGTCAGACCATCCACCTGGAGTAGCAGCACCAATTAATCCCCAATGTTTTACAGGAATAATTGCAACAGTTCCAACTTCCGTATCTAAAACTACGTGGTAAAGACCATCAGCAGGTACAGTAAATTTACTGTCTGTCTTTTCAGCACCACCTCTTTGGAAAGTAACTTTAGGCTCATCGTTTGTTCCTGTGGCTACATCCGCAAAAGTTGAAGCAGGTCCCCAAGAGGTTTTCTCAGAACCAGCAACTTCCATAATGTTAAATCCTTCGCTTCCAGCTTTTAAAGCAACAAATGCTTCTAATAACTCAGCTCTTTCTTCTTGTTTAACTTCATTTCTAGTAGCTTTCATAGTTCCTTTACGGTCGTAATCAGCAAACGAAGCTCCACCTAAGATGTAGAAACCATCTTCAACAATAGTTTCTCCCGGTTCAACAGTGTCATCATCTTTACAAGAATTTAAAGAGATAACTCCAAATAAAGCAGCAATGATTGCAACAGTTTTGGTAGATTTTAAAAGTAATTCTTTCATTTTTTTTTTGTTTTTATGTATTTAAATAAATTATTATTTAGCCAAATTTGGATTTGCATCTATTGCCCATTGTGGTATTGGGAATGTTTTTCTATCTGGGCTAGATGCTGATTTTTCCCACCACGCGGTATTAAATTTCCCAAACCGTATTAGGTCTTGTCTTCTATGCCCTTCACAGAACATTTCTCTTCCTCTTTCTGCTAAAAGCATATCTAAGGTAAAGCCGCTTTTACTGCTTGCTTTAGCTCTAGATCTAATTTCTTGGATATAACTGTCTCCATTTCCACCTTGTCTAATCATACATTCTGCTTTCATTAATAGAACATCTGCATATCTAAACAACGGGAAATCATTGTTTAAATTTTCACCAATACCATCTTCAATTTCGTATTTACCAACTCTTGCACCAGACATTCTAATTTCTTCTGGTGTATTGGAAGATGTTAATACTAAAGCAGGGATATATGGATCAATAACTAAATCAGCTCCAGCTGCACCTGCATCTGATAATTTAGCTCCAGAGCTTGAATACTGTTGCCCAACGATAAAACCTTCCTTACGTACATCATTATTTTCAAAGGTATTGTAGTGATCTTCAACTGCAGCAAAGCCATTCCAAGGTCCAACTGTCATATTGTATGTTTGATTCCCCAAATAATGCAATGTTCTCATATGCAGTCTAAATCCTTTTAAATCAAATTCATCAAACGGAATTGTAAAAATATTCTCAGAAGAATTTTCGTTGTCAGCTATAAACGGAGAAAGTGCGTGAGCTTCAAGATTATATACCCCTAAACTAATTACGCTATCACAATAGTCTTCTGCTTTTTTCCAATTCTCGGTTCCAGTATAAGTTTCAGCGTTTAAATATAGTTTGACCAATAAAGTAAAGGCCATACCTTTAGACACAGCGTATTTGTTTGTGTTAACGGGTAATAAAGGAGCTACTTCTTCTAAATCTTTTACAATACCAGCATAAATAACACTCCGTTCTTCTTTAAACGGTTCTTCTGGAGCATCAAAAAAGCTGGTTATATATGGCACATCACCATAATTATCTATTAACAAATAATAGTAAAATGCTCTTAATGATTTAAGCTTAGCCAATGTTGATTGAGCACTTGGTTCTGCAGCAAACGGCAATAGTTCGTCAATTGCTTTATTTGCTTCAAATACACCATCGTATAGTTGAGACCACATTGAATTTACAGCATCAGTATTGTTATCCCACTCGTGTTGGTGTAAAACTTTCCATTTTCCACCGTCATCCCAATCTGTTAATCTAACAGGAAATACAATTTCATCACTAGAAACTTCCTGAGCCCAAAACCACCACCCTGCATCATCAATTAAATCGGCAAGTTCTTGGTATGTGGGGATTACTCTTAACGCGGCTTGTCCTTCATTTTCAGGAAACTTAGTTTCTGGTACTCGATCATATATTTTGTCTTCATACTTTGTGCAAGAAACTGCAATTAAAACAAGTAATAAATATCCTAAATTTTTCATGTTCTTTTAGTTAAAATGTTGCATTTAAGCCAAATGTTATACTTCTCGTTCTTGGGTAAACATCATACTGATCTCTACCAAATTCAATTCCTGAATAGTTTAATTCTGGATCTAAACCACTGTATCCTGTAATCAGTAATAAGTTGTTTCCGTTTAGATAAACTCTCAGATTTTTTACTTTTTTGTTGTTAACTGGAATGTTATACCCAATAGAAGCATTGTCTAGTTTTATAAATGAAGCATCTTCTAAGTAGTATGAGCTAACAATAGGACTGCTTGTTAGTCCTCTAGCATCTTCGTCCAGAGCTTCTTCTAAAACATTTAGTGTAGGTAAGTTATTTGGATTACTAAATACCATTCGGGTAACATTAATTATCTGATGGCCAACTACTGATCTAAATGCAAAACTAATATCTAAGCCATTTCTAAACTCAAAGTAGTTAGACCAGCCTACAATAAAATCAGGTTGTGCACTTCCAACTGCTTGTCTTGAAGCTTTAGATACATCTCTTGTTACACCTCCTGCTTCTGTTTCGAATAAGAAACTTCCATCGCTTGATATGCCTTTGTAAACAGGTAAAAAGAACGTCCCAATTTCATATCCAGGAACCACTTTCTGTGTCCAGTTTTCACCTCCTACTAAACCTCTTCCAGAAACATAAAGCGTTCTAATTTCATCTACATTATATTGATCATTCCCTAACGATACTGTGTTTTGTTTATTGTGAGCAAAAGTTGCTACTGTTTTCCATTTTAGGTTATCATTATTAATAGCAAATGCCTGTATTGTTGCTTCAATACCATTGTTTTCAATTTCACCAGCATTTGCATATATGTACCTCGCTTTATTTGGTGGAACCGGCAGCTCATATCTATATATGAGGTCCTTGGTTTTTTTGCGATAGTACTCTAAAGAACCAGATATTTTGTTTTTAAAGAATCCGAAATCTAAACCAATGTTAAGCTCTCCGTTTTGTTCCCATTTTAGATTAGGATTAGCGTTTATATCTCCAGAATTTTCAAACGAAATAACCGTTTCGCCAGTTTCTGGGTTTATTGCAGTTCCTGCGGGACCGTAAGACACAACATCAACATTGCTAGGGATGTTTTGGTTTCCTGTAACTCCGTAACCTACTCTTAATTTTAAGTCTGAGACATCTCCGTATTGCTGTAATAATTTAGATTTCTTAACATTCCAAGCGGCAGATGCAGCAGGGAACCAACCCCATTCGTTATTAGCACCAAATTTTGAAGAATAATCTCTTCTTACAGATGCAGTAAAGAAATATGTTTTATCGTAATCATAAATGGCTCGTGAAAACAATGAAATAAATCCACTTTCATTTTTGTATGAAGAAATACTTCCAGGCTCAAGTTGTAATAGTGTACCTAGGTTGTTTGAAGTTACATAATCAGATTGAGCATCTTTACCTTGAGCACTAAAACCATCGTATGCATCTACTTGGTAGGAGTGGCCTGCCATTGCACTGATTGAATGTACTTTGTTAAATACATTGGTATAATTAATCTTCTCTTCTATTAATCTAGATTCTCTATTGTTATAAGATCTTCTACCAAGGCCTTGTGTATTGTTTGCTTGTGCAAAACTAGGTTCAAAATAAAAGGACTCATCGTCATCTCTAATGTAAGCCAAGTTGATACTTGCATTTAAACCCTTTAATATTTCATAATCAACCCCAAAGTTTCCAAGTAACCTTTTAGCGTCTCTTTCATTCTCAAATTGATCAATAATTGCCAGCGGATTATTGTAGTTAAACTCTCTATTCAATTCATACCATTCTCCATCGCCGTTTTTAATTGGATCTGTAGGGTTCCTTATCATGGCTTGATAAATAATATTGGAAGGGCTTATACCTCCGCCATAATTAACATATTCGTTTTTTTCTAAAGTTCCCGACATACGAGCGTTTAGCGTTAGTTTGTCGTCCCAAGCTTTTTGAGTAATGTTTAGTCTACCAATATATCGGTCTTTAGATGATCCTTTAAGAACACCGGTTATGTTGTTTGTAGATAAAGAAGCTCTATAACTCGTGTTGGCATCTGATCCTGAAAAGGCAACCGTATGTTGTTGTGATACTCCAGTTCTGTAAATCTCATCCATCCAATTAACGTTCGCTCCATTGTCAATAAAAGACACTCCTTTACTATCTGCATAATCCCTAATTTCATTTGCATCTAAGAAGTCTAATTTATTGGCAACTTGATCCAAAGAAACAAAGCTGCTGTATTCTACAGTTGTAATCTCTGTTGCGGTGCCACCGCCTTTAATTCCAGAGTTTTTAGTAGTGATAATAATTACACCATTTGCAGCTCTAGAACCATATATTGCTGCAGATGCAGCATCTTTAAGTACGTTAAAAGACTCTATATCGTCTGGATTTATTGTAGTTGGATCAACACCAACAACACCATCTATAACATATAATGGCCCAGTACCTGAAGTAAAGCCTGCAGCACCTCTAATGTTTACGGAGAAACCAGCATTGGGGTCGCCTCCTTGCTTAGAAACGTTTACACCTGCAGCCTTACCTTGTAAGCCTTGTATAGGGTCTGATAATCTACCTTTGTTAAGTTCCTCGGCAGTTACTTGGGCAACAGCTCCAGTTTTATCCGATTTTTTTTGTACGGTATAACCAATAACTAAAACCTCATCTAATTTATCTTCCGATACTAATTTAATAAGATAGTCTGTTTGATTAGTTAAGGTGAATTTTTGGCTTGTATAACCTATAAAGCTAACCTCAAATCCTGTTGCTCCACTTGCTACTTTCATTGAGAATTTTCCATTTGCATCGGTAATTGCACCACCTTTAGCACCTATCGTTTTAAGATAAGCACCAATTAGAGGTTCGTTTGATTCTGAATCTATAACTTTACCTGTAATTTGTGCACTTAATAAGTGGGTAACCATTAGTGCGATAAGGAGCATTCCAAATTTTGATAATCCCAATAAATGTCTTTTCATTATTAGCTTTTACTTGTTTGTTAAGTCTCATAGCGTTAAATGGACACTATGAGATTATTGCAAATATATAGTAATAACTATTATTACAATGATTTATAAGCAATATAGTGCCGCTTTTATTAAATTTAAAACGCTATTTAATTGACGCTAATAAGGAGTGTAAACTTCACGTAGTAAGGTGTTTATGGAAATTGTATTTAAAAAATATTTAGATAATTTTCAGCTAACTTAGTGTCATGTTTACACTATTAAATAAAATCAATCTATTTTTGACTGATTTTTGTTATCAATTAAGAATATGAAAAAGATTGTTTTTTTACTTTCATTAGCCCTTTTTTCAACAAGTATAGTTTTTGGACAGGTCGTTACAGTAAATCCAGTTTTTCCCAAAGAATCGGATATTGTAACGATAACTTTTGACGCAATGAAAGGAAATGAAGCTTTAGCAGGATATAGTGGGAAGGTTTATGCACATACTGGAGTTATTACTTCAAACAGTACTTCAGGAACAGATTGGAAGTATGTAAAAGGTATTTGGGGTACAAATAATGCTCCAGAAATGACTTCTTTGGGAAATGATAAATATTCCATTAGCATTAATAATGTGCGAAATTATTACGGTGTTCCTGGTGGGGAAACGATTGAGAAAATAGCAATACTTTTCAGAAATGAAGATGGAAGTAAAGTAGGAAGAATGACGGATGGTTCAGATATTCTTATCGATATTTTTACTTCAGGCTTGTTTGCTACATTCTCAATGCCTTTAGAAAATCAAATTTACTTGCTAAACGATGCTGTTGATCTAGAAGCGACATCTTCTACCTCAGCATCTTTAAAAATAACTTTGAACGGAAACGTTGTTGCTACAGCAACGGGCACTTCAATTGCTCACTCTTTTAAGGCAGTTACTCCCGGTAATTATACTGCTATTGTTGAAGCGAGTAATAGCGGAGACAGTGCAAAAGACACCGTTAAATTTGTGATAAATCCAAATGTAAAAACGGTTGCTTTACCAAAAAATTTAAAACATGGTATAAACTTTGGCATCCCAGGTTCTATTACTTTAGTGCTTTACGCACCTTTTAAAGAGTATGTTTACGTTCTAGGAGATTTTAATGACTGGTCTGCAAATACCAATTATTTTATGAATAGAGATGTTGATGGAAGCACATATTGGTTAGAAATAAATGACCTTATTCCGAATGAAAAATATGCGTTTCAATATTTTGTAGATGGGAAAATAAAGATTGCAGACCCTTACAGTGAGTTGGTTTTAGATCCTAATAATGATCCTTGGATACCCGCAGAAACCTACCCTAATCCTCACCTATACCCTGCAGGGAAAACCAGTGGAATTGCAACTTTAGTAGAATTGGATAGACCTTCTTTTAATTGGTCTACTTTTACTGCTCCTCAAGAAAATGAGTTGGTTGTTTATGAATTACTTATTCGAGATTTTGTTTCAAAACATAATTATCAAACTTTAGTAGATACTCTTGATTACCTTGAAAACCTTGGTATAAACGCAATTGAACTTATGCCTGTTAATGAGTTTGAAGGAAATGAAAGTTGGGGTTATAATCCAAGTTTCCATATGGCACTAGACAAGTATTATGGTAT
>ERZ1047985.1960-NODE-1960-length-13460-cov-6.552182_pt1 | contig 13460 bp, 11 predicted proteins | sample MGYA00383097_ERZ1047985 | MGnify/ENA primary metagenome ERZ1047985 (study PRJEB29581, sample SAMEA5548367) | metagenome | biome: marine; feature: coastal; material: water | depth 50 m | study: Short-term variability in the microbial, nano- and picoplankton...
CACCCTATGAGCGGAGATGCGATCAAGACGGCGCGCCCACACCAACTTTCGCCATCGGCATGGAATCGATACGAAACCTGCCCGAGGATGTATTGGTTAAGCCGCCAAGGACTTCCTAGAAAGGCAGGAATGGCCGCTTCGTTAGGAACAGCAGTTCACGCCTCTTTGGAAGACTTACTCAACATGGATATTTCTCAAAAAAATGATAATGATTCAGGTTGGTTAGTGGAAGAAGGAGAAATAGTTCTGCGAGCCCGATGGGAGGAAGAAAAGGCCCTATTCTTTGCAACTCCAAGACATCCACAATGGAAGGAAGATAAGTGGACTGAAGCAGTACGTCAACAAAAGGGCGGCATAATTTTGTTATTAGATCACGTTGGCGCTCGTGGCTTACCTCATGAGAGAGTTACCGCAGCATTATGGAGAAAAATACAATCATTGGTTATCGCGGTTGAAGGAGAATTGAAAACTAGTGATGGACGTTTGATGGGGCGATTAGATTTACTACTTGCAGATGTTGATGATGAGGGAAATCTGAGTGGATGGGTAGTTGCAGATTTCAAAACGGGAAGAGCGCCAGAAGGTGCATTGAAGAGTGAAGTGAACCGACAGTTGCTGATGTACCGAGATATTTTACTGGCAAATAATCCGAACGCACCTCCAGTTATTGCTGAGGGATGGTATACGAAAACATCAGCAAAATGGGAAGCAAAAGGAGACAGTGTTCTCGAGCAAGCATTTGATGCATGGCATAAAACCCAACCGACTCCACTGCCGATGGCAGCAAATATTGGCGACGATTCATGCGGCGGGTTTTGTGATTGGAAAGCATGGTGTCCTCATTGGTGGAAATGGCGAAGCGATAATGGCAGCCTTCACAAAGACGATTTCTCAGATGCGGTAATTTTGTTACATGATATTGATTTGGAATCCGGTGCAGCTGCAATTGAATTATGCGAGCCATTAGATGATAGTGGCCGCGTAATGCCAAGCGGAATTCGTACGAGCGCTAAATTTGATGGAAGAGGCCTTGATGCCCTGAAAGAATTGTTGGACACCGGCCATCAAGGACCCATTTTTATCGGGTCAGTGATGACTCAAGGTAGAGCATGGAGAATTGGACATTGGTGTGATGTATTGCCATGGAGCCCAATTCCAGATGATGCTGAATATCATAGAGAATACTGAGTACGAATCAATTCTCTTGTCGAATCATCTTCAATGCCTTTTGGAGATAATAACCAATTGAGATAATTAGCATCGTCAGCAATTATTTGCCCGATGTCTTTGCCTTTGTGTCTTCCGAATGCAACAATAAATTGGTCACCATCTCTCCTTATTTTTCCTTGGGGGTCTACTAAACTTAAATCACTAATTCCCCGACCAAGAACTGATGCATCTGATTTGATTTCTCCATTTATTAGCCAACGCTCAACTTCGGTAATGCTCTTTCTAAATGAGGTTGGATGGTCTACCGTCAATCTCCAAAACAAGAGCATTGCAGCAGCAGCATCTGCAGCAGCAGTATGGGCATTTTCAAGTGAAATCCCATAGCGCTTACATAGCGCTCCCAAGTTATGCGGTCGAGCGATTTTCAATCTCCTAACCACTTCAAGAGTGTCTAGCACAACCTTTGGCTTTGGAGGTAACTTGCCCATTCTAAGATATTCGGATCCAAGTAATTTCATATCAAAATTTCTTGCATTATGGCCGATTATTACCGCTCCATCTATCAATTCAAAAGTCTCGTCTGCAATTGTGGAGAAATCGCCCTGCCCCCTAACATCAGCATCATAGATTCCGTGCACATCACTCGCACCATATGGTATGGGCATTCGCGGATTCACCAAGGTTTCAAAATGAATAGGGGCCTCATTTGAATCAACTCCCAATAGTGCCAATTGAACAATTCTATCGCTATTGGTTGAAATGCCAGTTGTTTCTAAATCAAACGCTAAAACCCGCTCACCCCTAAGTAAGTCTTGCGCCATAATATCAAACCTGTTGCCGAGACTTCTTAACCAATTCCTAATTCCACAAAGGCCATTTCTAATCCGAAAAATTTCCACACCAAGAAACAACAGCATTAGAAACAAGGACTAACCCCGTAGGGGTTATGTTGGGGGTAGTGAGGATGAGGAGAACTACTTCCACATTGAGTCTCATCGTCCTAATGATATTGACTTCAAGTTTGTCAGGTTGCCTTAGTGCCCTTGATACAACAGTTGACCCAAGGGCAAGCCTGCAAGCCTATCCATTACAAATCCAAGAAGGTGAAATGGTGACATTTGATGCCAGAGACTCTTCACCAGTTGAAGGGGTCATCACCAATTATAAATGGGATTTTGGCGATGGAGATTTGACAGAAACAGTTGTTGCCTTCACCTCTCACACCTATTCTAATTTCGGCGTATATACAGTTAGATTAACCGTTGTCAATGACCAAGGTGGAGAAGATGATTCCACGGCAACGATTAATGTCAATGGTGCGCCACAATTGAATCTCTCCATTCCAGATGTTATTAGAGCAGGAGAGAGTGTATTTCTAGATGCAAGCAATAGTATTGACCCTGAAGGCGGCACACTTGATTTTGCATGGGATTTAGATTGGGAAAGAGATAGCGATGGAGATACCAATAGCCGTAACGATGTTGATGCTATCGGAGATGCCGTACTAGTTCCTACTAACAACTCAGGCATATTGACTTGCAGTTTGACAATTACTGATGTCTTAGGTGCATCTGTGTCCGAATCCTTTGAACTCAATGTAACAACCCGAAGATTTGAAGTCACTTGGGAGGCCCAAGAATTGGAGTATAGTTGGGATGAATATCTTGACCAAGGCGAGGAATGGCAAGGTAATATCACTCCTGGAGAAGAGGGCAGAATAATCTCATTCGAAGCCCTATTAGAATTAGATCAAGATTTGGTTGCGCCATCGGATAATTTTACTTTGATGTTGCTAATGACAGAAGATGGATATCGCCAGTCAGCAAATACTGAAGAAGGCAATTTGACAAATAATGAATCCACTTCTGCTTTGATAGAAGACGAGGATATCAACCCTCTTGGTGAAGACGGAATTTATGAGGCCGATTCTAGCACACAATTGTTGAAAATATTAATTTCACAAACAGGGGCAAGAAAAGGGCAAGGAAATTGGACATTGACAGTAATTGCACAACAAGCAGAACCAGACCCGGTCATCGAAGGTTTCCCCGACCCAGATCCTGGAAACGATTGGCAATTAACGATAAAAATTGTAGTATTGGTTCCAAAATTAGTAGAGATTGCTTACGAATGAACAGAGTGTTTTACAGAAAAAGGTATTGAGTAGCACCCACTGCGAAGGAATGGTCAACATGGTAGACACAATAGAAATCAGCCGCGTCAACATCCGAGACTCCCTTTCAGTTGACCTTTCAGTTTGGATGAATAATCCAAATGATTGGCAATTCCAACCGACATTGTCAGTAACAGGAAATACGTTCACAGTAAGTAGCAAAGAGACAGGAGATTCACTCGCATCTATTGAATTAGACGATGAACAACTTGAAGCTGTTCAACGCGATAAAACCGCAGAACTGAGAGTAAAATTCCAAGTCCATGGAATGCATGGCAGACTAAACAATATCCAACCAATTATTGCAGATGGTAAGGCAAAGAAATTAGCCACAGCAAATTGGAAGACCCAACAACCAGTCACCTTCGAATAAGCGTTGGCGATTGACAATTATCGATGGGACCCCCATCATTCCTTTGATATGGGTAGAAGTGAAATTTTGCTCTATGCCAAGAAGAGAAGGTAAAGGGAGTCAGAAGAAGGCCCGCTTTGAAAGATTGAAGATTGAAATAATGAAATTTGTAACAGCCAATCCAGGTTGTTCTGCGCAATCCATCGTCGCTTGTTTACAACATGACAAGTTGATGCGCAATCACGGACTAACTCCAAGAAAAGTCGGCTTTTTCATCCCTAGACATCTTGCTCAATCTTTGATTTGGTGGCAAGACCATAGAGCAGGGCGACGAGTCTATGGCGAAATTGGTTGTGAAGCGGAGCCTAAAGACAACTGATCTAACAACCCGCAATTTCGCAATCATTGCGAGGCATGGACTCATGTATGTCGGATTGCCAGCCCATAATATGAGTGAGCAGGTTGCGGCCTACTTCGACCTTGATGGCACACTATTAGATGCGTCAAGTGAAAAGAGCCTAACATCCACTCTGACAAAACGACGGCCGTGGAGAATTCCACTTTCAATTACCGCCTGGAGTTTGAGATTTGTTGGCTCTTTACTAACTGGAAAATCAGTATATGATTCTGCAAGAAATCGAGGCCACTTCACCATGGCAAGTTGGCAAATGCTTGATGATATTTCATTAGAATTAGTTCAGAGTAAGTTAGCGCAACGAGTTTCGCTTGAAGCAAGACAAAGAATTAGTTGGCACAAAGAGCAGGGGCACAGGTTAGTTCTTGTTACTGCAACAGTGCAGCCGATGGCAGAAGCAATGGCTAGTGAGTTGGGCATGGATTGTGTTTATGGCTGTGGCCCAGCAAATCGTCAAGGAAGATTATCAGGTTCTGAAAAGGGTTGGTCGGTTCCAAGAAGAAAGGGCAAAGTTCCAATCGTTGAGAAGGATGCAGAAGAGAATGGACATGACCTTTCACAGTGTTGGGCATATGGAAATACCTTGGCCGATTCATGGTTTATGAAATTGTGTGGAAATCCTATTGCAGTAAATCCAGAAGGACCACTGCGCAACTTAGCCCAGCAACAACAATGGACAATTTACTCATGGAAAGTATAGTTGCATCGCTCTTACCTTTATTATGGGTTGAATGTAGTCTTAATTGATGGATGAAAATATTGCTGATACCAACAGGAAAGTGCAAAATGATAGATTGAATAAATTGAATCAATCACTCAACGAAGTGATTGCTGCAAATTCAAGGGCTGTTGAATTGCTGGTAGATATCATATCATCAAATCCCAAGAGAATGTTGTTGGGCAAAGAGAATATTGTAATTCGTGGAGACCTTGCTTCATATTGTGTTCCAATTGAACCAATTCTAAATAGACTAAAGTCACCTTTTTCAAATAGTGAAACAGGATTTGACACAGTAGAAGTTCACCCTAAGGACCATTTCGTTAGACAAGAAGCTAGAGCTTGCATTCAAGTAGATGCCGAAGAACATATTCCCTCTGGGGATGTAATCGCGTCCTATCTTCTCGGCCTATCAAATGATATGGCAACATGGACTAAGCCAAACATGCGCCCTTTGCGTGATGCATTATTGCAAACTTATGGGCTTACAACTAGCCCAATTAGCAAACCATTAATTGAATATGTATTGCAACAACACAATGCAATAATGGATGTTGAATCCGGCTATCTGGTGATGCCAGGAACAAATGGATTCACATGGAGAATCGGTTTTGCTAACCCTCTAGTTTACGGTTATACACTTGAAATGAAAAAGCCTCGCCAATTGAATTGGCAGTTAATTTCTGAAGATACCCGTACACTCCCTTCCAGTTATCGTTTTGATAATATTCTCGATACAGCTGAATTAATTGCTGAGTTTCCACATTCATTGATAGAAAACAAATGGGATGCATTCCCATTGGTGCGCAGAATTGTGGCACAACAATACAAGCCACTCGCAAAGCAAATCTATGAGGAAAATTGTGATGAAGATAACAACTCATATGGCTGTATGGAGCACTCAGAAACATTGTTAGAGATGTGTATTAAACTTGACCAAAAAATTGCTAAACTTGCTAGTGCATAAAGCCAGTAATTAGGAATCGTGAGCGGCCCCACCGCGAACTTTGAACTAACTAAAACAAGGCATTGTTGTTCAAATGTTAGGCCGGGGCAGCGAGAATAATAGACAACAATTTCAGTCAATAAGAATTGAATTGAGCGGCCCCACCGCGATTCGAACACGGGTTCGAGGCTCCGCAAGCCTCTGTGATATCCAAGCTACACTATGGGGCCTTGGTAATCCGAGCCACCCGCGACTCCTTTTTAATAGCGACGGAATTGTTGTAATTCATATCATTCCTATTTGTAATATTCAGGCAGGAGGGTTCTTTTTGCAGCGCCATCTGGACGGGATATGGCGGTAACTTTCACGCGACCGGTTGAATTCGCAATGCTTGATGCGGCCAACATTGCCTACTACCCCCGCATCTTTGATTTATCACATAGATTCTTTGAACAATGCTGGTTAGAAATGTGTGATATCAGCTACCCTGATCTATTCAATATCCACCGGGTTGGTTTCCCAATCGTGAGCATTGAATCTGATTTTATTGCTCCAATGCAATATGGAGACGAGGTAATGGCAACTATTTGGATAGACAATGTCGGCAATAAATCAGTAACTTGGAACTATAAATTTCATAATCAAAATAACGAATTATTGTGGACTAGTAAACAAGTAACCGTTTGCGTAAACATTGACTCCTTACAATCACAACCGATTCCAGACTATTTGTTAATTGGATTGAAAAAGCATCTCAGTGAGGAGATATTGTGAGTGATGAATTAGGGATTTCTATTATGATGGGGAAGGATGATTCCGTCCCTAATAGTCCTCAGTTTCCTTCTGATATTCTAGCGGTTAGGGCAGATAAAAAAGGACCGAAAACAGTTGCAATATTATTGATGGTAGGGGCGGTCTTGATAGCATTCCAAGCATATGGTGATTGGCAATTTAATTCAGCACAAGACTTGAACGATTCGTATGTTGAAGATACATTAGTCACACTTAATTCACAGGGTGGTGAGCAATTATCAGTCGAGGATTACCAAAATTTCCATGATTCTGCAAGAGATTCAGGGGGGTACCTTTGGCGTGCAATAGGATTGGGCGTGGGAGCATTATTACTTTTCATTGGTTCACCATTGTTATTCAAACTCAATCCGCTTGGCGCAAAATTGTCAATTGCAGGAGCAATTATTGGATTCATTGGAGGCGTGGTTGGGAGTTACCAATTGAATCAGGCGGCGATAGAAACTTTGCATGGACCCATGTCTATGACCTATGAAATAATGATGTATTTGTGCGGCGTTTGTATGGCTGTATGCATCGCTTTGGCAGTAATGCCATTATTCAATGTAGCAGCAAGAATGGCTTTGTATGGTGAAGACAAAGTAGTAATCGTGCTAGAAGAAGAATGAAATCAATCATCCTTTGGACGAGGCCATTTCTTGGTTAAGACTTTCTCAAGGTCCTCGTTTAGTTTGGCATTCCACCAATCAGAACCCTGCCAAATAGCATATCTTCCTCTAATTCCTCTAAGGTCTGCACCCTCCATCTTACAATTTCTGAAATTGGATAAATTCAATCGTGCTTTACGTAAGTCTGCGCCCCTAAAATCAGCGCCATCAAATGCCGACTTCATCAAGTCTGCACCGACCATTGAAGCCTTACTAAAATCACATTCAGTAAAATCTCCTTCAGTCAAATCAGCATTATCTAATATCGCTCTTTTAAAATTTGAACCACAGTGTTTTCCACCGCGTAACAAACCTTCTGTGTGGTTTTGGTAGGACCAATCTAACACCACAGGGGCCTCGTCAGGGTCGTTCGCATCTGTGCTTCCACCACCAGACATTACCAAAATAACACCTCAAGCAGACGATCGTTTATTCAAGTGTTCTCTACCTTGAGAAGTGAGGACAGCGAAACGATTCTTATCCTCTACATTATCTGGAATTTCTAAGAACCCACGCTCTCTTAACCTGTTTAGGTAAAGTGATAAATTATCCGGAGGAGCAAAACCAGCATCTTCAAACAATTTATTGATCACTCTTGGAGGAACATCCTTTATCGATTCAACTTCCCTCAAATAATGAATAGCACCCAATACTTGGTCGGGCTTTTTTGTTAAACGACAATTGGATACCAATGCTGCGAAGGCTGAACCACGTATTGGCAAATCAGCACCATCAGCAGCTACTTGTGCCGCATCTATTACCGCAACTCTTGCCTCCTTAATTCTTTCAAGAAGAATCGTCCAAGTATCATCTTCTTTCATCATGGCAAGTTTTTCATCGATTTCAATGGTAGCACCTTGTAATTCTATTTCAATATCACCTGCAGTGATAGATACTCGATTTGAACCGGACATCTCCTCTCCCTCATATGTGCGTAGTATTGGGTCTTGATAATCCTTTAGAGGTCATAATATTATTCTAGAAAGCAATAACTATACCTTGGAATGGAATATTATTGCAAAAAATAACAATTAGTGCAAACCGAGCCCAACTTCCAAAAAATAGAGAAATACAGATAATAATTGAAGGATTCATACGCAAATGACTTCAAGGGGAAGAGGCCGTCACTACATAGAGTGGATGCTATGCAACGACATAAGAGGGGGGCCGTTTTTCTTTTCATTGCACTACTAGTGCTAAATTCATGGGCAACAGTATTAGTTTCAGCAAATGGGCGTGCAGGCTCAGTAAATGTTTTCGCAGGAGGATTTTCAACAATTCAAATTGACTTGCAAGGCACAACAGTTGACAATACAACGGCAATCGACATTCCACGCAATGTAACATTTGACACCGCATCTTTTCTGATAAAGGCTGATGCGGGCGATACCAGTCCTGGTAGTGTATGGTTAGATATTGACCAAGATGGCAGCCATGAATGGGCTTTCGATGGTACCGGATATGGTAATTTAGCACATCAAAATACGTTTAATGATTCATCTACTTACAAAGTGATGCCAACATATACGACCCAAAACTCTCCATCAAATTGGACAACATCAGACCCTATATTATTGCCACATTCAGCAACTCTATTTACGGCTGATTTGAACATGTCATTTACCCCACAAATCGGTGGAGGCATGTTGCAATTAGGGCAGTTAACTGACATGGCTTCTGGTGATTTCAATAATGATTCAAATTCAGATGTAGTAATTATTTCATCTTCAAATAATACAACAGGAGTCGGTACGGCGATATCCTTTGTTTCTTGGAATGCAACTAGTGGTTTGACAAATTCAACATGGACTTCCACATGTGATAATGCCACATATTCTGATATAGCGGATTTAAACAATGATAGTTTTGACGATGTTGCAACATTTTCATTATCTGATGATTTAGCATGTATTCACGTGACTAATACCACTACAGGTTTACCTGGTCCGGCCATTGAGGTTAAATTATATGGAAATACAAGGGTTGCAGGGTTTGCGGATTTCACAGCAGATGGTTTCGCTGATTTAATTTCCATACACCCTAGTGGAAAACTTTCGTTGAGAAAATATGTCAACAAATCAAATACTTTTAGCAATAATATCACCAGTACAATATATGGTGAGAATGGATTATCTGTGCTTAACCTCTCACAGATGTTCCTCGGTAGCATAAGGATAGGACTCAACATTTCTGCCGTAGTGATTGACAATACCGGATATGCTGTTGAAATAAAATGGCTTTCTAATTCAATTTATACAACCACTAATGATGTCGACGACCTTGGTATGAATGTTATCGTAGGAGATATTCACAATGATGGAGATATGGATTTCATTTCGGAAAGGCCGTCTGGAGGTTCAAAAATAACGAGATTACGGTCAAGCGGGACTTGGGATACCGATAGTAGTAGTCGCAATGTGAATTTAATCAATGCGACGATTGCCGATCACGATGGCGATGGCAATAACTCATTGATGATGGTAACACCAGGTGTTCCCGATGGTAATCAAACTACGGTTGAGGGGAATATTGCCTACAAGGACATTTACTATCACAATGGTGGTTGGTCTAATAGAGGATGGAGAGTAACCAGTTCTGCTTCACATCCAGACACATACCCTTGGTCAAATCCGCGAGATATAATGCTCGAAGATATGGATGGAGATGGACTGGCTGAGCAAATAATTATTGCCGGTGAAGGAAATACTACCGGCCTTTACATTTCTGCATGGCACACACTTGAAGTAGATATTGACAAGGACGGAACTGATGACCTAAATGCTGCGGGTTACGCAGGAGATGGAACATTAGGGCAAGAACCGTTGGAAATTTTTGACCCATTTGGAATAATGTACACAATACTATCTCCGCAAATGAGTGCCGGCGGTTATACTACTGATGGCTACGGAATTTCAATGTCAGAATATACTTTCAATTTCAACGCAAATAGTAGTGGAAGTTTCAATTTATCTAATTTGGATTTCGGATATGATTTTGATTTCAGAGTTGATATTAACACAGCATCTTCAGGCAATCTGACAAATGTGTTAAACCAAAGACAAACAGGTGGAGTGGGAATAATTACAGTACCATTGGCGTTTAATTCAACCATGGCTGGAAACTTCACGATTACAGGACTTGCAGCAGAATATCAGGATGGTGCGCCTAATTTGGCGTTACCTCCGACGCCATTACTTGTGGTAGATCAGTTAGCCCCAGACCGTGTAGTTCTCAATTGGCAAGATACATTTGATTTTGGAACAGACTTAATTGAATTTGAAATATTTAGAGTAGCCAGTGGAAATCCTATTGATGTAAATTCAGTATATGCATTTACTCCTCTCAATCTTACAATTGATTCTGCAATTACATACGGTTCATCATATGACTATGCAGTGCGCTCCATACACACCTATGGAATAACCAGTAACTTGTCATCAATAGTATCAGTTACCATTCCATATCCGGTACCTCCGGTGGCAATTTCCGGAATTACTGCCCAAGATACTCCGAATGACGGAGGTGGTAATCTAGATGTTACATGGGATGCTGGCGATGATACAATTACAGAATACCATTTACATGTTAATCCAACGAATGAAACCAATATTTCCTCTCTCACAATCAGCTCTCTTTCTGGGACCTTTACCCCTGAGATTCTAAGTGCTACAATTAATTGCTGCTCTTCAGACCAACAATTAGTAGATGGAACTGCATATTGGGTGTCGGTTATCGGTTATGATGCGCTCGGCAATACAACACAAGAAATCCAATCCTATGGGCCAGTATATACTAGAAATGATTCTATCCGTACAGCAAATCTAACGTGGAATATCTCTGCTAGTATGCATCAACAAGAGATTTATCTTGATGCTGTAGGGCCACTGAATATTGATTTGAATTTGATGGCAGATGGGCAAGCAATAGCGGGTGAAGAGTTGTGGTTCAAACTAGAGCACCCACAATTCACTACTAATTATTCAGGATCAACCGATGCAAATGGAACGTGGAATGTAGTTTCAGTAAGTGAAATGAGCCAATTATCCAATGCCGTATTTGGCATGATTGGTGCGGTGGAATTTAGTGCTGGATATGCTGGATCAAGTGATAACATTCTGCTACAACCAATCACCAATGCAACAATTAACCAAACTATCCCTGCAAAGTCCCATGCTATGGTTACAGTAGATAGTACGGCCCAGTTGGATGAAAACGACACATTCACAACAATAGTTTCAGTAGACTCCCCAGTAGTTGAACAGCAATATTTACTCGAAGGACTCCAATATGATTGGATGATAGAAACGCTAGATGGAGATTTGGTTTCTTCTGGAACTGAAGAGGTGAAAGGAGGGGTTGTGGAAATAAATGGAACCACTACCGTAGAAACAATTTTGAAAATTTGGTCCGTTGACCACCCGTCTTGGTTGATTACTGATAACGATAATTTTTCTGTAACTTTCTTGGCTTGGGTTGACGATACAGTTGATGATAATGAAACCGATAATGGAACAGAAAACAATACTGTTTCTTGGCAACCGACTACCATCCTTCCGATTACCATAGATTGTCCAGTGCAGGATTATGCTTGGGAACAGAACGCAACCGATAGCCCTCTATCTTGCACATTGACAAATCCGAATCATTTTGAAGTAAGTGTTGAAATACTTCTCGGCAATCAAGTTGCGATCGAGTTTGGCAGTTCAACAAGCACATATCTAATAGCGGAAAACGATTCTAATTTCAAAATAACCTTTACAATTACTAGAAACGGGCCATCAACAGGTTTGTTTGCTGGAAGTATGGGTGTGCCTTGGACAATGACAACAACTGCTACAGATTGGGATTTAGAGGTCTCCAGCAATGGTGAAATCGGATGGAAGTTAGAACCAGAAATTATTGATGATACAATCATTGACACGAATGATGACAAAACAACTCCAACCAACAAAAAGAGTAATACTGGTTTATTCCTTGGAATAGGAGCATTCATAGTTCTTGCAATTATTGCCGGAGCAATAGTGATTCTAAGGCCTAAAGATGATGACTTTGATTTCGATGATGAAGATTGGGTTGATGATGAAGAGATACCAGAGAGCCAACAACAATCCAAAGCATTCATTCCAAAGACAAATAAAACTCTTGATGAATTGAAAGCAGAAGGAACTACTATCGGAGATGAAGCGCCAGATTCAAGACCTTCTTCACAATTGTTGGAAGAAGTAGATGGTGAACCTGATTATGATGGAGCCGTAGAAGAGCAACAAACAGAACAATCAGATGATGGCATCACAGTTGATGAAAATGGCACTGAATGGTACGAAGATGAAGTTGGTGTTTGGTGGTATCGCGAACAAGGCTGGGAAGACTGGGCTGAGTGGCAAGACTGACGCAGAACTTTTGGTCAAGAGGCGCGACGACTGTTTGAGGTGGAACGTATGGATAGCGGAATGCCAGCATATTCTCTAGTACTTCACGAAGGCGCAGACCCACGAACAGGTGGAGTGGCCATATGTGGTTTTACCACTGCTGGAATGGTTGGTGTAATCGCTACAAGCCATATCATTTCAAGCCTTAATCTGAAACAATTAGGAACGGTAATGCATGCAGATTTCCCCGCAGTTGCATTAATTCATAACGAGGTGCCAAAACACCCAGTAAGAGTGTACCAAGGAGAATCAGTAGGAGTCTTCACTTCAGAAATACAATTCAAGAATGAAAAAGACATCATGTTTGCAAGCACTGTTATCGATTGGTTTACCCGCGGTGGATTTGACAAATTAATTATTATCGATGGACTCACACGACCAGATAAAGAAATAACAACAGGAGAATTATTTGGCGTAGGTTCATCCGATGCGGCTAGAGAGAGATTACACAAGGCTGGAATTGAACCAATCCAACAAGGTATTGTTGCCGGAATTACAGGTTTCTTATTGGGTGAGGGTGACCGATTAGGCATTGATGTCACTGCATTATTATCAGAGGCTTCACCAATGTATCCTGATGCAAGAGCAGCAGCTTTGGCTGTTGAAGCAGTTAGCGATTTAACTGGTTTGGATATTCCACTGACCGAATTATTAGAGAATGCTAGAGCGGTTGAAGATAGTGTTAGAGAAACCTTTGAGAAATCAACGACAATGATTCCAGGGCCAGGTCAAACAGGGCAACAACAAGCCGACGGGCAAGGATTTTATCAGCCATCAACGGATGAAAACACAAGAGATCC